>Ga0181347_1000593_pt1 | contig 12029 bp, 16 predicted proteins | sample Su13VDMM110SN_FD_130102 | JGI IMG/M metagenome (GOLD analysis project Ga0181347, IMG submission 130102) | Freshwater viral communities from Lake Michigan, USA - Su13.VD.MM110.S.N | ecosystem: Environmental > Aquatic > Freshwater > Lake | place: USA: Michigan | collected 2013-07-16
ATGTTCTCTCTATCGGAGATCGTGCACGCAGAGGCATACAATCTTCTTTCAGATACTCTTGGCATCAATGAGTTTGAGGCATTCCTCGGGGATCCCACTGCCCAAGCTAAAATCAGTTATTTCCTTAATGAGAAAGGCATTAAGGAATCTCTTGCCATTTTCAGTGGTGCAGGCGAAGGTGTTTCCTTATTTAGCTCATTCTCCGTGCTTCTGTCACTGAATTTAACGGGCCGCTTTAAGGGTTTGGCACAGTTGATTAGCTGGTCAATTAATGACGAGCAACAACACTCCGACGTTGGCATCGCCCTCTTCAAAGAGTTGGTCAAAGAAGACCCACTGACGCATGAAGAAGCAGAGGCGATCTATGCCGGGTTCGACGCAGTGATCGAGAACGAGTTTGCTTTTATCAAGAAAATCTCCCTTGACACCGTCGCTCAAGAAGACCTCCGTGCGTTCATTTGTTATCGAGCAAACGACCGTCTTGAGAAACTCGGACTTCGACCCAAATACATCTACAAGCACGAACGCGCCGACCGAATTAAACGTTGGTTTAATCCTTTAGCCGCCGGACTCACCAGCACCGACTTCTTCGCTCAATCCAAAGACGGCAGCAACTATGTCGCTAAACCGACCCAGGACTTCTCCGGGGTTAACCTCAAAACCCTCGACCTCTCACTCGTATGACCAATGCCGAAATTGCGCCAAAGTGGCTGTCCGAGGAAGGTCTTCACACGCTTGCCGGGGGTTATCTCCAGGTTGGCGAGACGCCGCGCAAGATGTTTGAGAGAGTGGCAAAGGCAGCAGCAACGATCAATGACGACCCGACGCTTTATCCGGATCTGTTTGATTGCTTGTGGAATGGCTGGATTGGCCTTGCTAGCCCTGTTGCTGCTAACTTCGGCACCTCTCGCGCTCTCCCAATTAGTTGCTATTCAGTACATATCGGTGATTCTGTTGGTAGCATCTACAGTCATCTGAAGGAAGTTGCTCAGCTAAGCAAGAATGGCGGTGGCGTTGGTGTTTACTTCGGCGATGTTCGCCCATCTGGCGCACCTATTTCAGGGGGTGGCAAATCCACTGGCATCGTCCCTTGGGCACAGCAATACGACCTGGCGGCATCCGTAGTATCCCAAGGCGGTGTGCGTCGTGGGTCATTCGCCATCTATCTTCCCATCGACCACCCTGACGTCCCTGAGTTGCTTCGGTCGAAAGACCACAGCAAAGGTGACCCCCGCAAGTTCATCGACAGCAACGTTGCCTTGACTATCACTGACGAGTGGATCGAGTCAATGATTGCGGGAGACCGTCAAAAACAAGAGTTGTTCGGAGAAGTTCTAAAGTCTCGGATGCTTTGCGGTTCCCCCTACCTTGTGTTCATTGACAACGCCAACGCTCAAAACCCCGAGTGCTACAAAGATCGCGGCCTCACTGTCAAGACGTCCAATCTCTGCTCGGAAATCTTCCTACACACCGATGAAAACCACACGTTCGTCTGTGTCCTATCCTCAATGAACCTGCTGCGCTATGACGAATGGAAAGACTGGAGATCACCCATAACTGGTCGTTCCGCACCTGAATTGGCAATCCACCTTCTTGACGCGGTAGTTTCTGAGTTCATTCGCAAAGCAGACGGAGTTGTTGGCATGGGTCGCGCTGTTCGATTTGCTAAAAAAAGCAGAGCCCTCGGACTCGGTACGATGGGGTTACACGCATTGTATCAAGCCCGTGGTTTACCCTTCGCCAGCGCCGGTGCCCGATCCCTCAACATTGAGTGCCACAAGTTTATTCAAGACGAAGCCAAAAAAGCAAGTCGGGAGTTGGCGCAACGTTTCGGTGAGCCTGAGTGGTGTATTGGTTCTGGTGTGCGTCACACTCACCTCACTGCTGTGGCTCCTACTCGTACAAACTCTGTCATCTCCGGGGCCTTCTCCCAAGGCATCGAACCGCAAGACCGCAACTACTTCATCGCCAAACAAGCCAAAGGCACCTACGTTCGAAAAAACCCCTCTCTTGAAAAGCTGTTTGCGGAACGAGGCATTGATGAGTCTGTTTGGGACAAAATCTTGGAGTCCAAAGGAAGTGTGCAAGATCTGAACTGTTTGACTCCTCACGAGAAAGAGGTGTTCAAGACAGCACGCGAAATCGACCAGTTTGAGCTCGTCAAACAAGCGGTAGATCGCCAACCCTTCATCTGCCAAGGCCAATCACTGAACCTTTTCGTTGACCCTGAAGCAGATCCCGCTTACCTTATGCGTCTTCATCTATCTGCCTGGAAGAATGGTTTGAAATCTCTCTACTATCTAAAGTCCAGTTCGCTGTTGACGAAATTGACGTTGCCTGCACTCATTGTCACTCGCGAGGATTGCCCGTGGTGCACCAAGCTTAAAGAAGCACTCAAAGAAGACATGATTATCTATTGGGAAATAACCAAGGATGAGGCCATTGAGAAAGGTTATTGGAAGTCGGAGTGGACAACAGTCCCCCAGTTGTGGCTTTACAAACAGCACATCGGCGGCTATAATGATTACATAGAGCACCGCTCAAAAGGAACTAACTTAGATGCCCTCAGCAACAAAAACCAAGAGACCGAAAAAAACTACGGCGAATGCGCCGCCTGTGAGTCCTAAAGTGGCGAAACGTCGTTTCAAGCGTTACCCGGAACTAACTAAAGAGCAGCAAAAACTCGTCGAAGAGCATAAGTGGATCGCGGGCAGGTTGGCTTATGGTGCGAAGTCTTTAACCGGAGGCCACACCGGGTCTCTAACAAAAGACGATCTCGAGTCTATTGCAAATTTCGCTCTTTGCGTGGCAGCCACCCGCTACCGCTCAGACATGAATGTGAAGTACAGCACCTATGCTTGGAATACGGCCCGAGGCTACATTAGACACGCCTTGCGCGACTACTCCCGCATGGTTAGGACCCCCCGCTGGATCGCAAACTACAGAAACCAGATCTCGGAGCTGGTGGCGGAAGGAAAAACTTACGGTGAGATAGCGGCCCTGCTAGGGATAGACGAACTCAAGGTCTTGCACTGCGAGATGTCAGCAAACAACTACCATGTTTCGTACGACAGTTCTCCAGAAGATTGGGTGACGCCCGAGTTTGTTTACAACTTCGAAGAGCACAAAGCAACTTTGCTGTCACCCGAGTTAGTGGCCGGGATTCGGTCTCTTTCTGACCCGGAAATGGCTATGATGATTAAGTATGTGGAAGAATCTCCCATAAGCGACGAAGAGCGCGAATGGTGTGCCGAAAAGTTCTACGAGTTGCAGAGCATAGCCCATGGATTTCGAGAGGAAATTTGAGCTTACGCCTTTTCCGATGGAGAAGGAGTTTCAACTCATAAGAGTGAAGCAAAAGTTGGGGGGGCTTACCCGCGAGGAACTTGAAGACTTTCTCGCTGAAGCATTGGATACCCTTACAAGGTTGGCTCACCAAGTTACACAGCTTCGGGATTACATCGAAGAGCTTGAGGGTAAAACCGATTAGTTGCGGTTGTTTGATGGCCCCTTCACAGCCCCAGAAAAGAAGGATGGACGAGTTCATCACGAAGGGACTTGCGTTGGGTTACGCCTATTCAATCCTTCTTTCGGCGTCAGGCGTTGTAACCTGCGAGCTAAGAGGGAAAGCCTGCGATGCCGCCTGGAACCAGGGGTACGCGATCGCCTCCGGCATGGTCACGACTTTCTTAGCTTATTTTGTTCAACCTTCGCAAAGTGCGGGCGGTAGAAACCGAACTTCCCCAAAACCCGACCCTTCTGACGAGAACGATGGCCAAACTCCCTGAGGGGCACTCCGCCTCCGCCCACAAAGACGTTGTCGGGCAAACTATGCATCGGTGGAAACACCGGGACCCAAAGGCATTGCATTCGGGCGTGGGCAAAAAAGGCAAAGAAGGGAAAGTAGTGACAAACCCTAAGCAGGCCATAGCTATAGCCTTGAGCATTGCAGGGAAGTCCAAAGGCGGTAAGAGAGGTAAGACTGCGGATCACGCTGAACGACTAATATCGATGGGTTACTCCGAGGAGGTTGCTAACCAAGTGACAGAGATGCTCTACGGGGAGCTCGACTGGGCAAAAAACTTTGAGACGGGCCGGGGTATCTCAGAAAACAAGCAAAACTATAAAACCGATCCCTGGTTTGAGCGGAACACCGATGCAGTGTCTGATATAGAGTCCAAACGCGGGAAACAACCCGGGGATACGGGCAAGCTCAAAGTTAACAGTGACGCTGAAATTCTATCTGGCCCTGCTCTGCCAAAAGGGCCGGGAAACCCTCAAGGGGGAAGCAGCAAAGACGTTCAAGGTTTGAGGATGTTAGGATGACCCCCGGAAGTTTCAATGAGGAGGCCCAGGCCATTTGGGATTTTGTCCGGTGCGTTCGCCCCGACGGTACCGCCTATGGAACAAACGGACTGTGCCGGAAAGGGACGCAAGAGGCCAAGGAGATTGAGAATCCCCCCGAAAAAAACGAGACCCCCCTTAAACCCCGACTCGGAGGGGAACTCGTAGGAAGCACCGACCGAATTACAGGGGGAGAGGCCAGAAAAAAACTCGAAGGCCGAATAAAGTATTTCGAGGAAGTCAAGAAAAAGTATCCAGACGACGTTGAGATCATTGACCACGATTTGAATCGGCTTAACAAGGAGTTGGATAAGTTCAAAGCCAACGAAAAAATCCTTGAGGGGGTGGTTGCAAACGTACCTGCCGGAACTAAGGTCACGGTAACGTCCATGGGCTATATTCGAACGGAGGTTAAAACCAACTCGGGTCACAACGTGTCGACAACCTTCGGAAGAAAAAACTTCAACTTCCAAGTCAATGAAAAGTATGACGCGGGGTCTGTTACAGACCGGAGAGAGCAAATACAGGTGGCTAACACAGTCCGCCGCACGTACGAAGCCCTGGTGAAGGCTCTTCCGGAAGGGGCGGTAGTAAGCACGGCGGCTTGGACTGAGGATGGCAGGGGGCAAAGCAGGATGGATACATATGTTAAAATGGGTTTCTCAAGGCCAAAGACAACAAAAAACGGGGAAGAAGTCGACGGACCACCGGGAATGAACCAATATGCTAAAAAGAGTAACGGAAAAATGGTACCGTCTAACCAGTCTGAAGAGGGCTTAGACCACGCCTACAACTTTAGCGAGGAAAGTGACGCAGTTGCTCTATGGCACGCGGCCATTTTCGGGGTAAAACACGGGATATCGGCCAGCTACGGGGAAGCTCTCAGAGTTCCCGGTTTCTCAAAAGAGTCTCTCAACGTCGTCTCAGCGATGCTGTTCGCCGAACCGGGCGACATCCCGGCTCAACCCTGCCCCCCGAAAAAACCGCCCGGACCAAAGCCTCCCCCGCAACCACCTAATCCTGCGCAGCCATCCTCCGTCGGCGCCACGCAACAGCCTGCTCAAGTTCAACAGCAGCAGAAGCAAAAGAAACCAAAGTGCATCCCCCAAACTCAACCTAAACCCTGAACATGGACCTAACTAAATTCGCTTCGTCCTTGGGCGGCAGCATCCCCGACCCCGGCACCTACATTAAACAAGAGCTTGAGCAAGGACTAGACCCCATCTTAACACGTGTTGACAAACTTGAGAAGAAGCTCGATCTGTTGATTCTCGCTATCGGTCGCGTCGAGGCCCTCCTTAAAACTATTAAACCAGTGGTCGACCTCATTAAAAAACTCCCCTTTCTGAAGTAACCCCATGCCAGCCTTCGACCAGAAGAAATTCTTCGACTTTGCCCAGTTTGCAGACCCGGCGAACCCGAAGCACCGGGCAGCATACGACGATCTCTACGCGAAGATCAAAGCACTTGACCCGTCCTTGCTGACGGACGAGGCAAACTGGGTGCGCCTTCACCGGGCTCAACCTGCTGTCGGCGCGGTACTAAACGTGCCTTATTTCTCTCAGCGTGACAACTATCGTGACGCCGGTCGAACATGTTTCAGTTCGTCGTGTGCGATGCTCTGCAAGTATCTGAAACCAACCTCAATCAAAGGCGACGATGACTATGTCAAGTATGTCTTCTCGATCGGCGACAGCACCGATGCGTCCGTGCAGATTCAAACGCTCAAGCACTTCGGCGTCAATGCGCGGTTTGCGACTAACCTTTCGTTCTCTACGCTCGACTCCCTGCTTTCCCAAGGTGTGCCGGTTCCAGTAGGCATTCTTCACCACGGCCCGAGCTCAGCACCTTCTGGTGGCGGGCACTGGATTATTGTGAATGGGAAAGAGGGTGATAAGTATATTGTGCACGATCCCTGGGGAGAGATAGACCACGCCACCGGAACATACCTCTCAACCAATGGCAACCGCCTCAAGTACAGCAAGAACTTGTTGAAGGCACGCTGGACCGTCGAAGGTGACGGAAGCGGCTGGGGAATTGTGGCCAGCAAAGGGTAAAACCGGGTAGTTGAGTAGCCGCTGTAATGCTTGGGAGCCTTTCTAAGAAGTCCGTAGAAAGTTGCGTCAGTGTCCTAGGCGTTGCCGGCGTGTTCTCCTTCACCCGGTGTGAGAGGCCCGACGGCACCTTTTATGGGACTGGGGGGACATGCCGCCTCGGAAATAAAGTGGGGCCGCGTGAAGATACCGACAAGAGTCTTTTAGCCCACTTCAAAGAGAGTTCATACGCCCTACCCGAGACCAGCTTCACGGGGGAGGATATTTGCAATATGCTTAATGACGCGGCCAAGCTCGACGGGGAGGCTGGCGAAAACTTTCGAAAAATACAGGATTTTATTTTGAGAGACGGACAAGCAGTTATCATAACCCAGTCGATGGAAACCATAGCCGAGCGAGTGGGTGCTGCCGGTATTCGTGAATTAAACGAAAAAGATGTTCCTTGGTCCGTTAGCCGAGAATACGTTGATTTCTTGAAGAAGGCGGGGGTGCCACCGGAAATTTTTGACCGAATCAAGTCTTCCGAAGATCGCATAAAACAAAACAAAAAGTTAGAGGCCGCACTTAAGCCGAAAGCAGAGAAAGAAAAACAGTCGAATGACGCTTTAGGGCGAAAAGCTTACACTGTTCAGCAGGATATGCTGAAGCACGTTCGAAAACAAATGCGAGATGACAAAGATTTCTTAAAGGACTTGCCTAGGCGCCTCTCCTCTTTTTCTTTAGCCGCATACGGGGTGGATGGGTCTACGAACTCACACAGCCGGATTATTAAGATAACCGACGACCCCGCCAATCTCAACCGCCCTTTTGATAAATCCCGCCGGGCTGACCCGAAAGTCAACCAAGAAAACTGGGGCAAAATCCTCGAGGCACGGTTGAATTTGAACCGGCTAGAGGGCAGAGAGAAAACAAAAGTTGAACTTGACACCTTTGCGGGGGGAATGGGGATTACAAGCAGGAACGAAGGAGTCTTTGCAACTTACACTCACGAGATGGGGCACCAGATGTATTTCCGAGCAGGGAGTCCAAACCGACCCTTAAATGTGAGATACCCTAGCGAGTACGCTAAGTTAAATTCCGATGAACTGTTTGCAGAGTCATTTAGTGCATACTCCTTTAATCCTACGGCACTTAAAGCTTACGACGAAGGCTTGTACAAGTGGGTTGATTCAACCGTAAACACCGCCATTAACAACGCAGGGGGGAAACTGTGACCAACTTGCAAAAAGTTCAAAAACTCTTAACTGTCGACGAGTTTAACCCGCGTCGCGCCTTGGCTGCTCGCGCACTGTATCACGCGTCTTCGGGAGAAGAGAAGAGAGTCATAGGGAGAATGTTTGAGAGCCAACTTGCTTTAGCCCCGAATCCGGCCTCGACCCGGTGGCTACAAGAAATAGACAAGAATTTCAAAAAATAATGACGGAAAAGAGAACGTGGAATAACCCAACTCGGGAACCTTGGAATGGCCCGATAGCCCAGATACTGAAGGCGATCGATGAGCACAACATAGAATACTTCAGGACCGGCAATGTGTGGCACCTGCAGAAGGCAGCGATGTTGAGGGGGTATCTGGCGGAGTTGAAGGAGTGGGTGACGGGGAAAGAGGGGGTATAACCTTATTACAAAATCCGTGACGCTCATGAAAGGATCATTCTCTGAGGAAGCACTACGGAAATTTGCAGTTTTGGCTGCTCAAGCACAACCCGTGGAGTTCTCAGAGGGTGGCACATACGACTTTACTCGGTGTGTGAGACCGGACGGTACAGCTTACGGGACCAACGGAAAGTGTCGCAAAGGGACCGAGGGAGCGAAAAAAATCGAGGAAAAGGCACCCAAGGCAGCACAAAAAGAGAAAGCCGTCAAGGTTGCTAAAGCACCCAAAACCACTCAAAACCCTAAAGAAACCTACTCCAAACTGATGCAAAAACAGCAGGAGCTAGTGCAAAAGGGGGACATGGCCGGAGCCATGAAATTGACCGAAAAAATAAAGGCAGCAGCAGAAAAGGCCAAAGACGCACCCGAGGGAAAGGCCGCTGCGGCACAGCTCAAGAAAAATGCGGAAGACAAAGCTAAAGAGGAAGCAAACTTCGAGGCAGCGCAGAAAAGAAGAAACGAGGGTCAACTAGCTGCTAACTTGAGTGCTAAAGATAAGAAAGTCATTGCCGATTACACCAAGGAAACAATGGGTCAGAGTGCTCGTTCCTACGATAACATGAACAGTTGTCTCAGGTTCCCCTCCACCTGCCCGGACAAGGAAACATCGTCGCGATTTACAAAGGAGTTTGATGTGGTTCTTGCAAAACTACCCAAGAATGAGGGTGGCAATGCTTTCTATCGGGGAGTGCAAGTGCGGCCCGGGCAAACAGAGCAGTTGTACAAAGCATTAGAAAATGCTCAACCGGGAACCAGAATGAAAGACCCAGGGTACGGGTCGTACTCTGCCGAAAGAAGGCAAGCTGAGCACTTTACAAACCGCAACGTCCCCAATATTATATTTGTAGCCCGAAGTAAGAGTATGACGCCCATTAACATGCACTCTGAAATTAAAGAGGAGAACGAGGCCATCCTCCCTCGCGGCACTGAGCAAACTATTCGCAAAGTGACCAAAGAGGGCAAAAACCTTATCGTGGAGATTGACTGACATGCCTGAGAATAAAGACAACAAACCCGAACCAAGCAAAGGCCTGCAAGAGAGAATGCAGGACGTTTACTTCGAGTTCCTTCCTGCTAAAAAAGTTGAAACTCCCGCGAAGGGTAAAACCCAGTCATAGAGCCAGAAGTACCCATGAAAGGATCATTCTCTGAAGAGTCGCTGGCGCAATTCGCGGAACTCGTTGCGCAGAACCAGCCTACGGATTTCGCAGAAGGTGGCACCTACGACTTTACTCGCTGCGTTCGGGCTGACGGCACCGCGTATGGTACCGGCGGTAAGTGCCGCAAAGGGTCAGAAGCTGGGGCCAGGGAGAAACCGGCTGCCGGCGGAGGCAAGAAAAAGACCGAGTCGGAGGCTCCAATCGCGCCAGTCCCCCCCAAACCCATTAAGGACCCCATCCCAGGTGTCCTGGCCAAAGCGAAAGAGTTGAAAGGTCTCCAACGCCGGGAAGATCAGCGGGTGACGGATCTGGCCAAAGCAGGCAAGATCAAAGGAGTTGATCCGGGGGCTGTGGACCGCATCCTAGCCAAAAAAGCGGTTAAAGCGGCGGCGGCAAAACCCACCGCTCAAAAGGAAGAGTTGACAGATAATCAAAAAGCACTTCAGAAAAAATCACTGGAGAAAGCTCAAGATTTCAAAAGAATTGCGGATGCCCAAAAAGCCTACGCTGCGAACCTTCGAAAGCGAGGTCGTGAAGAAGAAGCGAAAGCCGCTGATGAGGTGGTAGCGCATCACACACGTTTGATGAATGACGCTTTGAATGCGGCGAAAAATCCAGCGAAAGACGCAAAGATGAAGATTGATATGAACACACCTGAAGGCCGGTGGTTTGCGAGGCGCAAAGGATTCTAAGTTTACAAACGATAACATGAGGTAAAATAAGGGCGTAGGCGGACACTCGAAATCTTTGGGATCGCTACAACTCCTGGGTTACATCTACCCTGAACCGCCTTTATGTGGGGCACTCCGGAGTCTTGACTGACCATGGCCGACACTAAAGAGCAAAAACCGAGCAGAGGACTAAAAGAACGGATGCAGGACGTTTACTTCGAGTTCTTGCCGCCTATACTGGAGACTCAGGCGGGTAAAACTGTTCAACAGTCGAAGCATAAATGAAAGGTTCATTCTCTGAAGAGTCGCTGAAACGATTCACTGAACTCGCCTCGCAAACTCAGGCGGCTGATTTCTCCGAAGGAGAAGTGTACGACTTTACGCGATGCGTAAGGCCCAACGGCACTGCGTATGGCACAGGCGGAACGTGCCGCAAAGGGACTGAAGGCGCAGCGCAGGAGAAAAAAGCGATTAACGACCTCGGTAGCATGCTGCCCAAGGGTGAAAAGATTGTTGACAGTAAAGGCGGTCTACACACTGCTGCTGGGGGGAAAGAAACCGGAAGGATAAAAGAGTTAACCGACGAAATCAAGACTTTGCAAAGCATGGCCGACAAAGCTCGGAAGAATGGGTTTATGGACCGAGCAGTCGACCATGGTAAGAAAGCCTCCAAACTCATCCGAGAAAGAGCAGATTTAAGAACGAAGTCGGAAACAGCAGAAAAGCCAAGAGTCACTGCAACCCCCGGGATGGCTGCAAGAGTCAAAGCGGCGAAAGAGAAGCTGAACGCAGAAAAAGCGGCGAACGGGGGCAAACGTCTCGACCGTATTCAGGAGGAGCGCCGTCTAGAGCAGAACCGTGCTCAGCGTGAGAGGGGCGGGGGGAAACCTAACGCTCGTGAATTGGCTCTAGGGGGCGTAATGCACCCGGATATGGCCAGAGGGCTAAAACCCGGGGAAAGAACGGATTTCTATGATAAGAAAACCGGAGACAAGATCTCAGGGCGAGTAACGGCGAACGACGGAAAAACGATCAGCATTAAGGCAGACAAGCCTGGGCAAGAAGGCGCCGGTTCAACTCAGAAGTTCAGGATCGCGACTGAGGGAAAGTAGTCGGGGCGACGGCAACCCCTAAACCGTTGCGAGGGCAGGACCTCGCCAACAAAATGAAAGACCACCTAAACATTGAGAACAGTGTGAGGGCGAACCACGGCGGTGAACTGCGGTCCAAAGCGGCCAAAGAGGAGTTTGCTGCGGCGTTGAAGAAGGCGGGTGTGCCTGACAAAGCAACCATCAAAGCAGCGTTGGTGGCACAGAGGGACGAGGACCGAGCGGGAAAGTAACGGGGGCGACGGAAACCCCTAAACCGTCAAAAGCACCTAAGGGACTCTTTAGTAAGGGTGCCGACTTAGACTTCGTTGCAGTAGGGAAAGCAGCCGAACAGTGGCGAAAAGCGGGAGGTCTTAACGCATTCCCCGGTACCAACGACTGGAATCATGACATGGTTCACGTGCTTACGCATAGCTTCCTTGGCGGGTCAAACAAAATCGGCGAGTGGATCGGGCAAGGACCCAAGAGCCCAACCCCCGCAGAAGAAACTCTCGTTAACATGGTGCACCGTGCCGGCGCTCTCAAAGGTCGGGGGGATAACTACAAACTTTCCGACAACGACTTGAAAAAATACGTCACGAGAGACATCCAGTTGCTAACCGGAAGGAACCAAATCTCTGATACTGACCTAAAGAAGTACTACACCACGGACAAAGACGGAGTCAGCGTCCCTGACACAGCAAAGTTCATCACCAAGTATCGAGAGATGGAAAATACTCCCGGCTTTGACAAACTTCTTGACGCTGCGCACCGCTCATTTACAAACGTTGGAGACATCATCCTGTGAACAAGCAAACAATCAAAGACTTTCTTTCTGACCCACTGGTTCGAGAGGCTCTTAAAGAGGATGGCGAGGCTGAAGTCGGTCGCATGGCTATGATGGTCGGGAACCTGGAGAAAAACCAGGACCTGAGGGAGTTTGGCCAGCGCCTGCTTGATCGAGCCCAGTAAAGTTTATGTTTCGTGTCGAAGGGTATAGTAAGTGTGTAGGTTTGGGTTTCAAAATATTCCCGACCGAGTAACTACCGCACACCCGAA
>Ga0181347_1000597_pt1 | contig 11981 bp, 19 predicted proteins | sample Su13VDMM110SN_FD_130102 | JGI IMG/M metagenome (GOLD analysis project Ga0181347, IMG submission 130102) | Freshwater viral communities from Lake Michigan, USA - Su13.VD.MM110.S.N | ecosystem: Environmental > Aquatic > Freshwater > Lake | place: USA: Michigan | collected 2013-07-16
AATCAATAACCTGATCGATTTTCAGAAGAGCTTTGAAAACTCCGTGGTCGGCAATGTCTGTAACAATCAGCAATCTTTCATCATAGCCGATGACTCTATCATCACGAAGTTGATCGTTTATTTCGTTTCGATAAGTACGAAGATTTGCTAACTGGCCATCTGTCACTTCGGTCCAATCAGAGATATCAGGTTGAATACGGTTGTTAAGCTCATCCTCACCGAACCCGTCTGTGACGGCAAAAAACTTTACTCTTGGCATTTTTAATCCTTCTCCTCGCGGCGGTGCTCGCCGCCTTCGTAAGTGTGTTGAAGCTCGCTCATTTTTCCTCCTTGGTATGTCCGCCGCGCATAATCATACTCAAAACTTCTTTTAGCGAGAAGCTTTCAAATCCAGTTTTGTTATTCGGATAAAGCCCGAAACCCCAACGGATATCTATTATTCCATATGAGAACTCGGGACTATAAACTTCAATATGTGTGCTTTCGGAAACCCTATGCTCCATCCTCACCTTTTCTCTGACGAGGTTCTTTAGGTCGTAGGCTATGGCGTCCTGCAGCCAGGCATCAATCTCAATATCTATTTTTGGCATTAGTCCTCTATTTTTTCTCCACCGCATAGTGAGCACTCAAAGTATTCCGTACCTTTGTCGGAGCCATGGTGACCCACAGCATATAATACCCAGCTGTGCTGGCAGTGAATCCGGACCTCTTCAATCTCCTTTTTAAGGAGAGAGAGCTTCTCTTTGTGATGGGCTATTATTTTTTCTGCCGATCTAATCATCTCAGAGTGAGTGTTTTTTTGGATGATAAGCTCATCCACTAATAATTTTATGGAATCTGACATCGCTTATCTCAACTTTCCGTTCGGGTGATCTTTAATCATGACTTCTGCACAGGCCTCAGCCAGAGTTCCGTAGAAGAGAGTTGCATCGAAAGTTCTAACTACACAATCTGTAGAGGCGCCAGGAACAAGGTCTACGATCTTAACCCCTCGTAGGAGTCTGGCGAGAAGAACTCCTCCTGTAGAATCATCGGAAAGGTCTGGTAAAAAGTCTGCAGAGTCTCTCCATCTAGGAGATTCTTCATCTCCCGACAGCTCCCAAACATAAAGCTCTGTTCTGGGAATTCCATTCATCCAGGGCCCCTTGGATGTTCTTAGTACCGTGAACTCACCGCCAAACGAGATTGAGGTTGCTTTTAAGCTCTCGGGCCAGTCCCATTCTTCGGTGGCTACCAGTCTTCTTGCTAGATCGAGTTGTCTTTCTGTCATAACGGCTCCGGCTTCGCGAGAATTGCGCTACCGAATGGTACCCACCGCTCCAGTCCGGAGCCATTATTTTTATCTTCCCAACTATTATTTATTTAAGCTAACAGAGAGGGATTTTAAAAGTTCCTCTGTATTTTCTTCTTCTTCAGAGGGTGGTATCATCTCCTGCTTTCCCCTTCTCTTTGGAGATCTTCTTCCGAATTCGCTGATAATAAAGTCTTTTTGCATTCCCATTTTAAAGAAGGATGATAGATCTCCATCCGCGTATTTTTCAGAGATATAATTTATAAGGTTAGAGTCTTTTATTCTTCCACTTTTTTCTAAGAAATCTGCAATCTTTAGTAGGTCCTTCATCATGACGAGATCCTCCAGATACAAAGTTGCTGTAACTTAACATATGTACTCTATATATCCTTTTATAAATAGAAAATAAGATATACCTTTTTTTGAGTCCTTGGCAGTTGGAGTGAAATATGTTGATTTACCAATGTTTATAGCTCGGCAGTAAATTTAATTATTTTAAAACCAGATAATTTAAACCTGCTCTTCGATGGCTTCTTTTGGTCTTTGTGTTATTCTTCTGACTCCATATCATACACGATATATTCAAAGACCGTATCTATCATGTTCGCGGCTACAGCTAATTTCTCTTGGCACCATTCAGGGACATCGTCCCCCTCTTCTATAATCTTATACATGTACCTTGTTTCTTTCATCATGGTAGATAAATTCTTTTTTATCATGTAAAGTTTTTCATCCTCATGATATTTTTCGCTTGCTCTTTTTGAAATGGCTCTTGACATATTTTCTCCAGATAACTTTGTATATTTAGGCTTCCTTGCCGATCCGCCGGCTGACTCGCTTGGCGACGATCTTTCTTTCCTTCTTTTTATTGATACTGCTTTCTTCTTATCCCTCTTTGATAGAGATTTTGAAGTAGTAGGAGTTTCTTTGGAAATCTTCTTTGATGGGCGACACTTTGGATAGGCTCCTTTATCGGCATCAGATCTACCACATTCAGGATGTTTGCCAGATTCATCCTTCTTGGATATATCTACCCACTTTTCTTTAAACCATCTCTTTAGATCAGATTCTTTGTTCATTATTTATTTCTACTCTTTGTCTTTACCGTCTTCCAGGTTCCGCCCTTCTTTTTATATAGTCGTGAAGCAAAACCATTGGCGTAGGCCGAAGGAAATACGTCAAATTTTCTTTTCGCTTCTGCTATACACTTTGCCCATAATTTTTTATTCTTTGCCTCATGTTTTGCGGCAATTTTTATCAATCCAGACTCTTCTCTTAATCTGTTGAGAAGAATTATTTCATCCATAGCATCTTCAGGTAGAACGGAAATAAGTCCTTCAATCATATTATCTTTACTCGGACTCAATACCTTAATGAGCATTGCTCCAGACCCATCGGACGACAGATCGTATTCGGACGACATGCCGCTACAAGAATTACAAACACCGCAATCACAATCCTGCTCTGTAAACATTTCTGCCTCTTTTATGTAAAAATTTAATAGCAGAAATAAAAAGACCCCGGTTTCCCAGGGTCTTAATTAACTATTTTTTAGTATCCGTACTTCCAAATCCTCCGGCACCACGGTCTGTTTCCTCTAGATCCTCTACCTCCTCAAAGGTAGTGTCCAGTCTCTTTCGAAGAATCATTTGGGCAATCTTCGGCTTTTTACCAAGAATTAAGTTTGCAACCTCCGTGATGGAGGCGGGTCGAGCGTCAAGTGCATTAATCATGCCCGATGGGTATGAAGTTCTTTCATTTGAAAGGCCCATCTCAGAGTGGAGAACTCTAATTGCAACAATTAGCTCGCCGGAATATCCCTCATCAATTATTCCGACCGAATTAGCAAGCATGAGCGGAAGTGGGGCAATAGAGCTTCTTGGGTAGACCTCGAAGTAATGTCCCGCTGGTGGCCGTACCTGTAGGCCCGTCTTAAAAAAGATAGTATCTCCTTTGATTTTATCAATTCCAATAACAGTTAAATCCCAGCCGGAATCAGATGGGTGGGCTCTGGATGGAATTTCTGCTTTGTCGCTAATTCTCTTTATTTTTGTACCAAAATTCTTTACGCTCATTCAAACCTCGCTCCTTATAGTACCTTCCGGATGAGACAACTACGAATATAATTTCATATTTTATCGGAGGCCGCTTGCACAAGGTCTATATAGAATTTGCAATCTCAGGAACTATTATGGTAGATGAAGCAGAGAAAGACAAGGTTATGCTAGAGATGTCTAAACTTATCGCCAAGTTTATGAAACATAAAAATATTGTTAAGTTAGAAAATGATTTTGAGACAGTTGATGATACGGATTTTATAAATCATATCTCAGAAATAGGAGAGGCTTAAATTTCCTCCTGAGTTCCAAAGGCATAAAGATAGTTGGCAAGACATCGAGCAGAATAAGCTGAAAACTTTTTTTCATCAAAATTAATTTCCAGCTCGATAAGAATGCTTCTTGCTTTAATCCAGGAGATCATCTCTTCCCAGAGTCTGTTCATCTTCTTATCATCACTAGAGGCTGCCTTTGGATGAGGCAAGGCCCTCTTGCGGCTAGTCAGTATATGACCACACTCGTGAGATAAGATATAGATTCTTTCCTCTGCTTTTACTTTAGATGAAATCTCAATTGTCTTTGTCTCAAAACAAATATTATTTCCACCATCTTTATCAAAAATAACTTCATAGCCGAGGTTTTCCGCCCAACTAACCAGTCTTAAAAGTTCTGGTTTACTCTTCGCCACAGCCTATCGTCTGTACATTACCGAATACATATAGAAATTATCCGAACCTGCGTCTGGTAAGAATTTAAGATAAAGCTTACCAGTATCACTTGTCATACAGAATCCAGAAACATCTGCTTCATCCAAAATTCCGGAACTACTGGTAGATCCACTTAGGTACTTTTCGTAAACAGTTGCGGTCGCAAATCCTGACTTATTTCCGATAGAGAAAACAAAATTTGAAGCCGACCCTGCGGTTTGCTTGACGGTGACTCTAACAATCTCTATTCCGGTTGGGACACTGTAGCTTCCCATGTCAACTTCAATAATCACTCCGGCAGTTGAAACTGCAGTGGGGGTTGTGCCTCTTATTTCCTTTATATATGTCATTATTTTTGCCTCTTACTGATACTTCTGGCTGCAGGAATTGTGGTTGTTAATGGCTTTTTGACTGTAACCAAAGGAAGATTTTGTGCTACTTTTCTTTGTGCAGATGAAGTATCAACTTTTTTTGAGGTAGAATTAACCGTAGTTATTGATTTTGATTTATTACATCCACAAGCCATACAATCCTCATTTTTTATATTTTTTTTCTATCTCTTCTTTTATCTTCTTAAATTCAACTATATTAATAGTTCCCCCGGACATTACCGTATTCAGGATATCCCGCGCATAATTAGTCAATTTTATTGTCTCTTCTACTTCTGAAGAAGTATTAGTATTTATTTCTGCAGAACTCATCGTATCATATGCTTTTTTTATCGAGGAAGGATCCACACCACCCATCTGGATTAGTGGACCTAGCGACTCCATTATATTGGAGACATTCTTTATGGCAGATTTCGTTCTTTGTACTATTGGGTTCTTATTTTCAGGACATGCTAACGGACATATCGTGCAATTATCTTTTATTCCCATATCCCAGAAATGACAGGTCAAAAAGTTATTTGCTTCTGCAGAAAGACTTTTCAGAGGAATTTCACAATCAAAAATTAACTTTCCACCAATACTCTCACAGAGTCCCGTGCAAAACTCGCTCTGTCTTAACTGCGCTGTTTTCTTGCATGATTCTTTGCAACTAAATTTTGACATTTTTTATTTTTGTTTTTAATTGAATTAACTCTGCAATAAGCTTATCTACTTGCTCGTCAGTTAGGTTTACTGAAGACATAGCAAAAGAGCCCTCATCCCACTTTGTCTTTGTAGTTAGCACTACAGAGTTTTCCTTGGGAGAGAGCTTCAGATCTAAATACTCTTGATTTCCGAATAGTATCTTCATATTTTGATGATACTATTTTTTATGGAAAATTTAGAGTAATTTTGCTGCGAGTGCTGCGAGTTCAGAGCGCTCGGTCTTCATCAGAGTTATGTGTGCAGACAACTCACTCTGCTTAAACTTATTGACCACAGTAGACAATCCCGAGCTGTAAATATCAAGCTTTGGAGAATCAATCTGTTCCAGGTCTCCAGTAATAATAAGCTTTGACTTTTCTCCCATTCTAGTAATTACTGCCTTCATTTCTGAAGGAGTAGAGTTTTGGGCTTCGTCAATGATCATGATTGTATTTGGGAAAGTTCTACCTCTAATGTATGAGAGAGACTCCACCTCAATCTTTCCCTTTTCAATGAGAAGGTTAAGATACATATCGCTGCACTTCATCATGTGCTTTAAGTTGTCAAAAATTGGCTGAATCCAAGGTTGAAGCTTTTCTAATTTAGTGCCTGGAAGGAAACCTATTCCGGCAGATACGCTTACTGCGGGTCGGCAAATAACCAGCTTCTCATATATTCCCTTGTCAAGCATATACATGGCTGCCACAGCGGAAATGGCCGTCTTACCGGTTCCGGCTACACCGGCTATGGAAACCATTGGAATGTCTTGGTCTAGCAGATACTCCATAGCAAATCTTTGCTCTTTATTTTTTGGAGACATACCCATAATGGAAGAATCTTTCTTATCGGTTCTCAGCTTGACGATTCTACTTCCATTTACGACGCCAATTGCACTGGAACTATCACCCGACTTTAAAATTACGGCTTGATTTGGGTAAAGATCTACTCTAGTATGATCAACATATCCATCTCTATAGAAATCTGTTATGCTCTCTGGTTCGGTATTGATTACCTTACAGCCGGAGTAAAGAAGATCTTCTTTTCCGAAAAGAAGATCATCATCAGATACCGAGTCTATTCCTATCGAATTTGCTTTAAGTCTAAGAGATATATCTGCGGATACTACTTTTACATAAAGATGTTCTTGAGAATATTTCTTAGCTACAGATATTATCTTAGAATCAACATTCTGAGAGAAGATGGCGGGAACTAAGCTTAGGTCTGACTCTAGAGATACCTTTAGAGTATTTCCCTTCCCAAAGCTAACCCCATCAGTCAGACTTCTTCCACCCCTAATTTCATCTATCATTCTATTGGCTTTTCTTGCATTAAATCCAGACGAATCATTCTTGGTCTTTGCATTATCAAGCTCTTCTAGAACTTCTATCGGAAGAATAAAAGACTTATCCTCCAGAAGCAAGAAGATATTTGGATGATTAATGAGTGAAGAGGTATCCAACACTAGAACGTGTTTATTCATTTATTTTTACCTGTAGATTTTTCTTTGACCGTGGATTGTGGTTTATCTTTAACTGACCAAACATCAACAGATATTTCTGCGAATGGAGAACCATCCTCTATTTTTGTCTTTACACTAACATTCTTCCATTCACCAATCGTCTTGCCATCTTTTGAAATTCTTATAGAAGAATTTTTTATATCAAAATCAATAAAAGTTTTGTTTTGAACCAAGTAACTAACTGCCCTTCCTTTATCGTTGTGAAATACAATATTCTCATCTAGGCCAACATGAGTCGTGATTGATCTGACCCAGTTGGCCGATTCATCCTCTAGAACTTTATTCCAGGAGTCTAAATCCGAAAGAAAAACCTTCTTCAATCTAGCCACTTTACTTTTTTAAATTGCCACATTGGATTGAAGAAGTCTGAAATAATATTTTTATCCTCTTCTGATATTTTACCATCATTAGAAACAATTATTTTATCATTTCCAATAGGAGGAGACATATCTGCCTTTTCTTTCCAAAGATCTTTGTCTTCATTTACCCTTACTATGCCCACAGGAAGAAGTGTCTTTCCTTTCGGCTCTTTTGATGGAGGAAAAATGATATCCCAACCCATATCGTCCGATGGGTTAATTACGCCAACGATCTCGCCATAATCAAAAGGAAGGACCTTCTTTTTGTCTCCAAAGCCCTTTTTAGATCCCTTAGGTGAGTCTATGTTGATCTTTAGATCTTCATTCTCTTTAAGGAATCTAAAAAGTTCTTTTGGTGTTTTTATTATTTTTTTCTTTCCGGCCATAATATCGGCAAGGTTATTAGTCTTTTTTGAGGCAAAAGAATCCGGAATTTTTTCTAATTCTATCGCCAATTTTCTTAATAGATCTATTCTCATACTATAGCCTCTTTATATTAGGTGATTATTCGGCCCAAACATCACCCCAACTTCCTGTCAAGGCTCCTTTTGCATAATCTGTCACTCTATTTTCAAAGAAATTTCCATGAGTTGGGGCATTGATAATTTCTTCTACCCATGGTAGAGGATTCTTTTTAATCTTAAATATTCCTTTTAGTCCAAGTGATATTAGACGGCGATCAGCAATATATCTAATATACTTCTTAACATCCTCTGCAGTTAGATTTTCCATCTGGCCCATGGAAAAAGCAAGATCGATAAATTTATCTTCTAGCTCAACCATTCTTGTTGCGATGGTATAGATCTGTGATTTTAACTCATCTTTCCAGACATGACGATTCTCTTCAATGAATGCTCTAAATAACTTTATCATTGATTCAGAATGTAATGTTTCGTCAGCGATTGACCAAGAAATTATCTGCCCCATTCCCTTCATCTTGCCGTGTCTTGGGAAATTTAGCAGCATGATAAAAGAGGAGAATAGCTGCATTCCTTCGGTGAATGCTGAAAATACTGCAATCTGTTGGGCTACTGTGTTTTCATCTTGAGCAATAAAGCTCTCAACATAATCATGCTTCTCTTTCATTGCGGCGTATTCAAGAAATTCATTATAGGTTGATTCTGGCATACCTAAGGTTTCAATGAGATGTGAGTAGGCCGCAATATGAAGAGCCTCTCTGGCTGCAAACCCAAGAAGCATCATTCTTGTTTCTGGTTGTGGAAATACTGGAAGATAATTCTTCACGTATCCTCCGGCGACAGAGATATCACCCTGTGTGAAAAAACGGAATATATTTGTTAAAAAATATTTCTCCTTATCTGAGAGGCGATTCTTCCAATCTTTTACATCTTCAAGCATTGGCACTTCAGTGTGAAGCCAATGTGCTTGCTCATGCTGCAACCACGCCTCATAACACCAAGAGTAGTTAAATGGCTTAAAGTAAGTACGTTCGTCAGTAAGCTTTAATTTCTTAGACTTCATTTTTTTATCCTATTTATTCCAACATTTTCTGCATCTTGCTTGATATGAGTCTGTAGCACCAATCTGGATAAGGTCTCCAGTATTCTTTGTAGCTAGCCTATAGGATCGGGTTGCAGGTTCTCCACAAATTTTACCGCTTTCGTTCTCAGCAACACAAATGGCACTCAATTTTATAACCTTATCACAAATTGCCATTAGCTCTGGAATTGGTCCAAAGGGTTTTCCTAGGTAGTCCATATCTAGTCCAGCTATGATTACTTCGGATCCAGAATTTGCAAGCATTTCTGCGAATGCTACAAAATCTTTTGGTAGGAATTGAGCCTCATCAATTCCTATAACATCCGGAAATCGATCACCATTAGTTTGCCTTATGAACATTATCTTTCTGATTAGTTCTTCAAAATTTCTAAATGTCTTTGCTTCAAAAGTAGATGAAGAATGTGAGGCAATCTTCTCTGCTTCATACCTATCATCTATTGCTGGCTTAAAAGCAACCACATTTAGGCCAGCAATCTTGGCACGTCGCAAACGTCTTGTTAGCTCCTCAGACTTTCCAGAAAACATACATCCCACAACTACTTCTAACATTTCATCTCCTAGCTCAAGTAAATTTTACAAATATGTTCTAATCTTTCTACATGCTCAAAGGCAGACCAGGGATCATTTGCGATTGCAACCACTCCATGTCGGTCCAGACCAATTATATCATATAGTACCTCTCCGTTCTCCTGAAGTCCAATATGCTTAACTACAGCATGTGCCAGCTCCATAGAAACAGGCTCGATGATCGGGGCGGATGGCCCTACCCTGGTATATCTTTTTAATTCCGGAAAGTCTGCTGCCAACTGAACCAAATCAACTCCCTTGTGTATTGCGGCAATAGTATAGGTAGGATGAAGATGAAGAACCATTCTTGTTTTATTATGATTTTGCTGCAAAAAATGATGCATAGGAAGCTCTCCGGTTGGTTCTAACCCTTTGGCAAACTTCTGCTCATCATCCTTGTCCCAATCTCTTAATAGATCTGGCAAAGATAGTTTAATTAAGAGATCGGAATTTAAAAGATTCTTTCTTGTTCCAGATGGAGTTACATGAAACCAGGGCTGACCATGCATTCTAATGGAGGCATTACCGTCCCTAGTAGTAATCCACTCCCTTCTGTATGATTCTTTTAAAACATCGCAAATAGTATCCAACATATTTATCCTTCACATGCCAAGCATTCGGCTCCTTCTGCAATTTGCTTAAGATCTATTTCTTCAATTATATTTCTATCTATACTTTGTGATACTTTGTCTGACTTGATAATCTTTTCTGATCTGCAATAATAAAGAGTCTTTAGTCCTTTTTTCCATGCCATAAAATGGACGGCATGAAGATACTTGATATTTGCATCTGGCTTGAAGAATATATTTACAGACTGGCCCTGGTCAATAAACTGTTGTCTATCGGCAGCATGCTCAATGATCCATCTTTGATCAATCTCTATTGCAGTCTTAAAGACCGACTTTGTCCAATCATCTAGGATGTTAAGGTGCTGTACAGAACCATTATTAGAAATTACACTTGACCAAACTTCTTGATAATCTAGCTTCTTATCTTCTGCGCATTTCTCTTTGATGATTGCATCGAGGTATTTATTCTTATTCATAAATGCACCAGACAGAGTATCTTGTCTATAGCAGTTTGCTTTAAATGGTTCAATTGAAGGAGAGGTATTTCCCATCAGAATGCTGCTTGAAGCGTTTGGGGCAATTGCCATTAGATGGCTGAATCTTTTTCCTGTGCCCTCTGCATCTGGCGCTTCCCCTCTTTCTGAGGCAAGCTGGGCATTTGCTTCGTCTAGACCGCCCATGATATGCTTGAACATTCTGAGGTTTGCAGACTTGGCTAGAGCGCTCTCAAAGGCAAGGTTATGTTGCTGAAGATAAGCGTGAAATCCAAGAGCCCCAATACCAATCGATCTTTCTCGCATCGCAGAGAACTTTGCCCTACTAACTTCATCGGGAGCATTCTGAATAAAATAATTTAGAACGTTATCTAGCATCTCTGCTACATCTCTTAGAAATAATGGTTCATCCTTCCACTCATCGTATCTTTCTAGATTTAATGATGAAAGACAACAGACTGCAGTTCTTTCTTCTGAGGTTGGAAGAAGGATCTCAGAGCAGTTATGCGTAACGACACCGTTGCAAATCCAAAGATGATCATCCGTATGAACACCAACGCAGAAAACATCTTGCTTTCCAGCTGACTGGATTGAAGAAATCTTATAAAATTTCTTTGTATTATCTCTATAGGTTCTGTTTTCCAGTTTGATATTTTTTCTATCCAAAAATCCAGTAAAGCTGTTTAATTTCAGTGCATCATTTTTATTACCAATAATAATTCTATAGCAATCTTTTGTATTATAGCTTTTAACACCGCCTCTTCCGTCAGGAAGAGGCCTAAGTCCTCCTTCTCGCAATAGCCTTACGGATGTTTGCATTCCAAGGTTTGCAAATAGAATCTGAACATTCTTTAAGAGGGAAGCATTTATACTGGCTATACTTATTTGTATTGGGTTTCCCGATGACTTTGAAACAAATGCTGTACCATCAGTATATAGAAGGCCCTTTATATAACTCCACTGGGTCTCTCTTGTTCCAGACCAAATCCAAGAAGGAATAACTCCCTTTTTAAACTCAAGTACTTTTGATATCCTTCTAGATGATAGTCTCTTCTTTTTTACTTCCGAAAATCCAGTATCACAGAGGGTGAATTTTGGAGTTTCGTACCAACGATGAATATCTTGGATGTATTGATTTTTTCCGGAGTATGAATTATTTAGATCATACTTTTTATAGACATAATCTAGACAGGACTCTATCTTTTCACACAAATCAAAATCATTCTCCCAAATATCAAAATGTATTGAATCTCCTGAGTTACTTTGCGTTCCATCTCCATGATATAGTCCTAACAAAAATGCTTCATCTTGCATGTCAAGATTTCCGAAAATACCCTCCTCGGTCTGAACTGCAACCATATCGCCAACGGATAGTGTTGATAGTGGCATCGCCTGAACTTTTCCATTCTTCCTGGAAAGAATTTTATGATATGGAGTTACGGTATGCGTCATGCCGTTATCTAACGTTAGAATAAATGTGTCGGCATCCTTTTCAACCAATTTCATATTAGTTGCCTTTACCGGTCCATTATTCGAGGCAAGAGTTAGCTCTCCGCCCATATCATATAGCTCTTTAGCTGTAAGAATACCAAAATTTGTCGGAACCCTCTGATCGCCAGAAACGCATAAATTACTCTGCCTTATCTTCAGGCCTCTTTTCTTTAAATGCTCGGGCATAAACCTATTTGAAGTGTCGATAAAGTGTAGGTATGGTTCACCAGTCTGTATTCTTAATTCCAAAATCTTCTGCCAAAGCTCTTTGGCAGAGACTATCTCCTTAACTACGCTGCTGTGAGGCTCTTTTAACTCCCACTTATCATCTGC
>Ga0181347_1000598_pt1 | contig 11978 bp, 12 predicted proteins | sample Su13VDMM110SN_FD_130102 | JGI IMG/M metagenome (GOLD analysis project Ga0181347, IMG submission 130102) | Freshwater viral communities from Lake Michigan, USA - Su13.VD.MM110.S.N | ecosystem: Environmental > Aquatic > Freshwater > Lake | place: USA: Michigan | collected 2013-07-16
AGATGATGTTGTTTCCGTACATTAATGAACCAGATACAGGTTCACGAATACCATCGATGTCCACAGGAGGAGCACCAATGAATGCGATGATGAAACAAGTAGTTGCCGCAAGTAATGTCGGCACCATCAATACACCAAACCATCCCACGTACAACCTATTATCAGTTGAAGTAATCCAGGAACAAAAATCTTCCCAGAGATTACTATTGGAGCGTGTAGCAATTGTAGCAGTCATTTGTTAAAAGGGTAAATAAGAATTCAGGGGGAACTGAAAGTTACGGTTATTCCTGTACCACCCTCCAGTACAGGTATGAGAGACGCTTTACTTCTGATGGTCTCGGTTGCAGAAGGTCGGGGAATGTTTTGATTCCCTAACATTTATTTATCATAGCACAGTCCCCTGATCCTGTCAAGGGGTCATTTGAAAGTCGCTGCCCTCAGCACCAGAACGACAAAAATGACTAAAAAATAAATTTCCAATATATTATACATCATCCAAACAAAAAAATCCTCACCCTTATTTAGAGTGAGGATAAGTATGATTACCTATTTTAGTTAGTGTTTCACCATACTCCAGGAATTACTTGCCCAGTTAGTACGTAGGCACCAACAGCAGCAATAAATCCAATCATCGCAAATCGTCCGTTTAGTTTTTCTGCGCGTTCTGCATAAGTTTCAACTTCATTTTGTTGCATGTCTTTCTCCGTAATGTACATTTTAGGTTCTTGAGCAAACATATTTTGTTCGCCACGTTCGCTGGTTGTGATTGTCATTTGAGTATCATAAAGTTTTACAACCTAATTATATAGGAATCATAAAGACTTGTCAAGTCTTATTTTGCATCAAAACCTGGTGGAAGGGTTCCGAAATATGGATCATAATCGAAAATAGAATTCCAATCTTCCACATTTGTCGCATCAACTCTCCAAAAATTCCACAAACCTTCATAACTTGACTTATGAAATACATCTACGTGATCGTGATGAATAGAAGATCCCAATTCAATATTATAAATGAACAAAGGAATTGCGAAGGTATTGCCCGAATTATAAACCAGATCGTCAGCAACTGCGCGTGGTTTGACTCCATTATCCAATTTATACTTATTCTCCCGAACGTGAAGATTGATAAGTTTCTGTGCGTGATGACGAGTAATCAAATAGCAGGCAGTTGAGAAATCATTCACAAACCGACGATGCATTTTTACATGAACCTGTGCAGGATTAATAATCGCAAGTTGGACTACATCATAATCATAGGGAACCTTACAAAAGAAATCCTTCCACTTAAAAGGCCAATTAGTTACTGTAGAGATATCACAATCATCTTCCATAATTAAAGCACAAGAAGAATCGGAGTTCTCTAAAAAGTGCTTCAGTGCCTTCAGATGCGATGTAGTGCAACCCACCTCCCCAGAAGACATAAGATCAGGATAGCGTCCTTTGAGGATGTCTCCGAGGTCTCTACCATCTCTACCATCATAGGCAGAGATACGAGTATAATCTTCAATCTCCCAGTACTTAAATTGCTCCTCCATATATTCTGCTCTCTCTGGTTGTTCGTCCAGATTGAGATAATAAATGGGAGGAAGACCCTTGAGTTTATAGACTGCTTTATTTCGATCCATTTTTATTGCTGATATTTAGAGTTGTCTTTTGCAAGATGTACAATTTTTGGTTCAAAATCACAATACTCAGTAAAGACTTCTGGATATGCATATTCTGGACCAAGAGTATGTACTATATCTTTATTTTCAATAAAGTACTTATTCATATGACTTTCATCGTGCCATACTGCAATTACATCATTTTTTAAGTCAAGGTTAATTCTTTCGGTTAGAGTGTCAATCATAGCACAAACTTCAGGAACTTTACCACCCCACAAGCATCCCTGATAATATACGGATACATCATCAGTTTCTGTTATGTGTGCCAAAGATTTTGTATTAGTCTCAAAGGCGCCGGGATACTTATTGTGAGGAGACATACCAAGTGCATGACAAGGATGATGTACTCCAAATAATGGTTTACCGGTAAAAAAATCTTCTTCTAAAATTTGATCAACAACGAGAGCATCAGCATCAATGAAAACCAACCAGTCATTCTTAATAATTTCATCTCTTGCACTGTTAAGAATTTCAAACCTCTTAAGTGTAATAAACGGCCACTCAAGATGTTCTTGTGGATAAACTTTAACATCTTCTGGGAAATCTCCTTCACCATCAGTGAACACTAAAAATGTCTTCTCGGTATTAGGTAGAAAATACTCTTTAATATTCTCATAATACCTAGGAAGAAAATCAAGGTACTTACCAGTACCAACAAATGCAATAGCAACTTTCATATCACAATCCAAGTTTCAGGAATAATATCTTTGGTATCTATATGCTCATTATCCGACCCCCTAAACCATCCAGAAGGTGCTACAACCTTCTTACTGTTTGATAACCATGCACCCCACCAAGAGAATGAAGAGTTAGCAATAATGTGTCCAGAACATAAAGTCATCAAACACATATCCATATAATTGTTTCCAGTCTCAGAAATCATAAATCTATCAGACTCAAATAAGTTTTGCCTCATACACCACTGTGGTTCATCTGAAAAAATAATTACCTCAGATGATTCATCAAATTTGGACAATGCTTTTTCATAGTAGTCCATACTCAAAGTAGTATGATTTGGATTAGTTGTATAATCAGTTCTACGAATATGTAATGCAATCGGATTTTTCCAATAGGACATTGTTTTTTGAGCAGGTTCTAAAATCTCATCCCGAAATTCAAAGTCTTTTAGCAACTCATCACGAATGTGCTTAAAGTATTTCTCTGTTTGAAAGTATCCCTGGATAGAAACCCAATCGGGGCACTCATTAAACAACTTCCCATTAAACGAAAAGGTATCTTCCATAACTATGGGTCTATCAGCATCAATAAACTGAACATTTAATTGACTAGTGGAAGCAAGTTTGAATGCATTGAGTAATTGATGATCCGCCCATTCATTTTTATTTTGTGTGGGAGGAAAGCAATATTCAAATCCACGATGCCTTGCAATACCTTTAAGTGCAGCAAATTGAAACATTTGATTTCCCAATCTACCTAATTGTCCCAGAGCATTAAATCCAATCATAACTTACTAATCAGTTTTTCAATATTTGGAATGTAATAGTTTTCTATAACATTAGACCATTCAAAGTTTTTAGAATACTCTAAGATTTCATCTCTATGGGAAATTGAATACTCTCTATTCTTAATTATGATACTTTCAATATACTCAATATCATTAATTCTTTTTTCTGGAATTACATCGATAAACTCCTTATTCAAATCAAGATTTGCTGTTGCAAATTCACTGATTACAATACCGAGTCCGGATGCAAGTGCTTCCATCAATACGAGAGAATGTGCTTCACCATCACTCAATAATACCAGATTTCCATAATTTGTCAACTCGTTATGAAGAGTATCTTTATCCCATTCTCCTAGATAATTTTTATTCGTATTAAATCTTGAATCTGCAATATTACCAGCATACCAAAGAGAATCAATTGACTGGAATAGATGCTGACGTTTACGGTAGTCTACCTTAGCCAAATAGATGCTTCTATCAGGATACTTTGGTTCACTAGTCTTTTTAAATAATGCAGAGTTTACACCGTTTGGATTGATGTATAATTTTTTTTCAGGAATATCAGCAAAAAACTTATAAACTTTTTTAATATTCCCAGATAGGCAGAAAATATTTGGTTTATAATCTTGAAAAAGTTTAAAGATATTCACATATCCATTCAACATATCCTGCCGTTCAATATATCCAAAGTGGGAAGTTATTGCACAAGGATATTGAATATATGGATAAAGAGTAATCCAGTCATCATAATTAATATGAACAAAATCTGGTCTAAAATGATTCACACGTTGAATGATTTCACTTGGATTTGGAATGTTTATGATTTGAACGGTATGTCCTAGTTCTTCTAATGAAAGTTTATAATCCCAGATTAAACTTTCGACTGCACCCCAACCTACTGGGGGAATTTGTGTTGCTGGTCCAATAATACAAATTCTCATAATAGTGATTGAAGTTTGGGAATATATTCAAATTCTAAAATATTAAAAAGACCAAAGGTTTTAATTCCATAATTTCTAATTTCATTCCTATTCTTTACAGAATATTCTTTATTTTTTTCTAGAACATTCTGAACATAAGAAAGGTCTTCAATCTTATCTTCTGGAATTACATCAATAAAATCCAAACTTGTATCCAATTCCACAGATACTTGTTCAGAAACTACTACACCCAATCCACAAATAAGTGCTTCTTTAACCACCAGCGGGGTTGTGTTTTCAACAGAACTCAGAAGAGTAAAATTAGAATACTTAGTAATTTCAGTATTTAATTTTTCTCTCAGCATTTCTCCTTTATAGTTTGTTCTATTACTAAACTTACCATACTCCATTCTACCAACAAAATCAACGTTATCAAAATCTTGAATAAGGTATTGACGTTTTCTATCACAAATTTGAGAGAAGGAAAGTGTGCGATTATATGTTACATTCTCATCAAATTGATAAGAGTCTGGAAGAACTCCCAACCTACTCAACCAGCAATGATTTACATCAGAACCAAATTTTACAAAAGTATTAATGTCCTTTTGACTTGAAGAAAAAATATGAAAATTTTTGTTCCCACTATAACTTTGTGCTATAGGATTATAATTGTCCCTTGCCCACATATCTGAATGATTAATATATGGATAATGACTTGATACAATTAGCTTACCAGAAATTGTATTTAAAATTTCTGGAATAATATCATGAAAAACATCGTAATGGAGATGGACAATATCAAATTCTTCCTCTTCCAATTCCTTAATGATTTGAGATCTATCTGGAGTGTTGATAATTGTACCAGTATGCCCAAGTTCTCCAAGAACTGTTGCATAATCCCAAATCAACATTTCAACAGCACCCCACCCATCAGGAGGGATGGGCATAATACCAGGACCAATAAATGCAATATTCATTCAATTATCTCAAGAAAGTTCTGTAAACATATCCATGTGCTTACCATTATATCTTCTATATTCAACAAATAAATCTGGTTGTGTTTTCAAAAGATATCCTAGTGCAGTTTGTTCGGTATTCACAAGTCCATTATTAATCATTTTATTAATGAGTATATCACCAATCTCAGAATTTACTTTCTTAACTGCTTCAAGTTCTCCACCAAAAAAAGATCCGCAGGTAAATGCCCTAGCATCCCATAGATATTCTTCTGTTAAAGTTTCGGCATTTACTAGATCTTGATAATAATCCATATTCATTTGGAGTAAGAATTTTTCACCCATTTGATCTAATGCGTCCAAAGATGCTTGACTCGGAAAATTGTTATTAGTATCAAATCCTTCAAAATGTCGAGAAGCACCAGCATCAATCCAGAAAAAATACTTACTATCAAATGGATTGAGTTCTATTGCCTGACCCAACCATTTAAATTTTGAATATTGGACTACATTATACATTGAATGCTGACATTCAATTCTTTCGGGAGCACCTATTTTACTTTGATATTCACTAGAAGAAATTATTTTTTGAATCTCATCCTTTAAGTAATAGTAAGGAATTTCTGAAACATTGTGTGTGATTATTTTTGTTGGATACTCTCTTCGTTTTTCAACAAACTCAACCAAATCATCTTCACAAAAAACAATCATAGGAGTCTTGAGTTGAAGAGTTTTTTCAAACCACTTCAAATAGTCATCCCAAGATCTACCATCATTACCATTCATTCTTTCCCTTTCAATATTAAAAAGCGAAGTGACTAAACAAAATTTATTTTCCATTGTATTGATCATAATATTAGATAAATTATCAGAATTTGGAAATAATTACCGATGGAAATGTGCTATCGCATTTGATTCTTTCAATCAAATCATTATCAAATTCGGATGGATCGATCCACCAATCTTCAAATGGAAATTCTTTTCCTTCATATCCAGGTTGTTCAACATAAACATTTGAGCAGAGTAAAAGATATCCATGAGAATTAAGAATACCCCTCTGAGATTCTCTATACTTATCACCATAAAGGTATCCGTCGTGCTCAATCGTAATTACTTTAAATCTATATTCGTTCAAAGGTAAAATTCTAAGAACATCTAAACTTAGAGTATCAACATCTAAAGAAAGATAATCTATACTTTTTGGAAATTCATATTCCTCAAATTGTTTTTTATAGTCAATCTCTAGAGCATTTTCATTTAGATGAACTCCATTTTTTCTACTGGAATAACTTTCATTATATAAACCATCAAGTTCTACACTAATTGATGTCCAATCATCATTCTGAAAATAATAACTATTATTTGAAGTGATTGAATGATGACTACCGATATCTACACAATAACCATTCTTTTTAAAATTTAAAATATTTGCAACAAATTGATCTTGTTTTGCATCGGAATTAAATTGAGACATAGTAACTTCAGTCGTTTTTTCTATAATTTGTTCTAAGATATCTATAAACTTTTTGTTGGTCCATAAATTATACTTTTCTTCTAAAGGAGCAAATCCATTTTCAATAATTGATAGCAGAGAATTATGCTCCACACAAATAGATGGTTGAACATTCCAAATGTGAGAAAACATATTGCTTTCACAAATTGCTAATGGTTTCTTAACAGAAAGTGCATAATCTATTGTAGAAGAAATACCATTATAATAATTGTCTGCATACTTTTCATAAAAAAATATATTTAAATCATTCTTAGAAAGAAAGTTTAGCATTTCTTCATCAGTCAAAAAATCATGAGTTATATTCAATTTAATATTATCATGAGTAATCTGACTGAAACAATCTTGCTTTATTGTTTCAATTGTATCCCAATTTGGAGAATAATGAGATTCTGTTAAATGTAAATTGATTTGAACTTTTCTATCAGTTATTTGTTCATTTACAGTTTTACAAATCTGATCAATATACTTACATTTAAATCCAAACCCAAAAGTTCCTATATGTAAGGTATTGTCATCACGTTCTATTTTAGGTGGATGATAATCAAATAAAGGTCTTGCTAAGGCAAAATTTCTATCATCTACATGTGGATGATATGGATTTTGATGTAAATAATAATCAAATCCATCATAGTGTGAATTATGAACAATTGTATATTGTTTTACCCCTTGTTTTCTACACGTCTGAATTATTGCACCATTTAACCATGGCATAGTTCCAGCAAGATAATTATAAATTATCGCTTTGGGTTTATGAGCCTCATACAATTCAATAAATTCCTCCTGAGAATTTACTTCATAATACATGAAATTATATTTTTGGGATTTAGATGCAATACTTCCAAATCTTTTTCCATATTGATAAACTCCACAATTTTGTGAGGAGTTATTGATAATAAAGACATTCATAGTGTTTTATACTTCTTTGAAAAATGGAAATTTAATCTCAACATCACTATAGTATTTTTTATAGTGATGAACTAATTTTTTATTATTTGTTTGCCAATCAAGGTCACTATTACATTCAGTAAAATCAATATTTAACTGTTCCCTTTCCCCTATAAGGGCAAATAACATTGGTATAATTATATCATGAGCATAGAAAGCATACCATGATTGAGTAAATTTTTGTAACAGGTTGGGAATGGAAATAAATTTATTATAAGCTTTAAGGAAAGTTTTGACTTTAAATATTCCAGGTGTTGCCCCCCATTCATCTACAATTATAGCACCTACTATCTCTTGCAATATTTTTTTTGTTGCTAATGGGACACCCCTATTTCTTAATGAACCTAAAAGACTAATATTTGATGGTATATTTAATTTACCTCGTATCAAAACATCTGGATCCATCAATAACAAATATTCACTCTGAGAGTATTCAATAGTTTGATGCACTCTACTTAGAAAAGTTAAAAAGGCATCTTGAATTTTTAACTGAAATTCCGGAAGTAAATAAACATCAGAAATAGTATTTTGATAGTAGAAACTCATCGTATCTTTGTCATTTTTTATTTTTATATTGCCATCATCCTTAAGTAAAAAATTATAATCTTTATCACTCTCGTTGAAAATATAAATTTTATTTTCTGGATAAAATTTTCTCAATTCTTGGATTGCAAATGATACTGCTTCGACTTCATCAAAGCAACTCATCATAATGCCAATATTTGTTATGTTAGTTGTCATAGAATTGATAATAAAGTCTTTACTCGATTTATGTATGTATGGTTCTCTTGGACAAACTTCATGCCATCAGATATTAATTTATAATTGTTCATATTCTTCATACCATCATAAAATAACTCTTCAGTATTTTCGTTGTAAATACAATTTCCCTCAAGTTCTTCATATACTGCTTTTGAATTTGTCAGTCCCAAATGACCATAACTAATATTCTTAAATACTCTACAAGTTAATAATTCCTGTTTTAAATGCTCCGGACCACGAATATCAATACCCAAAATTGATTTTTGCGTATTTGTGATCACATCAGACATAGACACAGGATTTTGCCAAGGGTCATTATGAATGAATTTGATTTGATTATCATTACATGCCTTTAAAAATGGTTGCCAATTAGAGTAGTTTTCACATACCCCATGGACAGAAATAGTTCCAAAAAAATAAATTGAATTTTCCCGTTCTAAATAAATATCTTCTTCTTCAAATTCATCAGGAAGAAGATTTGTTGCCCACGCAATGTATACCTTATCATAATCATTCATTTCATAATCTACATAATCATTTTTAACTTTAACTTTTTCGAGGGTTTTGGGAACAAAATAACAGGCAGGTCCAATTTTAGTTGCTGCATTTTTATCCAAGGAATATTCTTGAATATGATCTTTAAAGTTAACTGCAGACATTCTAACATCAATATATCTCCCAGCACTTTGATATCTAATTGGTGATGGGCAGTACATAATTAAATAACAACTTGTTACATTAATGGGAATTTTTTTATCCGCAAATCCTTCGCCAATAAACAAACAATTTCTATAATCAAAGTCTTTTGGATAATCATCATCGTGAAACCAGTAAACATCATGTCCCAGACTTTTAAATGCTCTATAATATGCCTCATGAACATACGAATGTGTATGTGAGTATAATGGATGCCCCCAAATAATTACCTTAGAATATCTCATTTAGAACTATCATAATAAGTATTTTCAATGAGCCATTGATAGGTTTTAATTAATCCCTGATGAAGATTGTGTTTTGGTCTCCATCCAAGTTCAGTCATTTTAGAATAGTTCAATGGACGATTCGGAGTTCCATTTGGACGGGTTGTATCCCATTCAATATCTCCAGTATACCTTACAATACCGGCAATTGTCTTTGCAAGATCTTGAATCGTTACATTTTCACCAGAACCAACATTAATGAGTTCAGCATTTTCAAAATGACCCATTGCAAATAAGCAGGCATCTGCAAGATCATCTGCATAAAGAAACTCGCGCATTGGAGTTCCATCACCCCAAAAAGTTACAGACTTGCCATCTGAATCATTAAATTTTTTCATCATTGATGGGATGACGTGTCCATTTTGTGGATGAAAATTATCTCCAGGACCATAAAGATTTGATGGCATAAGTGATACAGATTTAAACCCATATTGCTTACGATATGCTTGGAGCATTTTAATCCCAGAAATCTTAGCAATCGCATATGCATCATTAGTTGGTTCAAGATATCCAGTAAGAAGAGATTCTTCTTTAACCGGAACTTCAGCAAACTTAGGATAGATACAAACAGATCCAAGAAATAAAAACTTTTCTACACCAAATCGGTATGAAGTATTGATTAAATTAGTTTGAATTTGTATGTTCTCGTAGATAAAATCTCCAGAGAATGTATCATTTGCATAGATGCCACCAACACGGGCAGCTGCATCAAAGACATACTCCGGTTTTTCATCTTCGAAAAAATCAAGGACATCTTCTTGATTTAAAAGATTCAACTCTTGACGTGTTTTAGTAACAATATTTGTATACCCATTATCTTTTAGATTTCTCACAATAGCAGATCCAACAAGTCCTCGGTGACCTGCAACAAATATTTTAGAGTCTTTTTTCATAATATCAAGGAATTACAATTTCGGCATTCGGGAGTGGGAATAATAATTTTTTACCTTTGAACTTTGGACTATTAATAAAGAAATTTTTAAAGTGCCAAGGAAGAACTACAAATACATCATATTCTTCAATTACAGAATCTTCATTTTTAATTGGTATCCAAGTTCCCGGTGTAAATGATCCATCTTTATCCGGATTAACCTCACCAACAACTTCAATATCATCAGGAGTAACTCTCCAAGTTTGAATGGTTACATTACCCTTTGTGCTGGCTCCAAGTGCAGCAATCTTTAATCCACCTTCTTTACATTCGTTAATGAGTTCCCAGAACTTAATTCTACATTCTTCAATACGGAAAGAAAAATCATTCCAAGGTTCAGCAGTATCAAGTTTAAGATCCAATTCTTTTTGGAGAAGATCATTCACCATTTGAGTTGCTTCTTCATATTTACTATCGATATTAGCAACTACAACAGAAATACTTCCACCATTTGCATCATTAAATTCAAAATCAATAATCTTTAATCCTGCTTGATCCATAATATATTTCAGTTGTCTCATTCCATAATATGATAGATGCTCATGGCATACAGTATCAAAAGAATTTGCACGAAGCATCTCAGGCATATAACTCTGCTCTAAAACCCAAATACCTCCTTCGGGGTCCAAAATAGAATTAACTTCTTTGGCAAATTGGCAAGGATCTTGCAAGTCATAGAACATTGAAAATGAGGTTACCAACTTCGCATTAGAATCTCCAAAAAATTGTCTAAAAGTTTTTTCTGTAAAGAAGTCTGCAATGTAATCTACATGTTCTTTGAAATACTTTGAAAACTTTTTAGAAGTTGGATCAATACTTACTAGTTTTAATTCTGGCGAAAAGAACCCAAGAAATGTTCCATCATTTCCGGCAATATCGATTACAATATCATTTTCTTTTAGATCAAGAAAATTATAAATTTTTTCATATTTAGATTTTAGGTGTTTTACCATACTAGAATTTAATCCAGAACGATATCCATATTCTTCACCATACATTGTAGGAAGATCAAAAGTATGCTCTAATTGAACGTGCCCGCACCCACCTGTAGATTCATCACACTTAACAAGTTTTAATGGCCCACGATACATATCAAGATCCACAAATTTGGGAAAAATTCCCGATAAATATTGATTTCCGAGATCTAAAACTGTGTAGTAATGTTCGTTACCACAGACTCTACATTTTTCTATTTTATGAAACATAATATTGCCCATAAATGTACATATCCTCAACTAATTGTTTATATGAAATCTTAGGTTTCCAACCTAATTTTTTATTTGCCTTAGAGGCATCACCTAACAAAGTTTCAACTTCAGCAGGTCTAAAATATTTATAGTCAACCTTAATAACTTATTTTAGTATCTCTTACCATTATACCAAAAAAGGAGAGTTTATGCAACTCTCCTCATAGGTCATTCAGGCTCGCCACCAATTCTTTAACTGGAAATTGGAAACCAGGCGGAGAAAGAATTCCCCATCCGCACCAATTGCCTTTGAGAAAGGCAATAAAACAATAGGGTCATATTTGACTCCACCAGTTCTGTTTAAGTCCATCCGTGACTTCCAGGGGATCCCGACCAGTACTTTTTAAGTCTCTCCGTGACTATTGACCTCATTCAAGAATATCATCCTCTTTCACATAACAAGGAACCCTATCAGGATCTAGCCAACGCGCATATTGTTGATCTTCCATTGCAGTAATAAGTTGCATAGAATTATCAAACAAATAAATGTCATTCCAATACTTTGTGTAATAGTTCTGTTTTTGTAGACGATAATCAGGCATACCATTAAGTTCGATGATACCTTTCTCAACGAATCGGTATCCTTCACGTTC
>Ga0181347_1000602_pt1 | contig 11946 bp, 11 predicted proteins | sample Su13VDMM110SN_FD_130102 | JGI IMG/M metagenome (GOLD analysis project Ga0181347, IMG submission 130102) | Freshwater viral communities from Lake Michigan, USA - Su13.VD.MM110.S.N | ecosystem: Environmental > Aquatic > Freshwater > Lake | place: USA: Michigan | collected 2013-07-16
AATACTAAGCCAGAATAAAAAAATAACTCCGGAAGTTTCCCTCCGGAGTTATTCTTATTAGATATAGAGTTTAAACTCTAAAGTTTAGATTACATCAAGTTCGAAACAAGAAGTCTACGATAGTAGACGTTCGAATCCTGAGTGATTGCACCAACACCAGCAGTGGTACCTTCAGCGAATGGGTTAGCAACCATTCCGTAACGAGTCTTGAAACCAATCTTTGGTTGGAATGTGTTAGGATCAACAGCACGAACCATTTGAAGTGGAACATATGGGCAGTAGAAGAGACCAGCGTCGAATGCGCTAGCACCCTTGTAACCTACGACCATGTAGTTCGAACCAGCATATGGATCGATGTAAACACGAAGGCGACCGTTAAGAACACCAGCAAAAGTGTTGCCTGTGTCGTCTACTTGAAGGTTGTTGCTGTTAAGAGCAGGAGCGTAATCAAGAACACCAGCCATCTGAAGTGCCGAAGCAACGTCTGACGAGCAGATAATGATATTACCCTTACCACGTCTGGTTGCCTTAGCGATTGCGTTAGCTTCGCGCTCAACCTGGAACATAAGACCCTTGAACTTTTCAACTGACCAACGACCGTTTGAATCGGTGTCAAGATCGAAGATACCCTGAGTTGTTGTACCTTCAGAAGCACCACGTACAGCTGTTACGATAAGAGTACGGATAACTTCGCGGTTGATTTCAGCAAGAATTTCCGAAGAAAGAATGTTGCTAAGTTCTGTTTCAGCATCAAGACCGTGAATTGCCTTAAGATCCTGAGCGAGTTCAAGCGAATATTCAGCCTTAAGTGCACGGCTCTTTGCAGTAACCGAAACTTTTTCAATGCTGAACGCCATTTCTGGGAAAAGCGTAGTGTTTGACGAACCAAGACCTTCAGCAACAGTTGTTGCAAGTTCACCAGCGAAGTTGTATGTACCACCGCCAGCGTTGTTTGCTGTGCCGATAGCTGAGTTGGTTATGTTACTAGCAGCACCACCAGCAGCAGTTGCTGAAGCGTAGCCTGCATCAGTTGCAGCAGTATTCGAACCACCACGTGACGAGAAACCAGTGTTTACTTCGTTGTAGAAAGTTTCTGTACCTTCTTGGTTTGCGTAACGTGCACGCATTGCGAAGATAAGGCCGGTTGGACCGGTCATTGGCTGAACGCCGCAAACGTCGTAAGCAATAAGGTTAGGCATTGCACGGCGAACAAGTGAGATAAGAACTGGATCGAATGTATCGACGTTGCCAGTACCAGCACTTGATGTGCCCATTGAGTTGACAGGTGAAGCTTCTCCAAGGAAGCTACCATGCATTGATGCACGTGCTTCGCGGGTTGCTGCTTCAGTGTTTTCTAGAAGCTGAGCAGTAACTGCTCTCTTGTGCACGTCCTTGATTGGTGCAAGTTCTTCGTGTTCAAGAATAGGCTTCCACTTATTTTGAATTTCTTCAGATAGATAAGACATTTGTTTCTTCTCCTTGGTATTAATATGTTAAGTCTTTTGACTTAATATTATTTATTATTTTACAGATTTAGAAATTGCTTGAGCATATGCTCGCATTTCTGGCGTAGTAAATCCAGTAGTAGCGCTTTCTTCATCTACTGTACCATCAATTACTTCAGTGATTAGACCGGTTGTTTTTGATAATGTACCAAAATAACGCTCCTTGAGAATAGAAACCTTTCTCTTAAAGTTATCTGGATTTGTGTACTCGAGACCTTCGGCAAGGGTTGAAAGTTTATCAACCTGTGTTTCTGCAAGGTCTTCCGAAAGATCTTCAATAATTTGAGACTTCGTGAATTCTTTATTGACTGATTCAAGATGAATCTTTTCATCAAGAACCGTATTGAGCTTTTCACTAAGTTCTTCAACTTGTTCCTTAAGATCTGCAACGATGTCGAGTTTTGATTCAGGGATTGTGATGTAATGCTCTGTGAATACATTATGTAGGCTATCCATGAAGTCTTCAGCGATCTGAACACGAATGCCAGATTCAACTGCGATTTCATTTTCAGTCATCCACTTTTCGATAACATAATCAAGATACTGATCAAGCTTATCTGTTACTGATTCAAAGATTTCATTTGCTTGCTCTTGAAGCTTTTCGTTATATTCTTCTTCAAGTGCTTCAACTGCTTCTTCGAACTGCTCTTCAAGTCTTGCTTCAACTAATGATGCACGAGTATTGACGGCTGCTTCAAAAACAACCTGAGTCTTTTCTTTAAGTTCTTCAGTAAGATCGTCGCCAATGAAAAGATTATCAAGATCTTCCTTCCAAGCGCCGGTTCCGACTGCAGCAGAAGGCTTCATTGCAACTGTAGCTGCATTGTTCTGCGAGTTATCAACTGCGCCTGGAGCTTGTCCTGGGCCATACTGTGCTTGAACCTGATTGAAAAGATCTGAAAGATCTTCTTTACCAAGCTGAGCAAGAAGCTGAACAAAGGTATCAAGTGTTTGCGCCTTGGTTTCGCCGGGTGCACCACCTGGCTTAAGTGTATCAATTGCTGCTTCGTTCATATCTTCCTCTTCTGTATACTCTGAGTTAAGTTCTTCCAACTGCTCTTCTGTAAGATCACCTGATTCTAGAAGCTCATTAATCAAATCATCTGCTTCTTTTTCAGTTAAAGTATCAAGTCGAGCTTTGAGTTCTTCTAGATTTAATTCCATTTTTTATCTCCGAATGTTATTTAATTTATTTATAAACGTGAAATATTTGAAAGTTTTTGTAGATAAGTTTCAAACATTGCTACTCTACGTTCAGCAAGTTCTTTCTTACGAACTGCTTCATCAATTTCTTTTTTTGACTCTTCAGCGATTTGAATGGCTTTCCAACCTAGACGATCGTCATACACCCAATCCATTGATTCCATAACGCCATTCACCCAAGCATCAGGAGCAGAAGGATCGGCAACAATATCGGCAGCAGTAGCTAATCTAAAATCTGATTGAACTTCATTAATGCCTAGTCTATTTTCTTTCACTGTGCCCATGCCACGTGATGAAACACCAAGCCGGCCGCCACAACCCATGATACCTTTTGCAATATTACCCATTGGTGTTTCAGAGATAATTGCTTTACCAATATAGTTCGAGCCATCTTTACGAAGTTCTACAATTCTATGTGAAACACGATCAAGATTGATTTGTGGACCATTGGGATGACCTAGTTCACCAAGAGCAGTTTTTGCGTCAACTGCTTCTTTAACGTAACGACCAACTTCTTTATCCATCACTTCTTCTGGATACATACGACCGTTGCGATTTGTGATCGCCGACTGTAGGAAGATGCCTTCAATATAGAAGTTCTTGGTGCCATCTTCTTTTGCTTCTGTAATGTACTGAACTTCGTCAATACGTTCGGTGATAAGTTTCATTTTAGCCTCTAACTGTTACTTTTATCTATTTATAATTTAAATAGACCCGTCCTACTAAATCGAGATTTACATAAAGTGATTATTATTTACTTTGTTACGCCCACACTCGGTATGGAACTACTGGTTGAACACTTAATAATTCTAACGCAGCAAGTTGTTCGTCAGTAAAGTTACCACGTAAATTAGTGTGCCAGTCTGGATAGTCAACAATGATAGCTTCGTTGTCCTCGTCATAACCCGTTACACGACTGAATGTCCCAATATGATCAAGCGAGACACCCGTTATTGGGAAGCCTTCATCATCAATAATGCCAACAGACGTTAACGCAGTAATCATCTCAGCTTCGGTGTTAGTCATAAGATATAAGTCGGTCATAATGTTAAAGCCTGTAGCTGTGCGTCGGTGAGACGCGTCGGGTAGTAAGTGAACGTGCGGATGTGGCCGTTGAGGATACCCGCGCTTGCGCCGCCACCAAGCGATAGCTGCGTTACCGTGGGGATGGTTCCGCTCGTATCCGTCCCAACAGCGCCCGTTGTAACGCTGGCAAAGTCGTTTGCCTTATAGGCTGATGCGAACTTAAACACCGTGCCATCGAAGGGGATCGCAGGTGTAGGAGTGATGTTGACCTGAGTAACACTGGCGTCAACGACTTGAAGAGTAGCTGTGCCACCACTTCGAATGTTTTCGTTAACTGTGCCATCATCAAATTGAAAAGTACGTGTGGCTGGAGAAATACCAGTTGGGCGAACGCTATCACCGCTAAAAACAATCGTCCCCTCGCTGGCGTTGTACCAGCTTGAGAAGTTTGCGCCTGTTATCGACGCGCTGTCCGCTGCGCGTGTAACCGTGGAAGCCACGGTGGGGATGTAGCTGGTGGCAAACGCTCCAGCTTCGAGTTGCGCGCCCCAGACTATGAATGCTGCAGCATTTAATCCTGCAAACGTTTCGCTGTCACCAGCTGTAACCAAAGACCTTAGTCGTAACGTTGCTGTGGTGTTTCCAGTTCCCACTGTGCCCGTCAAGGTGCATCGATAAACACCATTACCAAAATTGGTTATAGTTGCGCTAGCGCTGCTACCAGTGCCATAAGACGTTGCAGCTGTAGCAATCGCGCCAGTTGTCAGATTAACTTCGACAAAAACACCATTTGTATCAGCTGAATCACTTAGCTTAATCTTAACAATGCTACGGCCAGCCGCTTTCAGAAATACGCTTGCTGTAGTAGATGTGTTTGCAGTAATTGTGGCACCTTGAACTAGCGTGTGCAACCCGGTGGAAGCACTCTCAACAAACGTATCCATTGTAGTTGTGCCGTTAGGAGCCACACTTGTATTAGCAGATACGGTATCACCATTGGGTTTAAGCCAAGCTACATCGGAAATTTCCTCTGACCGCAGCAGCAAGTTCACTCGCTGCTCTTCAATCAGAAAGCCTTTTGGTGCAAGCGTGATAGGATCATAGTCGAAGCGCGGGCCATAGTAGGCCGAAGCCACCGTCTGGTTGTACGCGCCGGGGGTCGTCTGATAGGTGACGGCTTCGAACTGCGAACCCCAGACGAAAATACCAGAGGTGCCATCGCCAACCGAGACAGTACTAGAATAAGCAGACCACCTTAACGCCAACGCGCCAGTAACACCGGCAGTTACAGTAAATGAACACCTATACCAACCATCCCCTACAGGAGTAATAACTGCATTAGTTCCATTAAGCACCGTACCTAAAGTCAGTGAAAACTTTGCGGTTACTGTCGGCGTGGCAATAGCGCCAAATTCAATTTGGTCAAACTCTCCCGCCTTGGCATACATAGAATATACGTAGTTTACGCCAATAGTTGCCGCCGGGCTCTGGAAGACACGAGTTTCAGACGCCCCCACACCGATATTCGCCCCGTTATTAGGGATGTGTTTGTCGGCAGTAAGCGTCCCGTCAGGCGCAGTCGTTGCGTTTGCAGTAATGGTGCTGTTCGTCTTCGTCCAAGCGGCGTTGTCGAATTGTTCTGAGTGTGTCACTTGGTTGTTCGGCGCGTAGGTCACCCGGCCGGTGCTATCGACCAGTGTGGCGTTCGTCGTGCGCGAAAAAGTAATAAATTCACTGAACGTTTTAAATCCCATCACTTATCCTACGTAAAACAACTGATTAATAAAGTCAAGATTTAGCGTATAATTTGGCTCAATGTCGATGACTGGCTCAAATATTTTTTGTAATTCTATTATACAAAAACCGCTACCGTTTATAAAATTAAAAATTAAAGGTTCTTCAGAATTAATTTTTAGAGGCATACCGCAACCAGAATATTCATGAACACTTGAAGAATCATATATGCCGGCTATTGATGCTCCTCTTAATACTTGAAGGTATGCGCCAGGCGTACATGCCCATGATATTTGATTGATATATGCACCTGTTAATGTTTCACCATCCATGGCAATATCAGACACAGTATTATCGCCGGCAATAGTTAATCCGCAATTTTCTGTTACATGTAATGTAGTAGATAAATTTAATTTGTTTGAAGTAATGATATAAGCAGTCATACATTAACTCAAATTATATTCAGTTGCGTACTGAAGATCTTCCATTGTTTTAATCATGAGTTTCATTATACGCTCTCAATTCTAGAAATATTGTGAGTTTGCAGTTAAATTTGTACCAATCTTTTGGATCTCAAACATAACGAAACAATTAACTGATCCAACAAATTCTATCGAAAGATTTGCCGATACTTCTATGTTGATTGGCATCCCAGCTCCAGCATAATCATGCTGGCCAGTCGAATCATAATATGCAACGGGTGTTGTGCCGCGCTTGATTACAATATAACCATTGGGATCGCAGCCCCAAACGGCCTGTGTAATATATGCACCCGTCAAGGTTTCACCTGCAGAAGCAACGTTAGATACTGCATTATTACCGGCAATAATTAAGGTTGCATTAGCAGTAGCTACGTGAAGTACAGTAGAAGTACGAGCTCTATTAGATATAATATTGACAGCCATTATTCACCTCTATTTTTGATTGCAAAGTCAAGAAGCTTTGATACGCCATCATCTTCGCTTAACTGAAGAAGCATACTCTTTTGATTTGATTCTGATAGACCACCGAAAAGCTCAATAAGTGTATCGTGATGCATTTCTGGTACATTCTGAATTTTAATTGCGAATCGTTCTTCAAGTGTATACTTTACTTCTTCTGGAAGATACTTATCGATTGCACGATTGATTACGTCTTCTTTTTTCAAAGACTTTATAGCTTTATTAGCAAGATGACGAGGAACATTTTGTATTACGTTTCCGTATTCATCTTTGCGGACAGTACCGGTCTTTTTGTAAGGACCTTCGAAAGGAGCTTCAGATTCTTCTTTGACAGCCTTTTTATTTTTATACCAGCTTGCATATGCCTGAAGCATCTTATCATGTAAGAACGTTGCATGTTTAGTTGTGCCAGGTTGATTATCGCGCTCTTTACGGACAGCTTTAATTTTATTATGAATGCTGCTTCCATGGGCGTCAAACATAGCTGAATACGATTTGCCGTCATGGCCCTTTGTTACTGCGTCCAGCGCCGTAAAGTTAATCGCCTCATCAATTGCTTCAACTTCTTCCTTACGAAGTTGGTTGATTAGTTTCAACGACTTGCGACCGTGTCCCTGATTGAATAGAACGGTTTCAACATCCTTGTCCGACATGTTTTTTCTATTAGCTGTACTAGCCATTCTACGAGCAGCTTCAGGCTTAATCATCTTTTGTGGAACTCTAGCAGGAGCTGAATACGTATCGCTCAACTCATCTAGCTCTTCGACCTCTTCCATAACATAAAGATTCTTTGTTCCAAGCTTTGCAGCTGCTTCCTTATGCGCAGCGCTTAATGTTTTTTGACCAGATGTAAAATGCATATCTTCTTTTTTTGGCGAACCATACTGCTTTGTTGTGAAAGCCCAAGATCCAGTTCCTCTAGCCTCTTTGCCGTGGCTACGCATGTAACGATCATGCATCAGTCCTTCGTCTAGTTCAACTTCTTCGTTAGACAACTTAGCTGCAATTGCCATCTGGCGCCGCTTTTCTTGTGACTTACCCTTAAACTGAGGCGCATTAGACTTTTGGAAGTCTTTGATGTATGTCTTCATTGGAGTTGATGATTTAAGAATCTCATTGATCTGATCAGCATCTTCCTTTACCATCCCCGCGCGCCGCTTTTCGCCTTCAACGTATGAGTGAAGTGATTCGATGTCCGAATGAACTTTACTTAACTTATTTTGATACCATTCTTCAACATCGCCACCCATCTTAATGTAGTCAAGGATTTCTTTGACAGCATAGCCGATGAAGTGAAGCTGTGTCTGAGCCATTTCAGTTTTTTCCATAGTATCGCTTTGCTCAGCTTCTACTTCTTCCTTTTTCATTTTTTTCTTATTATCTGGATGGCCTTTGCCACCGTCTTTACGTGTAGCCCAAACTGCTCTTTGTTGAGCTAGATTTACGTAGCCTTCTGTCAACTTCTTTACGTGCTGCATAATTTCTTCGTGATCTAGCGAGCCACGAGAATCGCGATTAATATCGTCGATATGAGCTTTAGTTACATTTTTACCGTGCTTTTTTACGAGCATCTTTGCAATATCTTCAGAGCTTGGATCAAACCCTTCTTTTACTTGTGTAAGAATATCAACTATTTCTTCATCAGTAAGTTCAACACCTTCGAGTTCTGACATTTCAACAATAGCATCAATCATTTGATCTTCATCAAGATCAATTTCCTCATACACCTTTTCGTCTTCTGGTGCATCATAGCCTAGACGAGTCTTTTTACGAGCAACTGGCTTTACTTTAGAAGCGTTAAACACATCATCGCCATTACCGTTCTTGTCTTTGTGCTTAATGACAACATGCTTATCTACAAAGTCCTGTTCATCTTTAGGCTTTGGACGATATACTTCGAATAGGCTTTTGATGCTTGACATTTTTACTCTTCCCCGTCGTTATCTAAATCTTCTAAATCCAAATCATCAAGATCTAAATCATCAAGATCAATGTCAATTTCGTTTTCATCATCAATCGGCAAATCATACTCATCTTCTTGAGACTCGTCTGGACCGTCGTACATACCTTGAGCAACTTCAACTCTCTTTAAAGAGACTGCTTCCATTGCCTTATCTTGAAGAATGCCGTTTAACATATCAGCAAAGCTCACCGGATTTGAATCGATTGCTAAGCCCAATAAATCTTTAACATCAGCCATAATTATTTCCTTTAATTCCTATAGTGTATTTATTAAACAAAAACTTTAACCTTGCGGTTGGTCTTGTTGTTGATCTTGTTGTTGTTGATCCTGCTGTCCTGCTGCAGCGTCTTGCTGCATCATCTGTTGTTTCAGCATTCCGTTATATTGAGGGTTTTCTTGCTCATCTTCAATCTGTTCGTCAATCTTTTCTATATCTTCATCAGATTGTTGTAGAACATTACGGCGAACCCATTCAGCAGAGTAATACTTACCAACATAGTCATCAATGTCTCTTAGCATTACGATTCGATCTCTGAGAATCTCAGTGTTCTTAAGTTCGTCAAAATAGTTATCATGCGAAAATTTAAACTTAATATTATTCTTAATCGCATCCCATTCTTCAGGAGTAATAATTTTCTTTAGAATAAGTTGTCTTTCGAGACACTTCGTAAAGAGAATAGAAAACTTGTTTCTTAGTCGATTAATAAACTTAGCAAACTTGACTTCATCTCTTGAAATTTCTGTTGCACGACCAAAGCTAAACGGTGCGTTCGAGTCTAATCTGCTTACTGGTACGTTAAGACATCTAAGTAGCTTTTGCTGGAAGTATAAAACATCGTCCATTTGGCCAAGATTCTGCCCGCCTGGAAGAGTAGTAATTTCAGTACCACGTCCTTCTCTACGAGGCAACCAAAAATCTTCTAGCATCGTCATAAATTTACGATCATCTCTAATCTCACCAGTAGAACTATCGTATACCAATTTGTTCTTAAATTTGATCATGATATCTCGAAGATACTGTTCAGCTTTCATTTTCGGAAGGTTACCAACATCAACATAAAAGATACGACGTTCTGGAGCACGACTGATACGATAGATTACGAGCGAGTCTTCCATCGAACGAAGTTGATTTAACGGTTTAATTGCTTTATGCAAATATGATTGAACTAAATCGCCGTTTTGAGAAAGTAAACCAGATGTACAGTGAACGATTGAATCTTTAGCGATCTTCATACCACCAATTGATTGACTTGGTAAAACGTTACTACCTGAAGTTTTAGCAAATCCTTTGTCTGTATAAACAAAGTATTCTTGATCTCCAATAGTACTTGGAACGGTGACATCACCTTTCCGCTTGCTATGTGTAACTCTAACTTTACGAATCTTGCGAGGATCAAGGTATCTGAGTTCAATTAATCCTGCAGCAGGATTCTTTTCATCAATGATAGCATGAAAGTATAGTCTTCCGTCTACATACCATCTTCTGACAAGTTCGTAACCAAGTTGATTAAATTCAAGTAGAGTCAAAATATTTTCAAACTCTGCAATGAAAATCTTTTTTACTCGTTCAGAGATGTTTGGAACATCATCGAGTAGTAATTCGACAACCTTAGTCTCAGGTTCTTGTACTACGATTTCATTTACAATATCATCGATTGCGGTGTCAACTTCAGGATGAGCTGACATTTCTCTGTACTTATTCACAAGTTCAGCTTCAGTTCTTACAGAACCGTCAAGATCTACATACGTCCCATAAACACCACCTTCGGCTACAACCATCGCTCCATCGTCTTGTAACTTAGGCGCAAAAGAAGCCGAAGGCGGGCCTTTTCGTGAAATCTCAAAACCAAATAATTCCATTATGTAGTGTCCTTATTAATTTACAGTGCCAGCTTATTAATTTACGGTGCCAGTACTTCCTCCAACAACTTCATAATAGTCATAGGCAAATTGTACGCTAAAGATTTGAATTTGATTTTGTGCTTCCCAAGCGAGTTCAATTTCAGATATTGATACTGGGAATAGACCAAAATACTTATAACGTCTTATTGGAGCTCCACCAACCTTTGCGTACTGTAAAACTTCTGCATCAGTTTTATAAGCATCTGGGCGAGCGCTTCCAGTCTCATTGATGTTTCTACGTAGTGAATTAATTCTGTTATGCCAAGTTTCCATAGCGTGACGAATTTTAAAGTCTTCGTCGTTATAGATTTGCACATTCCAATTTTCAAATGTTCTATCTCCTGCCACTTTCATCATTCTACCGAAGTAAGGAACTTCAATGGGAGTGATGACTGATGCTGGAATTGAAGAAGCTCTGCACATAAACGGCGTAATGCTTCCTATATTTCTATCAAACGGCGTATCTAAAATAACTTGGAAGAGCGTTGGGCGCGCTCCTCCAAATTTTAGATTTGCTCTAATGTCGTTGATATTGAATGCCATGTATTATCTCCTTATACTGATGTATTTATTATAATTACTGGCCGACAATTTCAGTAAACTCTACACCAGTTCTCACAGCAATGAAGTTCAATCGAATAAAGTTAATCGCTCTTGCTGGTTTAATGTAAATATCACCAACAAATCTGTTTGTGTCAATTACTTCAGCAGTATTATTTGTTTCATCACACACTACCTTGAAATCTGTGATGCCTCTTCTGCCTTGAACATCACGAAGGAAAGGTTCTACAAGATTTCTAAACTGAGCTCTTGTGAATTCATCATTGAACTCGAAAAGAAGTGAGTTTGAAGCGCTTGTAATAGCCTTTTGTAGAGTGATGAAAAGTCTTCTTACGTTAATTCGATCAAATGCCGAAGGTGTTGCAAGAAGAGTTTTATCTCCAAATAGAATAGTTCCAATTCCTTGCTGTGTGATCACAGGGTTGATACCATTCTTATAAAGAAGATCGCGTTCAGATGTCTTTGGATTGAATGGAAGTTTAATTACATTTCTGATCGAACCTCTGTTAACACCAGCTGGAGAGAACCAAGGATCGCGAGTAGCATCAGTTCTTACACAAAGACCAGCAATATCAGCGTTAAGCGGGATGTAACGATATACATCATTATACTTATCATACTGATACTTATAACCAGAATCAAGTACTGCATAAGAAGATGAGCGAACGTTATTTCTAAAATCTACAACGTTTTGAGCTACTGAAGTTGATGAGTTAGTTCCAACAACATCAGACTTTTCTGGTGAGATGAATACAACACAGTCTTTACGAACTTCTGCAATATTATCGATTAGATAGTTAGCTAGCTGAGCTCCATTTGTACCTCTTGATCTGCCTGAAATGATAAGTGCTACATCAATATTTTCTACTGATGAAAATTTATCATATGCAGCAGCAATTGCGCTAAATGCAACATCAGCTTCAGATTCATCAACCCCACCAACAAATGATAGTGCAGCTGGAGCTGTGGTTGTTGCGCTGACAAGATTTACTGCAGTGTTTGATGCTGCGTTTGTACGGTCAGTTCCAACCCATACATAAGATGAATTATCATTTATTACGTTTTTGTAATAATTTGTAGCACCATCTGAAGTTTTTGCGTTTGTTGCTCT
>Ga0181347_1000605_pt1 | contig 11909 bp, 9 predicted proteins | sample Su13VDMM110SN_FD_130102 | JGI IMG/M metagenome (GOLD analysis project Ga0181347, IMG submission 130102) | Freshwater viral communities from Lake Michigan, USA - Su13.VD.MM110.S.N | ecosystem: Environmental > Aquatic > Freshwater > Lake | place: USA: Michigan | collected 2013-07-16
TAAAACTTTATTGAGTCCGTTCCAATTTAATTTTGAAGGCGCTTTTTGACTGGCAGCTCGACCAATATAGTTTCTAAGCACCATAATGAATCGATCAATCTCTATTCCGGAGTTTCCGCCAAATTCAAAAAATCTCATTTTAGTGTGCTCAATTCTTTAGTAAGTTCTTGAATCTGTTTTTGCATTTCTTTGATCTGCTCTTGAATGGCTTTCTTTCTTTCAGCCATCTGCTTGGCCTGTTCAGCTTGCTGTTTAGCCATTGCCTGAGGATCCATTGCAGGGGCTGGTGGTTGTCCTGGAGGCTGACCAGCAGCTGGAGGCTTTGATCCTGCGGCACCGGCTGCAAATGTTCCCAACGGAGACGGTTTAGCACCTGGTGCCGCTGCACCAGGCATAGGAGGTGTCAACTCGCTTAGTCGTAATCCACTGGTAAATTCTTCGAGCTTCATCCTGCCAATGCTCTCATCAAACGATTCTGATGGTTGATGCTTTCGCGCATCTCACGACCTGCTTCTTCTGCACCACCTGCGGCTGGCTCAGCAGCGGCAAATTCGTCACCACCTAATTCAGCATCAGTATTCATGGCATCGGGTTCAGCTGCCATGTCAGCTGCTGGCTCACCGCCTAACATATTGACAGGCTGCTCTTCACCTGTTAGTGTACGTACTCCGGTTGCCAATGCTTCACGTGTGGCCTTGAGATTTTCTAATGCTGATTGAATTGCCGGAGCCACTGCTTCGATAAATCCTTTGGCCTGCTCTTGTCCCATTTCATCACGAATGCTATCACCTAACTGCAATAGAGTATCATTCTCCATACCGCTTAGTTCTTCAATCCAGCGGCCAACTCTGTCGACCATTGTTTTAGCTGTGACGATCGCGCTTGCCTGCTGGATCTCACCTTCTCTTAAATTACTCATATTGTCTCCTGTTTGTTCTATGCTTTCATTCTCTTTTTTGTAAATCTTATTGTCAGCTTTTTCACTGCCTCTCATACGATTCATAACTTTCTTTGCACTCTTGTCTGTGGTCATATAGTCGCCGGAAGTCATTGTGTTTACAATGTCTTTGCCTGCTTTGTCTTGATAAGACTTTAGAGTGTTTGTACTTAATTCTGTTTGAATGTTTTCGCTTCCAACCATGTCTTTAAATTGATCTTCTAGATCTTCTATATAGTTGTCCATGTCAATTTCGCCACCGTCTTGATCACTGTAGGCGTAATATACTTCTTCCACAGCTGAATCAACATCACCTTGATTAAGAGCTGCTAGTACTTTATTATAGTCAGGATCACCGTAGCCACCACGTTCGTTCATGTTTTCATCAAAGTTTTTGAGGATCATCATTAATGTTTGTTTGTCGATGTGTTCACTTTCTTCAATAGTGTTGTCCACAATAGGTTCGTCACGCTCTGATAATTCAGCCACTATGGCATCATGCATGAACTGTGCCTGTGACAGTGCATCATTTTCCACAGTTTCATTAAAACTGGAACTGCTGCGAGCTGTGTAGATCTGTGTACGCAGTTTGTTTCTAGCGTCTTCCAGTTGTTCAACATTGAACGTTTCTAGATTCAGTTTACGACCAAAAGTTTTAAACATGCTTTCATTTAGTCTTTTACTGGTTCTATTAATTTTGAAGAGATCTGTGGTTTTCATATTGGTTGATCCATAGTGATGTATTATTTATTCAGAAATAAGTCAAAGCGGTTACAGTTTCTTTGGCAGCTAGGGTTTTATCTCTGCTTTCACAATATCTAGCCCAAAGGGTATCTGCTTTTTCAAAGTTTTTAGCTATGACAGCTTTTTGATACTGTGTTCTAAGAATCTGGCTGTCTGTGAACCATCTGCCATATTCTTGGTCTAATCTGTAAATTTTATCCACGATTGCAGGATTGGTATTTTTTGCCACTAGATTGGCCATTCTGATTGCTGTGGCATTGAGATTAATGTTGCTGTAGATAATACTATTATGCCTATAAAGATGTTTTGTGGTTTCTTGACTGACAATTAACACATCACCTACAAGAATGCCTTCTGCAACCTTTTGTGGCAGAATGTGATTGTCAGCTATGAGTCTACGCTGAGCGTTAGCTACTAAATGCTCTAAACGCCGCTGTATGTTTGTCATAAAAAAAGGACCTATGGTCCTTATTTAAGTGTGGATAATTTATAGTCCAAAGAACTTGGCAATGGTTAGAATATTTAATTCTCCGGTAAATCCCAGTCCTGCAATAAATGCCAAGCCCAGCATGCCGTATACCATCAATTTGTCTTTGGCCTTTTCCATTTCTTTAATCTTGCTAGCCAGTTCTGTGTGTTGGGCACAGCTTTCGTCATGCATTTTGCAGAGCTGTGCTTTGAGATCTTCGCCTGTACGATCTAGACAGTCATGTACGTCTCGGACGCTGACCTTGAGATCATCAATTTTTTCATCTAGATTCGCTACCTTGGTCTCTACTACACCAAGTCGTTCTACGGTTGTGGCCATGCAGGCTGTTTCCTTTTATGTTAAGTCAGGTGCTCGCTCCGAGCCATGTGCCTAAGTGTTCTGAAATGCCTAATTGTTTTGCCTGTTAAATTATATTTATCCCGCTTATGTGATTTCGTATATCCAAATGTTCGCACGATCACCCTTGGTTTGGAATATCGAAGGTGTAATATCTACTGAATTATTTAGCTGACTTATCACAGGAACACCCTGCAAGTCATCCAACAACAGACCCACTGGATCATCACCTAGTCTAAAAACAAAATCTCTTTCTACAGAAAATTGCCATATCCAATGTGTGGCAGCACCTTCTATGTCATCGGGCAGCCTGCCTGTATGACATTCTGGGTCTTGATCCCATTCCACATTTGACCTAATGCCAATGGCCTGTATGAGACTGTTGAAATTGGCCTGTTGCCCCAATTTCAAATGATCTGTTTCTGATCTAGATGGACGAGAACGTGTGATATCAACCACACTGACAAGTTTGAACTGTTGCATAATTATATGCTACTATTTAACTCTACAAAATTGTAGTCGTAAAAAAGCCCGGCGAACCGGGCTTAGTCTTCCCATCCCTGAGAATTAGTTGCTATTAAGCTACAACAAAAGTTGTACCTTCTGTACAAGTTGAGATGTTAGTAGATAGTGTTCCATAAGAACCCTGACCAATAACAACCTGCTTGATACGGATCAATAGTGAAGCTGCATCAACTCCGTGACCGTCAACGATAACGTGAATAACACCAGTGCTTGCTGTTACTACGTGGTACATCAATGGTTGTACTTCACGGATTACTGATTCGACCATTTCGTCTGCACCGTCATCTAATGACTGTAGGTCAATAGCTGAGCTGGTATCTTTAATTGTGATAATGAATGCTTTTAATTGTGCAACTGAGCGTAATGCACCAGTTGTGTAGTTTGAAAACCCGTTTACTCTTGTAAATGCTGCCATGATATGTTCTCCTTAAATCAATAGTCCCGCTCCGGGACTGGCATTGTATAAGAATCACCTTGATTCCTATGCAAGTATTTATATTGGATTGAAGAAATCAGGGGTTTTGAACTATTAATCGGCTCGAAACGGTGTCCAGCGATCACGTGGCACTAGTTTTGAACCGCCTGCAACATAGCCTTCGCCGCCTGGTTTGCCACCTGTAGTTTGCTCTATGTCGCCACCTGATGCATCCAGCTCACGAATTACTTCGTCTTTGGCCGCCATGATCTCACGCACTAGTTCAAACATCACATCCATAACTCCGGGATGCTGTTCACTGTGTGCTGCTATCTTGGCAGCTTTAGCAGGAGTCTTTTGTTCAAAGGCCATGAAAGCTTCTGTGTTGATATTGTCCAGTTGTTTTGTTTTCGATTGGTTATTAACAAAAGTGTAGATTTCACTCTGTAGATAACCCATACCAGCAACAGGTGCTAACAATTTATCAATGGCCTGTTGATTTTTAGCCAGTGCTTCAATAGCAGCAAGATTGTCTGCACCCACTGCTGGTCTATAGCTAACACTGGTCAAGCCAAATACTTTTAATTCTGGATTGCCACTGAACTGATCAGGATTATCAAAGTCCTCACCCGTCTTGTCTCCAAAGTAACCAAACACCTTGTGAGCTGCCACTGCTATCTTGGCCTTGGCCAATGATCGACCAATTTCACTAGTACCAGCAACAGAGTAAGTGGTTTGATTAGGAGTAAATGTAATTTTGCCGTCAGCGCCGGTATATGGTTTGCCTGGGTGGAATAGGATATCTCCGTAGACATAACCACGGAATTCTGCAGGAGTTGCACGTTCAAATATGGGCCATAGTGCTGCCATATCTCCGGCGAACTTTTCACGCCAATCTTCGCCCTTGCCACGACTCATGATAAATTGTTTGAGTTCTTCTGGACTAGAACTTTTGCCTTCTTCACGTCCCCAGTTGTTCTTGCCCACCAGTCGGAAAGAGCCATCATCTTCACGTCCCCAGTACACTGTGGGATTACCATCCCACTTGATGGTGATACTGGTTTCGGGACTGGCTAGGTCTTTTAGTATCTTGATGGCCTTGTTAGCACCATTGGCTTCTGTGAACACAAGATCTTCTAGGTGGTTGAACTCACGCCCTACTTTCTTGGCGGGAGGTGCTGCGTCAGCTTCATAGATACTTTCGTTTTTCTTGCGGCCAGCACAATGCGCTTTTTGGCTAAATCCTTTGGGGCTGGCACAGTTGATAGAACTTTTGTATTTCTTGCTCCACGTTTCATCAAGGAATTCAAATGCTCTCATTTAACTCGTTCCATCATTTTGCGGAACCAAGAGGGTGTTCCTGTTTGAGCACTTTCAAACGAAATAACATTTTCCGGCAGACTAATACCCTGCTTGCCCAGTGTTTCTCTTGCACTTGTAACTAGTTCTTCGTAGTTGGGTAGTTTCTTGATATAGTTGAGAATTGTGTCAACTGATTTAATATCTTTAACTGTGGCAGTTTGTCCCAACAGCACTTTGGCAATTTGATTCCAGTCGTTGCCGTTAGGCAATAGTTCGTCTGTGGTAGCATTCAGTATTCCGTGCTTGGGGCTGTACTTGATGCCGCGGGCACGAGCAATTGAGCTTAATAGGATATGGCGATGCTCACCTCGATATTCACCTTGCCCTCCGATCATGCTGCCTTGTTGAAATTTAGGGTTGGCGGAAAACATAAAGTCTGCTTGCACAAAGCCATTGTCTGGACTGCCCTTGATAGGCACCTTCCAGTGTACATTGTCTCCGCTGAGTTTGATATTTTCTTTGCCAAATTGTGATATTAGTTTTTCAGCGAATGATTTTTTATCCACTTCGTTGGCATCAACTGATAGGTCTAGATCACCACTGCTGTTCTTTTCAAAGGTGCCATCTGGATCTTCTTTGCGGCCTGTGGTACCTAGCCATTTAACCGGCTTCTTGTCATCAAGATGCTTTTCTTTGGTAAAGTCAAGGCCTGTGATTTTTTCAATGTAGAGAATGGTTTCCTCTACGTCTCCTGTGGCAATACGCTGTGTTAGTGGTTGTTTTTCCGGGCCTTTGAATACGTTGCCGCCTTCTGACAGTTTACTGATCATTGCTTTCATCCAATTTTTTCTTGAGTTTACGTGCTTCTGCTATTCTGCGAACACCACGTGTGAATTTTGCAGGATCTTGACCCTTGATTGCATTGATAAGTCTACGCTCAAGTTCGTCTGCTGAAGCAGAATCATAATTTTTATGAATACTTTCCAAGAGATTGATAGCAGAATTAATGATGTTGGCAGCACGACTTTCTATCAACGAATCGGTGCTGCGCACATCGGCAATACTATTCAGTTCCTGCAATATCGATCTTGTTTTCAGTTTCATTCCGTGTCCTATGCTTTATTTACACTGTATGTATACTACAATAAAAATAGCTATTAATCAAGCCTGAGCTTCGCCCCAACGTAGAATGATGTTAGTAGATGTAGCTGAGCCTGCTACCTTATACACGTTGATAGCCAACACGTCTGGACCGTTGGGGAATGTACCGCGTCCACCAATGGCAGTGGAAGTTAATTCTTTCAATGCTTCTAAACTCAATTCTGCAGTTTCTCCCGGATTAGCAATAAAGGAGAATACCTGTTCTCCTGGCAGTGCATACTGAGCACCAAACTGCCATGTGATACTAGCAGATGCTGCAATAGAGGTATTGGATGCTTGACTAAACACCACTTTGTAAACAGTGGTAGCTCCGAAGGTTCTTGACTCCACTGCTGTAATACTGGTGCCAGCTGCAAACTGTGTGACACTAGTAGCAACCTTGGTACTGACTCCAGCACCGCTGGCCAACCAACTGCCGGATGTAAAGAACAGATAGTTTTTGTTCACGTATGAGGCAGCAGATAATGCCGCTGTGATTGTTACTACCACATCGTTACCGGAACCTGCTTCAGATGTAAGATTAGCATTTGCACTCATTACAATCCTGGTGTAGGCGGTTGAGCTGATTGTAACATAGCTAGGAGTAATACTGGCAATGGTTTGACTGCTGCTGATAAATGTCAACAGAGTATAAGTTAGTCCTGTTGGTGTGCCCGCACCTGTGACAATAGCAGTACCGCCTGTGGTAGTTAATGTAAATGTTGTTGATCCATTGGTAACAGAGATCCTATAGGTTGTGGGATTTGAGTAGCCAGTAATAGATCCGCCACCACCAGCTGTGCCACTAATTGTAACCCTCATACCAACAGCAAGATATGTTGATGCACAACTAAATTGACCCGCTGAGCCTGTAATTACCACAGTAGACAGTGTGGTACCTGTGCTTGAAATACTCAGCACATCACTAACAGCTATTCCAGATCCTGTAGCAGTGCTGTCAGGGATTAAAAAATCACTACGTGCAGTGCTCAATGCTGAACCATAGGCAGCTGTGATCGCACTGGTGCTGGTCACCGACACGTTGTTGCCTGAACCTGCTGTGCTGGTGGCTGTACCATTAGCACTCATAGTAATTCTAGCATAGGCTGTGCCTGCTATAGTCCAATAATTAGCAGTTATGCTAGATATAGTTTGGCCACCAGTCAGCACTGTAGCTGCACTAAGCACGTCAGCTACCACTACTGTGCTGCTTGCATATTGGCTCTGTGTGATCAAGAAATCATTTCTGCTAGTGGATATGGCTGTGTTAAACCTTGTGGCTACACTGCTGGTTATGGTTACTGTGACGTTATTTGCACCGTCGCTCAAAGCTAACGTGCTGCTGGTATTGCCATTACCATTCATTATGATTCTAGCATAGGACACACTGGCAATAGTGATATAGTTTTCAGTTACACTAGATATTGTTCGACCAGAAATATTACTGCCCGCAGACAAGGTGTCTGAATTACCTATATTAGTGGTTAACGCAGCGTATGACGATTGAGTGATTAGAAAATCACTCCTACTAGTGTCAATGGCTCGCCCGTATGTTCCGTTGATTTGGAAGGTTACGTTGTTGCCTGAACCTTCCGAACTTTCTGCAAAGGGAGTTCGACTCAATACTATGCGTGTATACACACTGCCTAGATAGCTTGGGGTTATGCTGCTGATAGTCGTAGGATTTGAAAAATAACTACCTTGCGTAACTGTATTCCCAACAGCTATAGGGGTAACTAGAGCAGCATACTGAGTATCTGTGATAAGGATATCAGTTCGACTAAACCTTACAGCTCTTCTATAATTGTTGTTGCCGGCGCCGAAGGGTTCGTTGTTGTTGAATCCTAATGCAGTAACAGTCTGTCCAAAGCTGGCAGCTGTGACTGTCTGTGTAACGGTGCCAAAACTCACAGCAGTAAGACTGTTGGTTGCCGATGCAATGCCGGGAGCAGTTAACGTCCTACTGAATGCCCCTTGTACTGTTGACGTGGTAGTTGTTAAGTCACCACTCCAGGTCACCGAACCACCACTTGCTACTTGTGCAAAACTAGGTTGTCCGCCAGCAGCTTGTGTAATCAAACTTCCCCAGGTTATGTTAGATGGGTTAATGGGATAATTAATTGGGTTTAGCACCCCTTCAATAACAATAGCGCCACCGCCTGAAACAGTGTCACTGGTAATAGAAATACTAGATAGCAATAACTGCGCACGATTTAGCAGCTCTCTTTCTCCGAGATCTCCAATCAGTGCATTGCTCACGCTGGGTGCTAGTCTAATCAAGAAAGCAGTGACTTTGGAAGTCGATGCTGATAGACCAGTAGCAGCGTAGTTAAAGATATAACCACGATCTGCATCGAATTGCCCGTCTATCATAAATGCTGAGCCCCAATGGCTGATGATCGGAGTCACTGTGTTGGATACCAATATCACACCAGTGCGTATGGTGTGACTGGCAGCTGAGCCTGCGCTGAAAGTTCTAGATGATCCTGCTACAAATTGATTTAGTGTAGTAGCTCTAGTGCAACCAGTTAATGCTGTGCCACTGTTGCCAGTAAAACTGATCAATTCATTGTCTATACTCACAGTACCTGAATTTGGAAACCAATATAAGTCATCAGCACTCATTGATATAGTAGTCTGACTGCTGTTCATGGCCGCAGATAACCTACCTTTCCAACCTTCATTGATCACTTCGTACCTAACTGGTTGGTTACCTGTTCGCATGTATGCTTCGAAGTTTACATTACTGTTTCTAAATCTATGAACAAACACATAATTTCCGTCCGAGCCTCGCATCATAAAATCAATAAATCCAGCACCATACCAGGTGTGCTGCACACTGATCATCTGCATCTTGGTAACGTCTATGTTATATCCACTGGGTCCAGATCCATTCATGGTATCTAGATTCCAATCTTCTTGAGGAACCAGTGTATCAAAAACTTTGGTTATTTTTACACTGCTGACGTTGTTGACACCGCGCCAATCCGGCGTCACGGTCATTGATGTATTTGAAGACACATAGGAAACCACATGAGTCATACCACGGATGACAACCCTGTCGCCTGCTGCTAATTGTTCTGTGAATCGAGTGTTGGTACCTGTTATTGTGTTGGCATTTGCATTGATGCTGATGGTACCTGCAATTTGAAATGTGCTGCTTCTTCTGCACACAGCCATTTTCATACCATCGTACTGGAAAAACATGCCGTTTTGATCATCGAATATACCTGCTCTAACAGTGGCGCCATGCCAATTTTTTACACTCAGCAAGCAAGGACTGCCCAATACTGGAGTTGCACTACCCAAGAGCTGCGTGGCTACAAAACTCAATTGTCTTTCATTGGTTATGGTAGTAACTGTGTAAGTGCCATTATATCCAGAAGTAGTAACACCCGAGATTGTAATAACACCACCAACTTGACATCCATGATCGGTATCATCACAGATTATAGTAATGATGCTGCCTATGGCCGTGCCTGTGGCACTAACCGAACGTAGATCGTAACTGGGAGCAAACAGAGCACCGGTATTATACATAATGCCCTTGCCTGATTGGTAACGTATGTATTTTTTACTCATACGTATAGCAGTAGAGCCGTGTGCTGGACCAGCTGTGCCTAGTTGTACACCGCCGTCATAGGGTCTGTGTACGAAGAAACTATCTGGTCTACCATATACTGATCCGACCAAGGTGTTGTCTATGGTACCAGCAGCCCTAGCAGTGTATTGTAGAGTAGTTGTAGTTGGCACACTTTCTACAAAGAAAGCACCAGCTGCTAATTGAGCATTGGTGCCTACACTTGTGATCTGTGTTGTGATAGTGTTGCCTGGTAAAAACCCGTGTGCTGTGGCAAATGTGGCTTGTATGGTAGAAATAGCTGAGAATGTGAGTCCAGTATTACCGCTGGCTATTTGAGAAGTGGTCGGTTCAGTGATGGTAAAAGCACTGATGAAATCTTTCGTAGGAGCTGTAACTGCTGTACCTGAGACTGTGGCAGATTGAATCACACCGCCGGGAGTCACTGTGGCCACTGTGCATTGTGCCTGAGTGTGTAAAGCATTTACAGCAAACGTACCTCCGGCTCCGCCGCTTTGCACTACAGTGATTGTCTGTGCGCTAGAATATCCTGATCCTGGGGCATTAACTGTAACACCAGTAATTTTTCCATTATCCGTGTCAGTGATTGTTAGTGTGGAATTGGCACCTCCTGTGGAAACTGTTACAACATTATTAATTGCGTATCCAGTTCCCGGACTGGCAATTGCAACAGTATTAATTTTTCCATTAGACGTGTCAGTGATTGTTAGTGTGGCATTGGCACCTCCTGTGGAAACTGTTACAACATTACCGATTGTGTATCCTGTGCCTCCGTCATTCGGAACAACAGAAGAAATTATACCAGCACTGGCAACAATGTTCACGGTAAGACCCGTGCCCGAGCCACCTGTGGTTGCCACTCCATTGCCTGTGGTATATCCTGTACCTGCGGTAGTGAGAGTTAAAGTGTCCACACCACCGTCATTGCCATCGTTTATAATATCCACTGTAAGACCTGTGCCTGAACCACCTGTGGTTGCCACTCCATTGCCTGTGGTATATCCTGTACCTTGGGTAGTGAGAGTTAAAGTGTTCACACTACCGTCATTGCCATCAGCTATAATATCCACTGTAAGACCTGTACCTGAACCGCCGGTAGTAACAAGTGCATTGGCTGTGGTATATCCTGTGCCTGCTACTAGAGTGTTAGTAGTAGAAACACGACCAGTTGGCCCTATGGTAATTACTTCGCTGGCTGCGTAGCCGCTGCCGCCAGCGTTGATTGCAACCGCTGTGACAATTCCTGACGAAGTGGTAGTGTTTATTGTTAGTCCAGTGCCCGAGCCGCCGCTGGTTGTCACGGCTCCAACTGCATTTGTATAGCCTGTGCCTCCTAAGGTAACTGCACCAAGGGTTGCGGCTACATTTAATGGTGAAGCTGAAACTATAAGAACCGTGGCATCATTAGCAGGAGCAGCGCCATCTAGACTGGTTCCTAGAATAGTCACTGTATCAGAGGCTACATACCCAGAGCCTGGAGTAGTTACTGTGACACCGTATGAAGGACTTCTTGATATGCTGAACTGTGCTCCAGAACCTGATCCAGAAGTGGCGCTTTGTGTTAGTGCTGTATAAGTTTCAGTAGTACCTACAATTGCTGAAGTTAATGCTCCGCTGAGAGTCACAGTAGATCCTGTGACATCTGTTACGGTCACTGCCTGACCGTCACCACGATTAAACACCAGTCCAGGACCAATGCCTGTGGTACTGGTAACATCTATGGTAGTAGCACCAATAGCAGCATCGGCGCTGAGAGTGGTTGAGGCTGCTGCACCGCCAGATCCAGTAACTGCCGTGATCTGTGTGCCAGTGGTCACCCCAGTGCCGCTAACGGGTGCTCCTATCTGTGGGCCGCCCGAGGCAAATCCTATCCTAGTGCTACCACTTGGGGTGATTAAACTGGTTGTTATAGTACCCGAACTGCCGCCTGACACCACAGTAAAACTAGGTGATCCCACAGCAGCTCCAGTGTAAAATCCACCTTTTCTCAGCTGTGTGTATGTGCTGGCCAATACTTCACCGTTGGTGGTTCCTACTTTGGCTTTGGCATAGTAAGATATCTGCGTTGTTGATCCCACTACAGCAACTAAAAAACTTCCTTCAGATCGACTAAATCCCTGCACACTGGTACTTAGAGCCTTGATGGTTATCGGATCATTAACAGCCAATCCGTGGGTGGATGTGGTAGTCACTGTGATAAGACTAGCACCTACGCCGCTGGTGCCTGAGCTGGCATCTGTGGTAACAGTAGCCACAGGAATGTCACTGCCTGGTATTTCATAGATGCTAGGATAATTACGCATTAATCCAATGGCCTGCCACTTGGTAGGTTGAAGTCCATACTCAAAGTCAGCATCTAGCATGCTCTGTGGAATACCTACTTTTTGTCTTTCCATGGCATCAGTGGCTATGGAGTTCA
>Ga0181347_1000608_pt1 | contig 11885 bp, 14 predicted proteins | sample Su13VDMM110SN_FD_130102 | JGI IMG/M metagenome (GOLD analysis project Ga0181347, IMG submission 130102) | Freshwater viral communities from Lake Michigan, USA - Su13.VD.MM110.S.N | ecosystem: Environmental > Aquatic > Freshwater > Lake | place: USA: Michigan | collected 2013-07-16
CAATCTTACTTATTAAATGAGTATGAGTTCCCGGCATAACAGTAGAACTTAAAATGATAAGAAATTCTTTTTTATTACTTTCTTTAATTTTTTCACATAATTCTGTTATTGCATCGTAAATGTACTTATTTGAGAAATCCCCATTTTCTGTGGATGGGGTGTTTACTAAAATAATAAAAACATCCGTTTCATTGACGACATTTTCAAATGTGGTATTTAAATCAATATTATTATAACCAGAATTTAAATACTCGTTTAAGTTTGGTTCGTAAAATGGGATTTGTTTATTTTTCAGTAAATTAATTTTCTCCTGATCAATATCTATCCCTATGATTTTTTGGTCATTATTAGCAAAAGTCACTAACAAGGGTAATCCTAATTTACCTAAACCAATTAAGGAAATTTTATTAATATTCATATAATGATTTTATTGTTTTTATAATTGTTTCCATAACTTCAGACTCCCCAATTGTAATCCTTACACAATTCTCCAATCCTTTAAAAGATGATCTATCTCTAATTAGAATATTTTTTCTTGTGAGATTGTTAATTAAATCTGAACTATTTATAACTTTTATAAGAACAAAATTAGACATAGACTCAATAAACTCAATATTTAATTTTTTTAATTCATTGGTAAAAATATTTTTATTGTGGTTAACAATATTTATTCTTTCTTTAATGTAATTGATATTATTCAATGCCGTTAACCCTAAAGACTGAGCAAATGAGTTAACCTCTTTTGTGTTCCTTATTTTATTTATTTCATTAATATTATTTATGTTTGAACAGATGTAACCTAATCGGATAGACGCGAGTGAGAACGCTTTTGAAAATGTCCTGGTTACAATTAAGTTACTGTATTCTTTAACCATCCCAACGCAAGTGATGTTAGAAAATTCATAGTAAGCCTCATCAATGACAAATAACTTATTAGGGTACTTTATTAAAAGTTTTTCTATTTCGGAAGGTTCTAATATTTTTCCCGTTGGGTTATTTGGGTTTGTGATGTAGATGAGGTCGTTATCCTCAATATCATTAAAATTATACCCATGCTTTCCAAATAAGTCGGTAATGTACGAATAATTTAAATTGTTAGAGTATAGTCGTATATAACTCTCAACCTGTGTATATGTTGGGTAAAAAATTAAAACTTTAGTTTCTGGGTTTAAAAATGTTGCGAATATATAATGTAATGCCGAATCCGACCCATTAAATATTTGTATGTTTTCTTCATTAACTTCACAGTAATTAGATAAACCATTAATTAAATTTTCATTATTAATATTTGGGTATTCACTTAAATTAACCGTGAAAATTGATCTTCTTAATAGATTAAGGTAATCCTCATTAAATGGTATATTACACTCATTCCAATCTAACTTAACTGTCTCATCATTTTGGGATCTATCTGACGGAAGATAGTATTTAATATTTTTTAAATTTCTATTCGTTTCCATTATTTAATATCTGTTATAACGCATCTTATTTTACCGGTAATAGGGTCTCTATGTATTTCATCCACAATCTCAATAACAAGAGGTATATTACCAATCCTTTGATGGATTTGTTGTTTTAAATCATTAAAAATTTTTTCATTAAACCCATCCTCAATCACAATACTTAATTTTGTGGATTTATCTAATTTTTGTTGAAACTGAAACATTCTAATTTCTTTAATTTTTGACATTACCGTATAAAAATTAACAGATGGTATTTTGGAGTTTGTTTCAGACATTATCATATCATCCACCCTACCATCAATTCCTTTAATTATAAGTGGAGATGAGTAATCGTATAATGGTGATTCCATTAACTCCACAACGTCATTTGTTTTATATCTTATAAACGGCATTACGTTATTCATAAAAGATGTTCCAATTATTGTATTATTTTCGTCGTATTCCGTAAAAGAATAAGTTAAACTTTCGTGATAGTAATTGCTTACCGATGATTGGTAAGCAAATGAAACCTTTTCTACTTGACCATAATGCATTTTAAAATCAAACCCAAAAACACTTTTTATTTTATCTGACCATATTGGTAAACATTTTTCAGACGCTCCGTGAATAGATGTAACACTATCTAATAATAGATTATTTTTTTCCAATAAACAGGATAACCAATATGCGGTTGATGGGTAAGTGACAATAGTTTTAATTTTTGATTTATTTATGATTTTCACGTAATCATATATTGTTTGATCATTTAAATGAAATGCGGATAAATAAATTCTTTTTAATTCATAATCCTTTACCATTAAATCGTTGTTGTCTTTAGGTGAGTGTCTTCTAATCCAAACGGACCAATCATTATATAGATTACTACCGTGAGATTTAAAACTATGTGAAATATATGCCGCCTCTTTTTTATACATAGAATCTTCACCATAAAATTGAAGTCTTTTACCTGTAGATCCTGAGGTTTTAAAAAGGTATTTTTTACCATTAAAATTGGTGGAAACCATATCCTCAAAATTATCATTAATAATATCTTTTGTGAGGTAAGGTAATTTTTTAATGTCATTAAAAGAATTTATGTTAGGGTTAAACTCATAATCAGAAAATAATTTACCGTAATATGGGACATATTTTTGAGCGTTAATTAACACCCGTTTTAATTCATTAAATTGGTATTCCTTAGTCCTATCATAAGTCCAATTATCAACTTCATTTAAAAAATCAACTGTTTCACCATAAACCATACCGTACCTTTTTTTAAAAGGGACTATATTATAATAGACCTTTTTAATAAAGTTAGGTTGTTTCTTAATTATTCTTTGTACTATACCCATTAAAAAAATCTTCAGGGTTTATTCCTTTATCATCTATAAAAAAATCAGCATTAAATTTAACTCCGGCTCTTAATTCATTAAATTTTAAACCAAAATCCATTAGCTGTTTATAGGTTTGTTCATACCAATTTTTTTTTGAGACACATCCTCTAGCGGTTTCAATTATTATGTAATGACCATCCTCAAATAAATTATTGACCACTTTAATCCTATCTTCAAAAGGTTTTGAATTTAAGTAATCCCAATTTCCATCTTCTTTTTTCTTTGTATCACACAAAGTGTTATCTAAATCAAATACGTATCTCATATTAAATCCCTATCTTCATTTTTTATTATTCCACCTAAAACATCTGAATGTCTCTTAACTATTATTCTTGAGTTCCTATAATGAGCATCATTATGAATGATTTGATTTTTTTGTCTACCGGTCCCCCAACTTGGGTCTGAATCATATTCGATCCAATATAAACCACTAACTTTACCCAACTCTTTATATGCCCTATAAGATATGTCGTGATCATCATAGGAGTTAGGGGACAAATATTCATCATAAAAATTTAATTTAATTAAATCTTTATAGTCATACATTAAGGGTCCTCTATTTGCAATTTCTCTAACTGCAAATTTGTCTCTTGGGTAACCCTCTCTTCTATCTGCGGAATCAATTGTTACTACGGAACCTCCACTAATTTTATTATTATGAGCGGTTTGTGAAGTTACTGCGAACACATCATCAAAAGTAATAAAGGGTTTTAACATTCTTTTATCAAAATCTTTTTCCTTAATAATCATATCATCCTGAATAAGAATAACGTAGTCGGATGTTACTTCTTTAAGTCCTGCGTTATTTGCCTTAAGCTCAAATACATCATCAGTATAAACATATTTAATTTTAATTGTTAAATCATTTAAAATGGATTTAACAATTTCTTCGGTTTTGTCAATACAACCATCAAACACAACTATGATTTCTTTAGTTAATTCCGACATATTATTTATAATACCATAACAAACAGATTCTATCATATCCTCTTTATTATGTGTGGTTAAAAGACAAGTAATTGTATTATCCATTTTTTATTTTTTTAAACACACGATTATGACCGACACAAATTAGTTCTATAAATTGATCGTTGTCTTCTAGATTATCTTTAATTGCATTACATACATCTATATGACCTTTAAATTTATCATTACTTAGATTTTTAAAACAAGATGAATCATCAAAAACAACGTATGTTCCTATTTTACTAACATCATACATTAACTTTATATCCGAAACAACACAATCATAATCATGACCTCCGTCAATATAAATTAAGTCAAATTGGTTAAATTCTTTAACTTTGTTTTTAATTAATTCGTCAGTTGATAATCCATTAATAATATTTGTATTAATATCAAATTCTAAATTAAAATGATCAAACAAATCAATTATGGTTTTACTATAATCAGTCACTTCATAATTAGAAAATTTATCTCCTGAATTATTTAAAGGAGTTACCCCAATGTATTTAACTGACTTTTCATAATTGTTAGATAATAATTTAACTAAACTTAAAACTTGGCCTTTATATACCCCAATCTCTAAAAATTTAAAATTATTAGGTAATTCTTTAATTAATTCACGCCAAATAACGTGAAAAGGTCTTTCCCCAAATCCAAGATTATTTTGCTCAATGTAAGTCCTATGATTTGTTAATATAGGATCGTTATTATATTCATTTAAAAAAATATCGTAAATTTCATTTAGATTATTTTTTTTGTATTTGTGAAATATATTTGTCATAATATAAAATTTGGGTTTCTATGGTGTAAAAATAATTGGGGTGTAGTTCTTAATCCACATTTATTCCCCCATTCAGATGGATCAATTTCTAATTTAATATTGTATTTTGAACACATTAACGATAGTATACTTTGATCATGTCTATGGTCTTTAAATGATGGGTAATTAACTCCTGTCGTGTTTGGTTTATCGGTTATAATATTTTCATTCTGAGACCACTCAAGCATCTCCTCAACAAATTTAAGTGTGTTTAATGTTTTTCTATATATTTGGTAAGACGCATTTACATGAGGATCATTAATTGTTTTTTCATTATCAAGTCCCATAATCACAAAAGAATCCTTTTTTGTCCAGTCCATGTTTTTAGGTGGATTTCCGTCAGACATACCATCTCGATTATCAAAAAAAATCATATCAGTATTTCCATCTAATTTATCATATAAAAAAGAAGGATCCTCTAAAAAAATATTACCAGCATCAACATAAAATAATATATCACCCATTTTTATTTCAGATAACACTTTGTAAATAAAATATGGTTTCCATAACCAATAACCAGCACCTTTTTTTTGGGTTAAAATGTGTTCATTTTTTAATTTAAAGTTTTGATCTATGTCGTCAAAATTGAATGAGTGGATTTTACAAAAAAAATTTTTAGAACTTTCAATCAAAGATGAAGTTGCGTTTTTATAATTTTCTGTGCCAAATATTACCAAATGTTTCATTACAAATAAAAATTATTTGATTTACGTTTAAGATATATGTTTCTATCGATATTATCAAATTTACTATTATCAAAATGAACAAAATCTCTTTGCCCAAATCCTGCATCTGGGTGCTCATGTTTAATGATAATCTGATCAGAATACGTTTGTTTTTTCAATAGATTCGCAACATCCATAAATTCATTATCCGCCCATAGTGAGGTATAATCTGGATGGTAAATGTAATCAAATCTCTCATAATATTTTCTACCTAAAATACATAAAGTATTTAACTTATTTTTTTGGTGCCCGTCGTTGAACCATAAAACTCCATCTGTATCGGGGTATAATTCAATCATTTTATTTCTAATTATGTTGTCATATCCCATAACTTTTGGGATCATATCGTCGGACGCTAATAAAATAATATCTGAGTTACCTATAATAAGATCTCTATTTACCGCATGGATTTTATTTTTACTTACACCTAAAGTGTATTTTAAATTTTTATACTCGGTTAATTTTGATAAAACAATTTCATTATTCATGGTTTCATCATCACTATCTATTGTAATTTGAAACTCCATGTCATCTTTGTTAGATGCTAATTGATAGTATACATTTAAAACTTGAAAGAATTTATCTTTTCTACCTCTTGTCGGAAATTTGATTAATATTTTCATATTAGTGTCTTACGTTATATAATATTTCAGGCGTAATAACCCAATTATCTGTTAATTTTTTTAATTTCATTAAAAAGTCAAAATCTTCACCATTTCTATTATTATCAAATAATAAGTTATCAAATTTATTTTTGTAGCAAAAAGATATTCCAACTCTACCAAAAAATAAATTGTTTGAAGACAATGGTGGTAAGACCAAACCATTTTGATATTTCATTCTCCAAACAACAAAATCTTTTTCTAAATATTTTTCACTTAGTGTTGAGATGTAATTTACGTCTATTGTGTCATCATCATCTAAAAATCCAATCCATTCTGTTTTAACTGTTTTAATTCCTATGTTTCTAACTAAACCTGATTGTCCATTTTCCGGACCAACCAAACCTGTTTTTGGTATTTCTAAAGTTTTTATTCTTTCATCGTCAAACACGGTTCCAACAACACCATCATATATGATAATTGCATTCCAATTTGGATTTGTTTGTTTTAATAACGAATCTACGGTTCTTGTGATTGTTGATCTGTTAAGTGAGGGAATAATAAATGTAATAAACGGCTCCATACTAATTAGTAATTATTGTGTATTTTCTAAATTTTTAATTTTTTCTGATTCTTTGTTACCAACAAAAACGTATTTCACATTAGTTAATGATGTGAATTTTTCTGCATTAATATAATCAATAATTATGTTCTCATCGTGAACAAAAATGAAAGTTTCCATATGTTGTTTTATTTAAATAACTTGTACCATATTATATAATTATAATGTTATTTTTTATTTTATCAATATTTTGTTTAACAACAGGAATCAAAGTATGATAATCATAACCTTCTTTAGTCATTTTACCTTTATCTTCATTTCTTGTTATTGATTCGTAGTGATATGAAACGCATTCTCCACAAGTATAATTCTTCAGACCACTCGATGTTAGAAGAACATTCAATTCAACATCTTCAAAACAAGAATTGTACTTTTCGTTAAACATTCCTTTGTTTTCAAAAGTATTTTTCCTAATCATCATTAGACCTCCTGTATTACCGATTACTTCTTTAGTTGTGGTGGAATAGTTATAATAATTATGTAAATTTAAGTTAGATATTAAAAAACTACTATTTTCCTTTTTTAGATATATAACCATACCATCGTGTTGTATTGTGTTATCCTTAAAGTGAAGTCTAACACCTACGGTACCTACCATTTTATTTTTATCGAACACTGATAACATTCCCGTTACAATATCATTCATTACTTTAATGTCATTATTTGAGAATAGTATAAATTCATACAAATCGTTAGGTAAACTTCTTACGACCTCATTATTAATTTTTGCAAAATTATAATAATCATACTCTAATAATTTAATCCCTTCGATATTTTCTTTAATCCATTTTTTTTCCTCGTTGGTTGATCCTGTGTCCGCAATAAAAACGTCAAATTTGTCTTTATCGCAATGTTCATAAAAAGAATCAACACATTCTTTCAACATCAATACATTACCTTTAGTTGGAATTATAATTGCAATTTTTCCTAATTTTTTAAACTCTTTTCTTTTTATTATTGGCGTATAAATAAATGATGGTTTAAGATCTAATGGTAATTTACTTCCCCATTTTTCAACAAACTTTTCCCTACTTTCCCAAAACTCTTGATTTGGTTGACCTATAGACTCGTGAGTAATTTCAAACGATGAGGTAACTCCAATTTTCACCTCATCCAAATAATTGGGTATACAAAATAAATGATCGTAGAAGTGAAACTTACCAATAGTTTCATCAAAAGTATGTTTAATTTTTGTTTTGTCAAATGAAATAAATAAACCATCTATTGTGACAACAGGAATTAAAAAAGGTAATTTTGCGGAATACTTATTAATCCATTTTTTTTGATCTTTAGGGTGGTGATAAACTTGGCCGACCATAGTCTGCTTCATTTTTTCCCAGTACACGCCTGATTTAGGAAAATAACAAGATCCGGCTTTTCCAATTATACCGAATTCAGGATTAGACACAAAATCACTAATTAATTTTTTACCCCAATTTTTTTCTAATTTAATGTCATTGTGACAACAAACTATAATGTTGTGTTTAGATTCTTTAATACCTTTATTATAAAGTTCGGATAATGAATATTGGTTGTGGTTTATGTACTCCAATATTTGGATGTTATCAATACCTGATCTTTGTAATAAATGTTGTTTAAATTTAGAATTATATTCGGAATCTTTGTGTGTTGAGTATATTATTGTTATCATAGTTTTCTAAATTCATTACTTAATACCTGTACTCCCAAACCCGTTGTCGGATCTATCTTTATTTTCAACCTCAGAAACTTTAACAATGTCAATCCATTTACCACAAACAACAGGACATAAAACCGCTTGAGCTATTTTCATTCCTTTTGTCACTATAAAGTCTTCTTTATTTGTGTTAAACAGAATTACTTTTATTTCTCCTGTATAACCTTGGTCTACAGTTCCTGGTGAGTTTAAAACAAATAACCCTTGGTTTAATGCCAACCCACTTTTAGATCTAATTTGTATTTCATGGTTTTCAGGGACATCAATCACAATTCCTGTTGGTATTAATTGTCTACCCATAGGTTGGATTACGTGTTCATCAACAGAATATAAATCAAAACCAGAATCTGTGTCATACACAAACTTAGGTAAAACTGCGTCCTCATGAGTTAATTTAATTTTCATTTGAACTTTAGGAACATCTTCGGTAAAAACCCTTTCCAACTCATTAAGATCAATACCATACTCATTCATTAGAGCTTCTAACTCTAAGTCATCATTTACTTCATTCTCACTGAATAAACTTTCAAGATCTTTAGTTTGTGATAATATTTTATTTAATTGATTTTTATCCATTATTTTAAATTTTTTAATTGTTTTATGAATTCAACTAACACATCAACATCTTTTTCACAATACTCAGCAATTTGGGGTAATTTTTGTTCTACCCAATAAGCGTGATGTACTTTATCTCCTGTTATTTCTCCGTCTTTAGGTGTTGGTATTCCCATTGTGGAACAAACCAAATCTAAGGAACCTATTGACGTGTAAGACCCATATTGCCAAATTTCTTTTGTATCAATTGCTTTAACTTCCCAAGGTTTCGTGTCGTAAGATGGTAATAACTTAGACGGTAAAATTCCGTTTATTATCATTCTTTTTGCCAACATAGGAATATCAAAATTCTTTAAGTTATGTCCACATAGATAGAAATCTAATTTATGACATCTATCGAGAAGACTTCTCACTTGTGTTAATAAAACTTTTTCATCATCACCTGAGAATGTTTGTTTTTTTACTTCTCCGTTATCCATAACAAACGCCATAGAAACACAAACAATTTTTGCAAACTCAGGAACTAATGACGAACGTTTTTTAAAAACTTCTTCTTTTGATAATCCAATATCTTCTGGAAATCTTTTTTGAAACCAATCAAAATATTTCTCAAACTGTTCTGCAATTTCAGGACTAAATCTTTCGCAAGATTCTAAATCAGGACAACCCCCAACAGTTTCAATGTCAAGGAATAAAATTTTTGTAATGGGTATGTTTATCATAATTTATTTAATTAAAGATTTGTAAAATTGGTATCTTTCGCGAGTAACGTTATTAAGGTCATATTTGTCTTTCACGGTTTCATAAAGTCTTTCACCAAGATCAACAATCATACTTGGATTTTCAACCAACTTTTTAATATTTTTTGCCCAATCACTATGATTATTATTTTCGTTAACCAATAAAGCGTTACCATCGGTAAATTTACCTTGATGTAAAGCGTGTTTTAAATCAATCGTGTATGGACCAACATTTGACGCAATTAAAGCTTTCTTATAAAATCCTGCCTCAATAACTTTCAATTGAGACTTCATTCTATTAAAGATATGATTTTGAATTGGTGATAACGATATGTCAAATTTAGAATAATTTTTAGCATATGAAGTTACAGGTTTTGTCCATACTCTTACATAGTTCTCGTTATTTAACGATCCAAAATATTTTTCATCCGTAAACTTATCTAAAAATTCTTTATACTTTGGGGTAACTATTTTGTAGTTATTAGTAAAAATTTCTTCGTACTTAACCCATACAGTTTCTTCAGGGTTAATTGGTCTTTGTTTTTTTTCTCCTGTTTGTTTATTTATTTCTGTAACCATACCTCTTGTGTCAAAACCACAAACATAAAATTGTAATTTATCTTGTATTTGGGATAATTTGCTAACCGTCCCATCTAATAATTTTAAATCATGTAAGTGAGAAGATCCCCCTAACCAACCTACTCTTATTTTATCTGAAGGTAATGTTTCCTCATTGTATTGAGGATCCTGTGGGTCTATTGCGTTTGGTAACACAATAACATTTTTATTAAATTTTCTAATCTCATTAGCAAAAATGTCAGTGGTTGTTGTTACGTATGAAGCGGCTTTAAGATTTTGAACTATTTTTTCATGTATCTTATTTGCCAAGATAAGTTGTTGTATTGGATGTTCTTTTGTTGGTAACCAATAATCATCAATATCCCCAACAACAATAATTCCTTCTAATTTTAATTTATTTATTAAAGATAAAGATTTCTCATAATCTTGCCCAATACTTCTGTGAAAATGAACAATTTGGTATTTTTTAAAATAATTTATGTCATCAACTTTTGGTTGATAATCAACATCAATATGAAATTCTTCAGGGTACATGTTTTGTAATTTAACATGCGGATCTATAGACCTGTATTTACCAACACCTGATTGATCTGAAGGTAATACTAATACTTTAATTTTTTCCATAACAAAAATATATCTAAATATTATGGAAATATCAACCTAAAAGATAATAAAAAATCCCCACCTTAAAAGATGAGGATTTAAAAATTTTTATTATTGTTAAACTTATCTTGCAATCTTTTTAACTTTTAAAAGTTTACCTTCAAAAATATGTTGGCCAACTCTAAATTTAAAAAGATCGTTAGTACTTGATTCTGACTCGGTTAATAATCCATTATCTCTTAAAACACCCTCAACTGTTTCTTTCACTATCTTTTTAATGTCATTTGCAGTAAGACCTATCTGAGGTACTTTATTTTGGATTGTTGGACTTTGTTTTTTTGATTCCCCTATGTTATCTCCTTTGGGGTTAATATTCATAAGTCTCGAAGCCTTTTCAATTAAGTCATCAGATAATACAGAATTGTTTAAAGGACCTGATGATTGTTGTATTGGGTGTTCGATCATCAATCTTTTAATTTCATCAGGTAATCTAGAATTTAAAATTTTATCTTCAGTGTTATCAAATTGGGTTTGTTTTTTTTGTTTTACCGCATCTTCAGATAAATACTCTTGAGGTATGTTGTAAGTTCCTTTTACAGGTTCGTACGTATCAACATTTATCTTATTGTCTAAAGATTCTGTTACTGTGTTTCTACCCATATTATTATGTTTTTGCATAATTTGTTTTGATATTTGTAGTTTTTGTAATAACGCTTGTTCTGAATTCATATTATTTTAATTTTTTTTTATTAATCAAAAATTGCATTAATAACAACTCTTGACATACTTTTATCTCCGTTAGGGTTATAGTTTGGCCTAGGTTCGTTAAATTTTTCCATAGTTGGTTTTAATGCTATTATTTTATCCACTCTAAATAATCTCCAGCTTGGTAATGGTTTTTTACCTTTATACCCCCTATGTGACGCTCCTTCCATATCCCATGCTCTTAAGACAGAGTTTCCGGATTTACTATACCCAAAACAAACAGGTTCAATAATTCTTAAACCTTTTCCTCCCGGTTCATCACCATCATAATAAACAATCACCCTACGCTTTTTTTTGATTGCGTCGACGATTGAGGATATTGATGCTACCTCAACAATAATGTCTTTAAATGAATTGTAAAGTTTCATTAGGTTAA
>Ga0181347_1000610_pt1 | contig 11875 bp, 16 predicted proteins | sample Su13VDMM110SN_FD_130102 | JGI IMG/M metagenome (GOLD analysis project Ga0181347, IMG submission 130102) | Freshwater viral communities from Lake Michigan, USA - Su13.VD.MM110.S.N | ecosystem: Environmental > Aquatic > Freshwater > Lake | place: USA: Michigan | collected 2013-07-16
ATCTCAAGGGAACCAAATGGCACTACCAGACTGTGGTAGATGGTGCAGCACAGGAGTTAATTAATCTATATGGAGCAGACCCAGAAAACATCGAGAGTGCAGTGGACCTCGCCGAACGACCAGAACAGCGTATCAAGTTCCAAGCTGACGTCCAAGACTACGTTGACCAGTCTATCTCTTCGACTATTAATCTGCCTAGTTTTGGTAGTAAGCTTAACAATCCTGATACCGTTCATGATTTTGCAAATACTCTTGCAAAGTATGCTCACCGTCTTAGGGGTTTTACAGTCTATCCTGATGGCGCTCGCGGAGGTCAACCTCTTACTTCTATCCCGTACCGTGAGGCGATTGAAACTCTTGGCACAGAATTTGAAGAGCACGTAGAGACCCACGATATTTGCGACATTAGTGGCAAGGGTGGTTCCTGCGGAGCATAATTAAAAGAATGGCCCCTAGGGATTTCTCCTTAGGGGCCTCTCTTTATTTGAACCAGCTATCTCTCTTCGCTAGCGGTTGAAGAACCTTGCCTCCAACGCTAGTCGCCACCCCATTGACTTTCTCTACCGTCCTCATCGCACCCATACCTAAGAGTGCCATGATGATTGGATAGATACTATTCGGATCGAGTGCCGGAAGCGGTACGACATAACCATTCATGTCGGCCACCCACTTCATAAGCGGACTGATCATCCAAGTGTAACCAAGGGCGACACCCCCAGTCCAACCGATGAAGGGACGCCAGCCCGCCACAAACAAATTAGAACTACCGGCTTCAACTTTATTAATCTCAAGCTGACCTTTAAGCAACTCGGTTTCCCGAGCGTCTGCTTTGTCGGCTAGCTCCGCGACCTTTAAATCAAACTCGTGTTGAGCACTAGGATCAGGAAGAACTTGACGGACAGTTGCTCCGAGTTCTCTGATCAAATCTCCCCCACCAAGTACGTCACTGATGATTCCCATGTTACTTCTTCTTCTTTTCCATCATCTTCATCATGTATGGATTCATAGGCTTCTTGCCCTTAGCGGGCTTCTTCATTGGCTTTTTCATGTTAGCATTTCCACTTTCTTAAAGACTTATTGATACGACTATTCGGATCATTAGCGGTCTTAGCACTCGTCAACTTCTTCTTCATGCCTGACATTCTCGCACAAAAGGACTTCTTGCGCGAACCACCCTCGGGTTGTGGAGCCTTGAGGCCCGGCTTACCGGGGTTGGCCTTGTTGTAGGAAGCTCGGCCCTTGGCGTTCAATCCACCTGACGGAGACTTACCCTCCTTACGTTGCCATGCGGGACTAGCCATTTACTTCTTCTTCTTAACTACTTTAGCCTTACGACTGAATCCACCACCTTTTTCCGACTTAACAATATCACGCGCATTAGCTGCTCCTCCTAAACGAAATTGACTTCCGTGTTTGGTTCGTCCCGTTAGTCTCGTGGCCGTATCAAACGAAGAACCTTTAGCAGCAGTATAACGATTTACATTAATTGGAATGCCTGCAATACCTGGCATCATTTTCTCTCCGGCTTGGGCAACCTTACCAACCTGTCGACTATTAGTTGTTTTTGGGCCATAAGAGCCGGAACCTTTATTATTAATACGACCTTCATATTCTTTAGTTGCTGCTTTTTTAGCGTTACCAAGAACCTTAGAACCTTTACTTGAAGCCATTTGCTTATCCTTCCTTCATGAGTTTAGCAAGCTCAACCGCTCGCCCTTTGACTTGAGACGCCCACTTGCTTGCAAGCATCCCTCTCGCGGCCTTCTCATACTGACCCGTCTTGATAAACAACAGCGTATTTTTAAAGCCAAGCAATCCATTTACACCAAGGTTGAACGCCATATTCACAAGCACCGCTTGCCTTGTCGGCGTCAACTCGGTCATCCAAGGCAACTTGATTGCAAGCTCCTTGACTAGCTTATTGATTCGGTTCTGAAGGATGAACTGGATTTCCTCCGGCTCAAGCTTACCGCCCTTCTCTTTGTCGATTAGGAAGCCAACGCCGATGGTCCAGTAACCCAGACTATCTTTGTAGGCGTACGGGATGTTACCTTCGTGTCGAATTAACATCGTCATAAATTCATCGTTAGTCATTTAGAGTCCTAGCTTGTTGTCGATTGTCGTGTAGAGATTATTGGAGATAGTTGCAACAGCACTAACGACACCAACTACAGGTCTGATATTACCACCAAAGAAAAGACCTAACATATCAGTTGAAATTGCTACGCCGTTTTTATAGTAGCGAACTCTCGTTGTTGAGTCTCCTACCGAATAGGAACAACCAACTACGTCACCTACTGTAAAACCTGCTGTTGCATTCAATGGATTAGTATTATCTCGATAAAAAGCTCCGGTGCTATATAGACCACAAGACTTTGTTGGACTAACACTACCAACAGTATAACCAAGTTGTGGTATTGTAGATATAGTTTCTGACTCTTCACAGATACCAATCAATGTGTTAGTACTTGTAACTGTAACTTCAAAATACCACCAAGGACCATAACCAGTTGGGTTAGGGACCGGTGCTCTTTTAGAAACAGTACCTAGTACGTGATCCCATACACCACTAGTTGCTGTCATAGTTTTATTAGAACTACTAAGAATGATTGAGGACTCTTTATACAGAGGGTCCCACGCAAGGATGATGGTTTCGGTTGAACCACCTCCCATAAGTCCCCTACGCCTTTTGTTGTTTAGTTCAAATCCTAAACCACGCATAGGCTTAATCCAACAGTTGGTAGACGGTAGCCGCCGCAGCAGATACCCTACGCACCATCACTGGCGACACCCAGCCAGCCGCGACCGTCTCGGAGACCGTAGCCGCGTCATCGTTAAGCACGGGAAGATACGTAACGGTGCCGCCGACGGTGCAGTAGATGAGACTGTAGGTGTCAAAGTCAGATGCACCGGGGGTAATCGCAGTCATCTTCTTCTTGGGCGTCTCAAGCGAGAGAGGCATGTATGCGTAAGGATCGTCGCCACGAATATAAGAAACAGCCATGATGTATTTCCTTTACAGACTAATTGAAAGTGAAAGAGCGACACGAGAGATTAAGGCTCGTGCTGGACCGACAATAGCGTTGACGAGTTGACCGATGTAATTGACGGTACCAGTTGCAACATTAACAAAGACGTTATTCGACATTATGTTTTGAGGAATCATTGTGATAAGCGCGGAGGTAATTACGATTGTTGTTCCAAGGTTTCCCCCAAACGAACTACCCCACGCGCCACCAAAAGAATTACCCCAGCTTAAACTGGCCCCCATGGATCAAGCTCCGTACCGGTGCCATCAACAGTTAGTCCGTTGATCTTTGCGACGTTAACGTTAGGCGGCGAAGTGTTCATGGCTGCGACAATAGCTGTTGCCAGTGTTGCGTAATCAGCAGTCGAATTCAGCTTTTGACCCATCGTGCCGTTGTCGTTAAACTGTGCCGCCAAAGTGTTCCAGACAGCCGCCGCGAGGCTTTGGGGTGACAGTTCCGATTGTCCGGTAATGTCCGCCTCAAGCCGCCCCGTGGCGTATGGCACCAAGGACAATGACCCTGCGCCAGACAGTGATGCCTGAACAGACGCAAACGCCGTGAGGGTGGCTGCGACTGCACCAGAACCAGTTAGATTGTTGCTAATCAGTTCTAGCTTGCCGACTAACGACGGTGGCGGTGTGACGTCGCCCGCACCCGTAAGGGATGCAATAAGCTGGGCGATAAGGGTCAGGTTGCCGTTGGTGATATCACCCGCGCCCTCTAGGTTCGCGTCGGTAGGTAATCCGCCCGCTAGGTTCCCACTTGAAACCCCGTTGCCGTAGATTTGATTGGTCGACCCGATCTGGCCCGACCTCTGCGGGATGAACCACGACAGGCTGGGGTAACTGCCATTTGGCAGCGCATACAGCCTTAACGCCGTAGTCGTTTGGTCCTGCATCATGCGATTACGCCGCCGACCAGACTGGACAAAATTACTCTGATTACCGGCATGAATTGTGACAGTGTTGCCGGGGCCAGCCGCGCCAGTATATTTTAGCGGTAGCTTATTGTAGTTAGAGTAGTTCCCAACCAGAGCCATTTTAGCCCCACGCTACGTCGATAGAGCCGTAAAAGGCAGAGTTGATAGGCGTTGCCGCGCCCGCGTACATAAGCCATTGTAGATTGGCACCGTCAAAGATACGCGGCATGGATGGAAGCTGATTGACCAGATCGCGCTCGGATGCCACGCCAATCGTGGTGAGTGGAAGCGTAAAGATTGGCTTGGCGAGAACCACGACCAGCGAACCCGAGGTCATTGTGGCCGAAAGGCTGATTGACTGGATGGACTGAATACCCGTGTCGCCCGATGCCAGCGGCATGAATGGGCCGAACTTACCCGCACCCGTTCCCGTATGGATCAGCGACCCGACAGGGGCAGCCGTGTTGGCGATGGGTAGCGAGGGACTGGCGGGCGTCAAGCGGCCTGATACGCCCGCCGCGTTAGTGTAACCTAACTGGATGGCTGGCGTACCCGCGCCCATGACGACCGAGGGCACGATGAATGCCTGTAGGCCAGCGCCTGTGGCGTAGCGAGGCAAGGTCTGCGTACCCGTGAAAGACTGTGCGCCCGTGGTGGTGACTGACGACACGGTGAACATCGCAACCTGATCGACCAGCATCAATGTGGCCGGGGCCGTAGTTGCCGCCGCTGAGAACGCCGAGACGTTCAAAATGTTTTTGATTGATGGCGCTACCGCACCGCCCGTATACAGACCGTTAGTTGTCGCTGTTCCGGTGATGGTTTGTGATGTGACGGTCTGCGAAATGCTGACGTTATAAGTACCGCCGTTGTTTGCACCATTACCCGTGCCGAGCGAGGTAATGTAGGTACCCGCCGTGACGCCCGTGCCTGAGAGCAGCATCCCCACCGTGAAGCGGTTTGTGCCGTGGGTCGTGTCGGTAAACACCGTGCCGGAGATCGAGCCGCCTAGCGCAGCCGTCGTGGCACCGATTGACGTTGTGTCAGACAGGGCCTGAAATGCTAGGTTCGTCGTCGATCCGTGCGTCGAGTTCTGAAACGGATTGCCCGCTCCCGTGCTCAGATCGTACCACTGACCCGCGACCTGTGCGGTGGCGGGGAGGGCGTTCTTATTCCAATCAGTACGGTTAAACTGCGAAGCAGTAATCGCGCTGATGATCTGATCCATTGATTGTAAAGCCATGGTTTATCCCCAAACTGTTTGAATTGTGCCGATGAAGCCAGACTGGTTCAACTGATTGAAGCCGGGGTTCATTAGTATTGATAGGTAAGCGTCATCCTCGATGACAGGAAGATCAAAGAAATCCGTTACAGGTGTGCGTTCGCCGGTAGTGCCGTTTTCTCGCAAGATAATTTGCTCAAGAGGCTTGACCAGAATGAACGCCAACAGACCGATATCTGGCGTGTTAAACGTCACGGACAAAACCTCGCGAACACCTGTATCCCCAGGAAGCAAAGTTAAAAACGGGTAGTTGCTATTTGGCATTGCCACGTTACCGTTATTGCCAGTAGCTAACTGACCCGTGAGAGACCCCGACCCGCAAGTCTGCGTTGGGCTGGTCCTGAAGAGGCCATCTTGGTTGGTGTAGGTAAACCGAAAGGTCGGGCTTCCGGTGCCGAGTAGTCCTGCCATTTGAACGGCTATGACTTGCACACCCTTCCCGTCAACGTATCGCGGAAGCCCCAAGCCTTGATATAGAGACTGCTCGTCCGTCGTACCTGTATCGACAAACGGATAATAATACAGGTAATCCATTAGAATCATGGGTCCAGCACTAAATGACAGCGCCGAAGGAGAGATCGCGATAGTTTTGAGGTAGGTTTTATATCCTAACTGACCAACAGGATGATTGTGCGGGATGCCACCATTGGCAGTTTGGCTAAGTTGCTCGCCATAGAGAGGCGACGACGCATAGTAGAACGGCAGGGGGTTGCCGGGGCTTGATGTCACATCAAACCAGCAGCTATTGGCAGTTGAGTTGAAATTCTTACGGAAGCCGCCGATAAACGTCTGCCCACGCTCTTCAGCGTCCACCAAATCTTTGTACGATTTGATTGTCATTATTTCACCTCTGACGTGCCGCGTAGGATTGCTGTCAAGTTTGCCAACACCGCAGCCGCCGTGTGACCACAGGGCTTGTAAACAATGCCATCGACCAGAAATACGGGGCCATCACACTCGGCGCACGAATACAAAGGCTCTTCACCCTTAGCTAGATTTGGCTGGCTCATAATTATGTCTCCGTCACGGTAAGTGAAAAAGCGTTAAACTGAGGCTGGATGCCGGACGCAACGGCTAGTGAGCTGTTCAACGGCCCAGAATAGAGCACGTTACCGACACCAGTCGCCGCTGTACCAATGGCAACGTGGGTCAATGTAGCACCTGTAGCGCCGCATTGGGGAAACTGCACCAGACCCGCATTGACTGCCGTGTTGGTAGCTACCGTCCAGCCACCCGTAGTACGCACGACCGCGACGCGAGTATAGTTCGTGTAGCCTGTCTCATTGGTTGCTTGGCTGTTGCCGATACCGGGGTCAGCCGTGTGAAGGCTGAGGTACAGGTTGGTCAAAGGCGACGATGCCGCGTTGTCCGCGATATTTGCCCAAGCCGTAGCGTTAAACAGTAGTTTCAATAGATTGTTACAAGTAGTGGTCGACTTTGCCATGATAAGCTCCTATTCAATTTTTATACAATATTTAAGACACCAGTAGTTGCAGAACCATCAAGTGTCAGATCGCCAGATGAATTACCAAAGTTAACGGACTCACTCATGTACATGATAAGTTTTGATGTACTTGGATTGCCCGTTGAGTGGTACCAGATAAAGTGTCGTCCATTCGTAAAGCCAGATGGGTTAGCCGTCCAAGTGATATCGTCATGTAACCACTTAACCGTGTTACCGTCAAGCGTCAACGTAACGCCCGTCACAACCTTACCACCTGCCGTGTAGCCAACCCCCGTAACTTCGTTAGAGATGTCCGACACAAAGGCATGAGACTGACTTGGGATATACACACTCGAAACAATTAATACCTTGATCGTGTCGGTATCTAAGTCAATCGCATTGCCGTTATGTTGCTTCAATTTAAATTGGTTATAGACGACAGGAGTCCCCATTACCTATTCCGATACTCGTGATAAACGTTCTTGAGAGACTGCCAGTAAGCCAAGTTCTTCTTGAGTTCAGGCAGCTTGTCGGGGTTCTGACATTGAAAGATTGCCCGTTCGAAGCGTTCGATATTGAAGTCAACCTTCTTCTCGCTATACATGATAGGGACAAGGATGATCTTCTCACGAATAAAGAACTTGACAAGCCGCTGCCAAAATGCTATAATATACTTCATTAGTAGGCCACCAAAATATTCATTGCTGTCGCTCCTGTTAATTTACGAATAGAAATAGGGTGCCAAATACCGGCAGCTAAGTTAGTAATTGTTATTTCTACATCATCCTCCGCCGCCAGTACAGTGATGTTTCCAGCAACTCCTACATAGACTCCCCGAGGATAGAGGCCGTTAATTAATGGAAGATCATCAGGACCCGCAGTAACCGCAAGCAGTCGAGTAACCGGATAGGTACTACGGGTGTTACCGTTACCATCAGTACCGACAACCTGAAGGATTTTTGAATCGTCTAAAGTACCAGCCATTAATTAACCCCTAAATACCTTGTTAGCGTTTGAGACACGCTCTGAGATTCTGTCGATGTTGTCGGCCCTTCCCGTCTCTGCACCCTTGGGTCGCAGGAAGTAAAGTGCAAAGGCTCTCGCAGCTTCCTCAGGCGTCTTAGATGCAAGCAATGCTGCACCCGCCTTGCTCTCAGTTGTTTGTAGTTCTTCATCAATGTATCTCAACTGTGTGTTAAAGTCATTGACGTTGCCACCCGTCTTCTTCGCGAAGGCCTTCAGACCCTCCAGACGACTCTCGCGCCATTGGCTAATCCCCATCGAGGAACCACCCTTAAGCCCTTTGTCGCCCTCTGCCATTGGGTTCAGATTACTTTCGGCGAGCAGGTTCCCTACGATACCGGCAGTGGCGGCGGGACTCCAACCTCTACCTTGGAAGAAATTTACTGCACCTGCCGTTCCGGCTGATACGGTAACGTCGTTCTTAATCTGATCTAAGCTACTTTGTTGTGACTGAGTGATCTGTTCTTCTAGAGCGATACCAGCTTTCTTAACTGCAGCGATACCCTCTTCAAACGTCGCTTCTGGTTTTGCTACCTTAGGTTCCATCCCCGGAATGGCTGTGCCTTCAGCGTAGTACTTACCGAGAGCCACTTGACCAGTTCCCTTAGGGATAGTGTCATCGTACTTAGACGAGAAGCGCAGCATCTTGTGGGCGTTATTCATAGTCGACAAAAGCTGCGTCATAGCTGCCGGAGGATTACGAGAGAGTTCTTCAAAGCTTGCGCTTGGAGCAACTTGCACACCGTAAGGACCGACAACAGCAGTAGAACCTTTAACCGATTGGTCGTAGATTTTACGGCTTGGGTTCATCACGTAAGAACTCTTAGCCGCGTCGTACTTAATCTCAAAAACCCCACCAACTCTTGGCTTCATCTTAACGACATCAAGGATACGTTGCGAGGCTTGTCGAACCGAGAGCATTGCCGTCATCGAAACATCTTCCATACCCGGAGTCTTCATTGCTTTCTCAAGCGCAACAAAGTTGTTAGGGTGACTTACAGCTTCCGAAGCATTAAACAAAGAGCTAAGGGTTGCACCGGGAGTGATCGTCAAAGCGGCATCGGACACTTCAAACAAAGCGTTCGTGTAACCCTTAACGTCGTCAGGCGTAACGTCAGTGTCGGCAATGATTGCCTTTCGATTACCGACAACAGAAGTCAGAAGGTTCGGCATAGCTTTGGCCGCTTCCTCAGGTGTCAAGTTATTAAGCTTCAACGTCCCTTGAAGGATCATTGCTAGTTGTCGAACCGAAGTCTCCTCGTCAAGGGAAGTGCGACCACCAGCCGTGTACTCTTGGACTTCCTTAGCCAGTTGACCAAGCATCTCCGGGGAGAAGGCACCTTGCGCTGTTGCGTTCAAACCTTCAGCCAACGTATTCGACATACCGGGAATTTGAATGAGGCGTGCCAATAGTGGAGCAGCCTTCATCAAGTCAACCTTAGCTACCGTCGTAAAGTCTGCAAGTAGCTTCGTGCGTTGCGTGGCTTGAGCAAAGTTACCAGTAAAGAAAGTCTCGTAGTTCTTCAGAGCATCGTCGTAAGTCTTGAGGAGTCTCTCTTCACCCTTAGCCGAACCGCCATTTGCACGCCATTGGATAAGAGCGGCATCACGTTGACGACCAACAGCAGCACGCATATCAAGACCCATGGCCTCGACCTGACGCATACGCTCACCTGTGGGGTCGCTAGCAGCCGCTAGTTGAACTAACTTAACGTTGGCATCAAGAAGGTTGTTAGCGCCTAATTGAAAGCTTCTGGTAGACAGAGCGAGCAGCGTGTTGTCGTGATTTGCGGCTATCTTGTCTTGCTCGGCTTGTGATACATTTGGAGCCATAGTTTTATTAAAGGTGGCTAACTCCTGAAGAGCCTTGGTCTCGTTAGCAATTGCAATCGCCTCAGAGCCAGCTTTAGCAGCAGTAGCTGGGTCTGCATCCATGCCAACAATACCGTTCGCATAAGCAAACTGAGCCGTCGCTGCCACACCCGTAGCCTGTGCTGTCGTCAACGACTTGTCGATCTCAAGCGTCGCTCGTGCTTCACGGAAGGCAACACTTGTCAACCCTTGATCTTCAAACGCCTTAAAGATTTCTGCTTTGTACTCAGGGTACTGCTGCATCATAGCGTTAAGAGCAGTCTCCGTACGCAACGAGAGTTCCTGTGCGGAAGCTGCACCACGTTGAACAGCCGTGTTAAGCTTACCCAACTTGTTAGCAGCGTCCTTGACGGGAGCAGGAGTATTGTCGACAGCAGTAGGTTGTTCACCTTGAGTCGAAAGAATGTCAAAGCGAGCTTGAGCCACCTTGTTTTGGATGGCGGTCGAGTTCTCCTTACCAACAGCCTCACCTTTATTGACAAGACCCGTCAGGGCTGCCCGACCAAGATCGACAATCCCTCCCATAAAGTCAGGACGGGGACCGGGATCAACCGCTTTATAGGGGTTTCCAACATTACCGAGTGTATCAGTTAGCGGCATTTTCGTCCTCCATGGATTCTCGAATGTAACGACGAGTCCGGTCTTTTTCAACTTGCTTTGCTACGCCATCAAGGGTAGACTTAGATGTGTTCATAGTTGCATTTCGGTAAGCTTCTGCACGAATCTCTGGGGAGAGCATACGAATAAAAGCGTTTAACTCTTCTTCATACTCGCGTCGTCTGTCGGGGTTAGCTTGCATCAACTGACGATAGTTAGTCAGAACCTTACCGGCCTCCTTGCCAGCCTTACCCTTATCCTTGAGATAGGTGAAGTGCTGTGAGATTAGTTCAGTCTCGGCTGGTTGTGCGCCAAACAGTACGATAGCGTAAGCGTCCGCCTTAGGTACATCAGTCGCCATCACGTTACCCTTTGTCGTAATCAAGGTTCCGTAATTGTAAACCATGTAAGCCTTAAGACCGTTACTGACAGTCGAGATGTTTGCAGCCAGACGGATCAAAGACTCTCGTGTCAAAGGACGACCGATGTCTCCACCGCTTTCAGCGACACTGTACTTGAGGACATCCGTGATCGTCTCAAGGCCGGAACCGATAACCGAACCTGTCGCACCACCAACGATGTCCATGAAGGACGACTCACCATACTTCGACAAACCAAAGAGGTTCTTGATTGCGTCGGACATAAAGGCACCAGTACCGAAGCGGGCACCAATAAGAACGTCACTGCCCATCATAGCATTGATACTTGCGTCAACTAGACCACGGTCAACAAAACTAGCGAAGTCACGAACCATCTCAGAAGACTCTAGCTTACCTTGATGGTGCATGTTCTTGACCATCTCGCTGATCGCCGGAGCCACTGGGATACCAGCCGAACCATAGAAGAGAGTTTGACCTATGATCAAGTTAATCTTCTGTTGTGTTGTAAACGTATCGCCAACCATCGCCTCAAGCATACGAGCATTGTACGCCCAGAACTGCGTGGGGATTGACATAAGACCTTTCTGCCAAGCTGCTGCAGCCTGTGGAGTCATGTTGAAGCTATAGTCGTCAGCCAGTTGCTGCAGACGCGCCTTGAACTCACCGCTTGTAGGAAGCAGCTCGGGATACTTAGTACGGGCTTCTGACCAAGCAATCCGCCACGCAACTGCACGGTTCCATACTTCGCCTTCGTTGATGAAGACGCGGCCAGTCTTACGGATAGCACTGTTAGCGCCGAGGGCACTTGCATTGATGTCGAGACCGAAGTCAGCCGTACTCATATGAACCGAGGTAAGGAAGCCGGACTCTTTAGCTTGCTTCATCATCAACTTATATTCGTTAGCGTCAAGGCCAGTCATAGTGTGGACGCCACGCTTAATGAACAGATCAAGCATTGCCTCGTTACCAGACTTAGTGATGTACTGTCGCATAGGGAAGAGGCTACTCATTGCCTGTACGCCAAGCTTGGGCCCAGCGATAGACATCGAAGCAATCATCGTTCCGATCTGTAGCGGGAACTGGTTAACATTGAACAGACCAAGCTTCAAGTCAAAAGCAAAAGCCTTTGTAGCCATGATTGGGTTTGCGTTGTTAGCCCAGTCAATCGCCTTAGCACCCGCCTTATGTCGCACACTTTCAACGTCGGGTCCTACGATCCAATCGTTAAAGTTACGCTGATAGACTTCCATCTCTCTGTCGAATTGCGTACGCCAGTTAAGGGTGCGCTCGATGACTTCACGCTGTGCGATACCGGCATCAACGATCTCC
>Ga0181347_1000611_pt1 | contig 11872 bp, 21 predicted proteins | sample Su13VDMM110SN_FD_130102 | JGI IMG/M metagenome (GOLD analysis project Ga0181347, IMG submission 130102) | Freshwater viral communities from Lake Michigan, USA - Su13.VD.MM110.S.N | ecosystem: Environmental > Aquatic > Freshwater > Lake | place: USA: Michigan | collected 2013-07-16
AACCAAGTGCTGTTGGTCAACGCCTTCGGGCATCTGTTCGAGAGGTACGCAGATGAATAACCCACAGCAGCTACGCAACCGGCTCATGGAGCAGGGCTACACATGGGACGAGGCCGAGCAGCAGGTCATGGACTGGGCATCGGACGCCTACGACCAAGAGCAAGACCGCAAGGCCGACGAGTATTTTCTCAACCGTAAAGAAGGAGATGGCAAATGAAGACAAGTGAACTAATGGATGCTGCCCTTGATTGGGCGGTGGCTAACGCCGAGGGGCTTTTAGCCTACGGCTACAAAGATGACGCGGGGCTACTGCTGGTAACACTGTCAACAGGTGAGACCGAGTACTTCAAACCAACACTTGATTGGGCACAAGCTGGCCCGATCATTGAGCGTGAGGGACTGACGCTTACGCACCAAGCCAATCAATGGGCAGCACAGACAGACGACGATGTGTTTGCTTACGGCCCCACACCCCTCATAGCAGCCATGCGCTGCTACGTGGCAAGCAAGCTGGGCGACACCGTAGACATACCAGAGGAGCTGACATGAACTACGACCTCAACACCGTAGGGGGCATGAACCGTGCCGTTGAGTGGACGCGCAACCTGTTCGAGAACATGAAGGATGGCGGGGTGTGGGTAGTGCCGCGCTCGATGACCATACTCAAAGTCTACAAGTCAGAGCGCCGTGTCTTGCTTGCGCAGGGCATCGTGCCAGACCCATCGCTGGCCCGCGTCATCAAGGCGATGGGCTGGACAGTTACCGAGTAAGAAAGCGTGGGACACCGTGTCCCACCAGCGCATCGCCGGGCAGCGCCAATGCCCGGCACTAGCAAACTAGGAGAAAGCAAAATGAGAAAGCTGAATGAGCAGCTTGTAACGAAGCTGCAACTGGAGAACATCTACACCGCCTGGGGTGTGACTGCGGCTGTGCCTCGCAAGAAGGCCCTGGAAGTTGTGTGCTTCCCCAACAAGGAGCACGCACAGGTGACGTACACCAACCACACAAGCGACCACGGCCAGCGCCTGTACAAGATCGAGTTCTTTGCCCACTAACTACACAAGGAGAAAGCAACCATGAGTTTTTACAACAACACCTTCGCCCCCGCAGCGTACATCGTCAGCAAGCACCGCCCGTGGTTCGACCGCGAGAGGCTGCGCAGCGAGCTGCACCCAGCCGTCAAGCGCCTGCTTGAGCGTGACCACCGCCCCGTCTACTGGCAGCGTCTCTTGCTTGAGTGGCCCCATGTCTCAAGCACTGACCGTGAGCGCCTCGCATATACCCGCGATGAGCGTGCAGGTGAGGCCGACAGGCAGACGATCACGACGGTGGGCAAGTACTTGTCTCGCCACTTCGACCTGCCTGACCACATCATCCGGGACGCTGTAGCCAGCTACATCGGCAGCGTGGACAGGTACGAGATACTGCGCACGGTCGCGGCGATGGTGGATGCGGTCAAAAGCGGGCCGCACTCGTGCATGAAGTGGACATGTCGTGGCGACTTGCACTGCGCTGACGGCTACGAGCGCCATCCCTACGCCGCGTACGACCCGCAGTATGGCTGGCACATGGCTGTGCGCATATCACCGGAGGGTGAGATCGTGGGGCGTGCGCTGCTCAACAACGACGACACTGACGACACGCTGTACTGGGTCAGATCGTTCGGCTACCAGCCGGGGAGCAGCTACTCGTACACCGACGAGAAGCTGGAAGCGTGGCTCAAGGAGCGGGGGTATGTCAAGTATGACCAATGGCATGACGATGCGCAGCTTGCGTGCTACGTGATCAACTGCGACGACTTCCTCGCGCCATACGTTGACGGCGACCTGCACACAGCGCGGATCGAGACCTACCATGCAGGCGCTCCCAAGATGTTCCTCGACCGTGACGGCGACTACGAGCTGCGCACACAGGACGGCTACGCCGAGGAGACCAGCAGGCACACTTGCCCTCAGTGCGGTGATCGCTGCGATGTGGACGATATGTCAAGCATCGGCTACCACGGCGATGACAGCGCGTGTTCGAGCTGCATCGAGAACGACTACACGTACGTCACGGGCCGTGCAGGTGACACGTACTACGTGAGCAACGACTGCGCTGTCGAGGTCGATGGTGACTACTATGACGAGAACTACCTTGACCGCAACGGCATCGTGGAGTTGTCTTGCGGCGACTACACGCACCGTGACAACGCTGTGCTGTGCGTGGACGATGACGAGTGGTACCGCGACGATGACGACAGCATCGTGTACTGCGATTACGACAACAACTACCACCACATCGACAACTGCGTAAAGACCCAGGACAACGGCTATGTGCACCCTGACGATGCGTGGCAGTGCGAGGCCAGCAACAACTGGTACAGCGACAGCACTGACTTCGTGATGGTCGATGACCTGATGTACCACCCTGACCACACGCCAGCGCAAGAAGCGCTGTTTGAAGAAACCGAAACCACAACCACTAAGGAATAATAACCATGCGTAAATCATCTATCCTGTACAAGACCCTGTGCCGTGCGCTGTCCATGAAGCGCCCCCATTACGGTGAGGGTGCATCACTGTTCACGGGCTGGCTGTGCGACAACGTGCCGCGCCACCTTGACCTGACCATCGACGTAGCGGGTAATATCCATGTAGATGCGCGTCGTGGGGCAGCGAACAGGACTCTCTTTGTCGCACACGTTGACACCGTGCACCGCGCTGATGGCCCCAACAAGTTCATCAAGGCACACGGCAAGTGGTTCGCCAAGGACGCGCCGCTCGGTGCTGACGATGGCGCTGGCTGTGCGCTGCTCATGCACCTGCTTCACAGCGGTGTGCCTGGGTACTACATCTTCACGCAGGGCGAGGAGGTGGGCGGCATCGGTGCCAAGCATCTTGCAGCAGAGCACGCTGACTTGCTTGCGCAGTTCGACCGTGCCATCGCGTTCGACAGACGCGGCATCGACTCGGTCATCACGCACCAAGGGTATGGCCGCTGCTGCTCCGATGTGTTCGCCCAGGCGCTGTCTGATGCCCTCAACGGGGACGATAGACTCATGTACCTGCCCGACGACACAGGGGTGTACACCGACACTGCCGAGTTCACGGACATCATCCCCGAGTGCACCAACGTGAGCGTAGGGTATGACCACGAGCACTCGGACAAGGAGTCGCTCGACACCTACCACTTCATGGCGCTGGCTGACCGTGTGGTGCAGATCAAGTGGGACGAGCTGCCCACCTCGCGTGACCCGCTGGTGATCGACACCAAGTGGGACACCGTCTGGGACAACGCGTGGGAGGCAGCGGCCCTGACGACCAGTGTCAGTGCGTACCCTGATGGCACGCAGAAGTACGTGGACGGCTGGACGGGGGAGGACGATGTCAAGGAGGCCATCCATGACGCAATAGCAGGCTACCCAGGCTACCTTGTGGAGCTGATCTGTGAGTCGGCGTACCCAGAAGACCCCGAGCTTGCACGGCGCTACATACGCACAAGCAAGCTGCGCGACCCAGACCTGCTCAAAGAGCACCTCGCCGACCTGTTCACCTACGGGGCTGACGCAGTGCTTGCACGACTGTTTGACGAGGCGTACGCAGAAGTGTAATAATGTCCAACGCTTGACAACCTTCGGGTTGTCAGGCACCATTCACAACAAGGAGAAAGCAAAATGAACGTAAGAATGCTGCGCCATGTGCGCGAGTTATGGAGCGTAGAGCACGTATCGCTTGAGACCAATCGGGCCAACCAACGCAAGTGGGTGAGGTCTGTGCGGCTCTTGGGAGACAAGTGGCTGTTTGCACAACACATCCAGAGGAAGACCCATGCCTGATATTCAGACTGCCCTTAGCCGCGCCTTGACCGAGTGGTCAAAGGACGAACCAGACCAACAACAACCCCAAGAGAAAGCACCTATGCCAAAGTCACCTTTCAATGTCACCAATAACGTCACACGCGCCACGTTCGAGTTCGTGCGCGACAACCCCGGCGTCATGTACAGGCAGGCCCTTTACGCGCTCACAGCACAAGGGTTCAAAGAGAATTCGATCACCGCCCTCTTCTCACAGATGCGCAGGGCTGGCCTGCTCGTGCGAGACGCCGATGACAGGTACACGGCAGTAGGCACAGAGTACAAGCCCATGAAAGCGTCTGCGAAATCTAACCACAAGTCCGTCAAACACCTCGCCAACAAGCCTGTCAAGGCCGAACCCACCCCTGCACCTACCCCTGCGCCTGCGCCTGCGCCTGCGCCAGCTCCTGTGGTGACTAACAACGATGTGGACTACCTGCTGAACACCCTGCCCATCAAGCAGGCCCGTGAGCTGTACGATGCCCTGCACAAAATCTTTGGAGGTGGGAAATGACTACGTGTAAACACCAATGGCAGGCTGTTACCGGCCAGTCGATCTACAAGTGCGCCCACTGTGGCGCTTTCATGAGGATTGAGAAATGACTGACCGAGAACTGATGCAGCAGGCGCTGGGTGCGCTGGAGGAGGGTCTAACCATGAAGAAGTGGCGTGAACTTGTCGCTGCGCTGCGCGAAAGGCTGGCGCAGCCAGAGCAGGAGCCTGTCCACTACGGCCCTTCATCCAGCGTTTTCGGGCTGGCTGAAATGATCCTGTCTGACTGTGGGTGCAGCAGCGACTATCAGCCCTTGCTCACAAGAGTTGCGGCACGCATTATGGGGTACATAGACACCCCACCCGCAGCACAGCGCACATGGGTTGGGCTGACAAAGGACGATATAAATGAAATTTGGAAAGGTGAACCAATGCTTCTGCCTTGGGACATGACCCGTACTTTAGCCATCGAGCAAAGATTGAAAGAAAAAAACACATGAACACAAAAAAACTTGGCGTTTACGCTTCGAAAGAAGAGTTTTTGGAGAATGAGGTTCGCACACTCACCCACCACATTGCTTACATGATTGACACCATGAAGGTCATGTCAATGAACCGGCAGCACATGCTGGAGGAGATTGAGCGGGTGAAATCTGAGGGCAATGTCGCAGTTTTAGAAGAGCGTGAGGCGTGTGCTTTGGTGTGCATCAACATAGCCAATAAACCATCCAACGTAATTTTGGGCGTGGCAATAGATTGCGCCGCCGCCATCAGAGCAAGGGGGCAAGCATGAGTTGGTCACAACGCACGGTAGAGGAGCGCATAAACATCATGATCCGACACTACCAAACAATGCTCAAACGCATTGACCCAGACGGCACAGCGCTGACCCACGACACATACATTAACGACAAAGAACGGTACGACTTGGCTTCTGAGTGGGACAACTTTGTTCGACAACTTGAATATTTAAAAGAGCCGGTTACAAGGGTGCCTCCCAAGATGCACCCAGTGATGGAGCTTCGCACAACACTTTTAATAAGGGGCACGTATGGCAAGAACTCCAGAAGCGGCGGTAAAAGCCGCCATTAGAGCAAGGGGGCAAGCATCATGACCATCCCCTACAACAACGAAACGCGGGAGGCTTACACGGACCGCATGGAACAATCGCATCTGTGGGTGGCACTGGCTCACCACAAGCTAGGTAACGACCGATCCATGTGGCTGCAACTCTTTTACTACGCTATGGTGGAGGACATCTATGGCACACACTGGGACAAACTAAATGCTTGATGACATACCCATCCAGAACACTGCCCGTGACAAGGCGTGGGCTGCGTTCATCAAACGCAAGCATGTGAAAGAGATGTTCCCGCAGGAGTTCGAGTTCCCGCTTGACCGTGGATACTACGAGCTATGGTGTCAGTGCTGGTCAAAGGCATGGGACGCTGGGTTTGTAGACGGACACAACGCAGGAAAAATGACAGGAAAAACAATGGCAGCAACACCGGAAGTAAAGGTCAAGAAGCAAATCAGGAAGCTGCTCGATGAGGCGGGCGCTTACTACGCCATGCCCATCGGCACGGGCTACGGCAACTCAGGCGTGCCCGACTTCTTGCTGTGCCACAAGGGCCGCTTCATCGCGGTCGAAGCCAAGGCAGGCAGCAACAAGCCAACAGCACTGCAAGAGATGCACTTGGCCAAGATACGCGCAGCAGGCGGTGTCGCACTTGTAATCAACGAAGACAACATGGACACACTACGAAAGGAACTCTCATGAACACCGCCATGACAGGCAAACAACAAGAGGCCGAGATGGAGCGCATCGTCGCGGGGCTACCCGATATTGAGCGTGCACACCTGCGGGGCATCATCTACGCCATCGTCAGGTGCTACGCCACTGACAACTCGGACTGCGCCTTGATTATCTTTGGCAGCGATGCGTCCATCGACAGCTTCGTCTCGCTTAACTGCGACAGCATGGTTGCCGCCAACTTGCTGCAAGGGGCCAATGATTTTCTAAGCTATGTCAACACCAAAGACGCACCACCCAAAGAGATGTTTAACTGAAAGGAGAATGAGTATGTACACGTACCAACTGAACTACAAAGACAGGGACTTCATCACGCAAGCAGCTATTGCTGCAATGCAAGCCATGATCCAAGCCCGTGCTATTACGGAGGCCGCGCAACGCGATGGGCCTGAACAAGACGGAGAGTTGTTTACGCACAGCGTTTATAGCGGTGTGCACGCCGAGATAGAACTGCACAAAGACGACGACGGCAAGTACGCATGGGGCGAGCTGCTTGCTGAAGAGGCATTTGAGATCGCGCTCTTTATGTGGCAAGAAAAAAGCCTAAAAGGTATCTGATGTCAGCACCATACCAACGCATCGTCAGCATTGACTTTGAAACCCGCTGGGACAAGAACGACTACACCTTGTCCAAGATGACCACCGAGGAGTACATCCGTGACAAGAGATTTAAGGCATTCGGGGCATGTGTACGAGAGTACGGAAGTGAGGCCGTCACCCAGTGGTATCGAGGAGATGAGCTTCCTAGAATCTTGGGGACTTACGACTGGAGCAAGACAGCCATCCTCGCCCATAACGCACAGTTCGACGTTTCGATCCTTGGGTGGCGCTACGGAGTACACCCGTGCTTCATCTTCGACACGCTATCAATGGCGCGTGCTCTCAGAGGCGTTGAGGTTGGCAACAGCTTGGCCAAGCTGGCCAATGACTTCGGCTTGCCCGCCAAGGGCAAGGCTGTGCACAGCACCGACGGCCTAGAAGAGATCGACGCAGAGCTGGAGGCTGAGCTTGCCGAGTACTGCAAACACGATGTGTACCTGTGCGAGCAGATATTCGAGCGGCTTGTAGCGGGCTACCCCAAGTCGGAGCTGCGGCTCATCGACATGACGCTCAAGATGTACACACGCCCCGTGCTGGAGCTTGACCAGAAGATGCTGATCGAGGCGCTGTCCGAGGAGAGCCAAAAGCGCGAAGGCTTGCTGGCCAAGCTGGGCGTGGACGAGAGCGAGCTTGCATCGAACCCCAAGTTCGCGGCGCTGCTGTGGGGCCTGGGCGTATCCCCGCCAAGAAAGGTCAGCAAGACCACCGGCAAAAATACGCTGGCGCTGGCCAAGAACGATGCCATGTTCCAAGCCCTGCTCAACGGGGACAACGAGGATGTGTCGCTGCTGTGCGAGGCGCGGCTGAAGGTCAAGTCCACCACCGAGCGCACCCGTGCGCAGCGGTTCCTGGACATCTCCCAGCGCGGCAAGCTGCCCGTGCCCCTGTCCTACTACGGTGCCAAGTCGGGCCGCTGGACGGCGTCTAAGGGCAGCGCCATCAACATGCAGAACCTAAAGCGCGGCAGCTTCCTGCGCAAAGCCATCATGGCCCCGGAGGGATACCAGCTCTTGGTGGGCGATCTCTCGCAGATTGAGCCGCGTGTGTTGGCGTGGCTAGCTGACTACGATGACCTGCTCGACATCTTCCGCTCGGGCCAGGACGCGTACGCACAGTTCGGTGCGCAGATGTTCGGCGTTCCCGGCATGACCAAGGACAGCCACCCGGACCTGCGCCAGAGCGCCAAGAGCGCGTTGCTGGGGTGTGGGTATGGCCTGGGGTGGGCGAGCTTCGCCTCGCAGCTTCTGGTGGGGTTTCTGGGCGCTCCACCCGTGCGCTACAGCAAGGACTTTGCCAAGAAGCTGGGCGTGACGATTGAGTACATTGAGCGGTTCACGGACTGGGAGGATAACGTCACCAAGATGCAGGAGATACCGCACACCTGCACCGAGCGTGAGCTGCTCATCCACTGCTTGGCTTCCAAGAAGATCATCGACATCTACCGGGCCACAGCGCACCCCGTGGTGAGCTTCTGGGACATGTGCAGCGAGCTGCTGGTGTCATCTCTTGCAGGCGGCAAAGAGGTCGTGTATAAATGCCTGACCTTCCGCAAGGACGAGATAGAGCTGCCCAATGGGATGAAGCTCTTGTACCCCAACCTGCGCCAAGTCACCGACAAGGAGACCCAGCAAAAGAGCTGGGTGTACGGCGAGGACGCGACCAAGCTCTATGCTGGCAAGATCACGAACAACGTGACGCAGGCACTGGCTAGGATCGTGATGACGGACGGGATGCTACGTACTTCAAAGAAGTACTTTGTGGCAGGCACAGTGCATGATGAACAGATCGTTGTGGTGCCCGACGATGAGGTGGATGCCGCTAAGACTTGGGTCTTGGCGCAGATGACCGTGGAGCCTAGATATATGCCGGGGGTTCCACTGGCTGTTGAGGGCGGCGCACATCGCCGCTATGGACTGGCAAAGAAGTAAAAGGAGAAAGCATGAAGCAACTGGTACTGCCCAAGAAAGTGCAGGTGGGCAGCAAGTGGTACAGCGTCGATGTCGTTATGTCGATGCGCAGAAAGAGCGAGGTCGGACGCGTAACTTATGACACGCAAAAGATCGAGCTTGCACGGCGCACGCATCACGGCATACCGCTCAAACTGACAGCGCTGGAGGAGACCTTCTGGCACGAGCTGACGCACGCAATACTGCACGACATGGGTGAGCACGCACTCAATAACCGCGAGAACTTTGTCGAAGAGTTCGCGCAACGACTGGCCCGAGCAATACGAACAGCGAGGTTTTAATGAAGCCAATCACTTGGTCACACAGCGCACTCAAAGACTACGAGGGGTGCCCTCGCCGCTACCACGAGGTCAAGGTGCTCAAGAACTACCCGTTCAAGGACACCGAGGCCACGCTTTACGGCAAGGAGCTACACACGGCAGCGGAGCTATACATCAAGGACGACACGCCGCTGCCTGCGCAGTTCGCGTTCCTCAAGGACACGCTCGATGCGCTCAAAGCCAAGCCCGGACGCAAGCTGTGCGAGCACGAGATGGGCGTGACCAAGGACTTAAAGCCCTGCGGGTTCATGGCCAAAGATGTGTGGGTGCGCGGCATCGCTGACCTGCTCATCATCGACGACGACAACCTCACGGCCAAGGTGGTGGACTACAAGTCGGGCAACAACAAGTATCCAGACCGCGAGCAGCTAAGGCTGATGGCGCTCATGGTGTTCGCCCACTTCCCGCACATCAGGCGCGTTGCTGGCGCACTGCTGTTTGTGGTCAAGGAGGACATGGCCACGGCCAGCTTCATGAGTGGGGAGGCCACGGAGTACTGGTGGGACTACAGAGAGCGCGTAGCCCGCATCGAGAGAGCCCACGCATCAGGCGTGTGGAACCCCAAGCCCACGCCGCTGTGCGGCTGGTGCCCTGTTAATTCATGTGAACACAACCGAAAAAGGAGCTGATATGCAGACGAACGGCAAGCGTGACTACAAGCACGCCTACAAGCTACAAAAAGCAACGGGCGAGACCAAGGACCAAGTCGAGCGCCAGCGTGCTCGGCGTGACTACGATGCGAAAGGCATCGAGCGGGCGGGCAAGGACATCGACCACATCAAGCCACTGCGCAAGGGCGGCAAGTCCACACCGGGCAACTTGCGGCTGCGCAGCAAGAGCGCCAACCAAGGAGACAACAAGTGAGCGACCCTCTACCCACACAAGCAAGCGCAGTCATCTCACTGCCGCACTTCATCGTGTCGTGCTCAAAAGACCGCGTAATCATCGTGCGCACAGAAGGGCCGGGCAAAGGAGAAGGGGGCCTCTTCGATATTGCAGCGTTCGATGCGGTCGTCAACGAGTTCTTTAATAAGAATTTTTAAAACACAAGGAGGAAGTAAATGGAGATAGTTGAAGACAAGGCGCTCGTCTTTCGAACGCGTAACCCGCAAAAATACAACCTAATCCCCAAGCACAAGATACTTGAGCGCGAGGGTGACACGTACAAAATCGCGGTGTACTGGGGGCTCGAAGAGGTACGGGTGCTGCGCAACCTTGGCGTCAAAGATGTGCCCTCGCCCATCACGCGGCGCTACAACTGGCCGGGGCGCTACAAGCCTATGGCGCACCAAGTCGATACTGCATCGTTCCTCACCGTCAACCGCAAAGCCTTCGTCTTTAACGACCCCGGCACTGGCAAGACGCTTGCAGCGCTGTGGGCGGCTGACTACCTGATGAACCGTGGGCTTGTGCGCCGTGTGCTGATACTGTGCCCACTGTCGATCATGCACGCAGCGTGGATGAGTGACCTCAACAACTCAATCATCCATCGCTCGGCCATCGTCGCGCACCATGCGCAGTCTGCCAAGCGCATCGAGATGATTCAGTCGGACTATGAGTTTGTGATCTGCAACTACGACGGGCTCAACTTGATCGCAGATGAGATCAACGCAGACGGCAGGTTCGACCTTGTGATCGTCGATGAGGCCAACGCCTACAAGACCATGACCACTAGGCGGTGGAAGACGCTCAAGGCCATCATCAAGCCTGACACGTACCTGTGGATGATGACGGGCACACCCGCTTCGCAATCGCCTGCTGATGCGTATGGCCTTGCCAAGCTGGTCAACCCACAAGGCGTGCCGCAGTTCTTCACAGCATGGCGTGATCTGGTGATGATGAAGCTCACCCTGTACAAGTGGGGGCCTAAGCCCACGGCCAAGGACGATGTGTTCAACGCGTTGCAGCCCGCCATCAGGTTCACCAAGGAGCAGTGCCTTGATCTGCCGCCTGTCATGACGCTGGTGCGCGAGGTGCCGCTCACGCCGCAGCAGACCAAGTACTACAACTTGCTCAAGGATCAGATGATGGTGCACACAGCCGGAACGACCATCACCGCTGTCAACGCGGCTGTGGGCGTGAGCAAGCTGCTGCAGATCAGTTGTGGTGCGGCCTACACAGACGAGAAGGCGGTGGTCGAGTTCGACTCAGCGCCGCGCTTGGGCGTGCTCGAAGAGATACTGGAGGAGACCGAGCGCAAGGTCATCGTCTTCGCACTGTTTCGCTCCACCATCGACGCCATCCACACGCACCTGACCAAGAAGGGCATCAAGGCCGAGGTCATCCACGGCGGCGTGAGCGCCACCAAACGCGCTGACATCATCCACAGGTTCCAGACCCAGCCCGACCCACGGCTGCTTGTCATGCAGCCGCAAGCAACGGCACACGGGATTACCTTGACAGCCGCAGACACGGTGGTCTTCTACGGCCCGTTGATGTCGGTTGAGCAGTACATCCAGTGCATTGCACGGGCTGACCGCAAGGGCCAGAACAGCGACAAGGTGACTGTGCTGCACATCCAGGGCTCCCCCATCGAGCGCAAGATGTTCAAGGCGCTGACGGCCCGCGTCACGGACAACGGCCTGCTCACGGCCATGTTCGAGGCAGAAATTAAATCTTAAAAGGAGGCACTTGCACAACCCAAAAACCCATGTACACTGTCCAACGCTTGACAAAACAACAGGAGAAAGCATATGAACGAAACTGAAGATGAGGTGGTCCCAATTGACCTTCTCGTGAAAATCCACAGCCGGATTAAAGGGCGCATCGACGCGCTGACCAAGGAGTACGACACTGCGGTGGAGCAACTCAAGGCACAGCAAGACGAGGTGCGCTTTGCCATCAA
>Ga0181347_1000616_pt1 | contig 11830 bp, 21 predicted proteins | sample Su13VDMM110SN_FD_130102 | JGI IMG/M metagenome (GOLD analysis project Ga0181347, IMG submission 130102) | Freshwater viral communities from Lake Michigan, USA - Su13.VD.MM110.S.N | ecosystem: Environmental > Aquatic > Freshwater > Lake | place: USA: Michigan | collected 2013-07-16
AACGCTGGCTTGACCAACTTCTTTGCCGTCTTGTTTCTTGCTGAAATTAGGCATGGTATCTCCTCAACCAGTCTTCTGGCTCATGACTTTCGCCATGTTCTTGCCGTACTTTTTGCGGTCATCGGTGGTTGGTCCGCCCTTTTTAAACGTAGGCGTCTTGCCGGGGTGCATGTTTTGTTCATGCTTACCCACGGCAGCTTGAGGACTCCTAGGGCTCATTTTTTTCATGGTAACTCCTAAACTATAATGGTGACTATACCAACAATACCAAAAGGGGCCAAGGGGTTTGGCGTTAGGGCTGCGTCAAAACTACTTGATCCACCGACTGGGTTCCAGCCCCAAAAAATATCTCGGTTTTGGGCATAGCCAGCAAAGTCAGGCCGGGAATCACGGACTGCTTGCGGGTCCGCAACGGGGTACATGCCCAATTGAAGTTGCGGATGATCGGTTTCCCAGCACTCTTGGCAAACTTTAATGGCGACTTCTTTGGTCTTGATGACCAAGTTTTTCAAGTCTTTGAGCTTTACCCGAATGCCACACCTGTCGCACTCCGCGATTGCCCGTTTACCTTCGGTAAACCTGTTTGCCATGTTAGATCATTCGGACGCGACCACCGCGCCTATACTCTTCTGGCAGTGTGACGCCACTGCGTAGTAGTGCTTGTTGCTTGGCAACTTGGGCTTGTTTTGCTGCCTGTCGCTGGGCATTGTATGCATCTTGCTCTGCCTTCAACTCTGGACTCAATGTGCCGGGAGCCAATTCAGTTGGTGTTACCCCCAGTGGGAGCATTGACTCGCCAACAATGCCAGCGGCTTTCCCATACTCACCCGCTTTTGCGGCCCCAAGAGCAGACATCAGCGCGGCTGCAATTCCAACTTTACCAACATTTTTTAGTTTAGATGGACCAGCGTACCCTTTAATTTCTGCTGGTATTGTTCTATCACCCGCTTGGTTTAACAAAAATGCGCGGTGATGTCCATCATCTATAGAAATTGTGTCATCCGGCAACTGCATACCTTTAAGCGGTTGCTTCAGCATATGCTGTCGGATGCGATTTTGTGCGTCAGGATTGGCTTTAAAGGCATCCACCATTTCACGCATAGTTGCGTTACTGGGCACTTGCAACCCACCAACGTGCTGCAAAATACTTTTTATGTGCGAAGGATCAACACCTTGTGTACCAATTGCTCCATTGGGGCGTTTAATTTCGTTGAGGTCTAAATCCAGCAGACCACCTAACCCCCCTGTTTTAGCGGGTCTGGGTTGAACTTCCGTTATTGCGTTCCCAAAATGCACACCCCGCCCCGCATCATTCAGGGGGCTCTGCGAGGCATAAATTTCTACTGGGTTCAAGCCTACCGCTGGTTTTGTGGTGTACGGGGCAGTGTATAAAACTGAACCAGCCTTTCTTGGGCCATAGTCTTCAGTTAAAACCAATTGCACCTTACCCGTAGGCTTACCAGATTTGTCCAACTCTGGCAGTAGTTGCGTTGCCATGTCTGGGTTCTGGAACAACCCAGCAAAACTGTTAACGTGTTCAGGGGATACAAACACCGTTTTGCCTGATCTTTGCTGAATACCCGTGCGCGTATCTCTATGTTTCTCCCCACTACGATTTCGGGTCGTAGTTGCGTCACTATGGTGGGCATAAGTTGACCCCCGGCCTGTTTTAAAAACAGACTCTATATCATCTGTCCCTGACGGCAATTGAAATAGTGGGTCGTATTCAGACATGATTAACTAATGAACATCTGCCGAGGCACAAACCGCACTGCTGCCTTCTCACGGTCTTCTGTGGAAGCCAAGTCCCATGCCTCATCGTATTGGGCCTTCAGAACCTGCATACGGTCCATAGCATTTGGCAGCTTCATGGCGAGGTAATACGCCAATCCCGCAACCATGCATGGGATAAACCGGAACGGTACATCCATCGTGTCACTACCAGTCCCAGCATCTTGGATGCGACGAAGATACCAGTACACAAATGTGTAAGTCTGCGATCCGTCCGGCACAGGCCACACAGTGATGTTAGGAATGGGTGCTTGGCGGTTGATGTAAACCTGAATCGGCCTTGCTTGCGCTACCTTGCTGGGAATGGAAGCATACGTTGACACAGAAATGCGTGTAATCGTCAGGTCAGTTTGAGTGTTATTTGACCCGTTTCCCGTGCGAATAACATGTTCGAGCAAGTCTACCGTGTCGCTCGGGAGGTTATATGTCGCAGTGCCTTGAGCAAGAACAATGCTACCTGTAGCAACAGTCCATAAGTTAATCCCGCGATTAGCCCAATCAGCAAAAAGCAAATTAAGGCTACGACGCGCAGTTTTGAGATCATAACCTGAACGAAGTTCCGCACCGCAACGCTCAAAGGCTTCCTCGACCAGTTCGGTCAGATCAAGGTTAAACGCAGTAGTGCCTGATGTTGTCATGTTGTTCCTAGCAATCTACGTGACTTATTGTGTTCACGGTTTAAGATAGCTTTAATTTGATTACACGTAGCGCACAGCACTTGCAACTTTTCTTTAGCTTCATCAAGATGCTTGATGTAATACCGGGCTATTTTTGCCCCAAGCCGCTTTCGGTCTTCTGATCCACCACTCATTTTGTGGTCTAATACAAGCCCCCGAAAATCTTCACTGTACCCACATTGTACACACCGACCACCAAGCGCAATCAGTAAATCGATCCGTTGCCTGATATCTTTAAATCTACTTACACCATCACTCATGTGGTATGCAACTTTGTACTTCGACCACCCCTCTATCTTGGGGTGAATTCGGATACCTTCATTTTTACATGGAACACTGCAATACATTGTTCGCTGTTTGACTGCTATAAAATTTCCCGAACAGCATTTGCATACCTTCGGGAAGGGCATTATCGAAACCCTGCTGTTTTCTTAGCAATGTTTTTTGGTTGCGCCACGAACTGTTTACCCGCTGCCTTACCTGCACGTTTGGCTTTGGTTGTTGCTGCGTACTCGGCGGGAGACAAAGATTGGATTGCTGCTTTTGGCAAATAGCGTTCGCCCGTTTTAGACGAAGGCTTCCCCGACTTGGTTGTCCATTTCTGGTCAGTCCAGTTTTTAAGGGATTGCTGTGGCGCTTTCAATCTGTGTAACCTCCACCTTTGGCTTTGTACTTCTTAGCCAACAACTGTGCTTTCCGCGCTGACCATTGCCCTGCTGCGGTTCCTTGCGTAGCCTGACCCTTGATAGAGTTAAACAGCGCCTTACGCATGGTTGGCTTGGTGTAGTTACCAGCAGCATTTACCTTACCGCCCTCCGCAAACACCTCGACAACATTCGGGTTATCTTTACGGATAACCTTCTTTGCCTTTGGCATCTTTGATGGGTTAACAGCACCCATACCACGCGAGGGGCGCATGATTAGTAAATCCTACACTTAGTTTTGCCTTTGGAGGCAATACCGTCACCACGCGACGAAGCAGACGAAACGGAACCGCCCTTGGCGTAGCACTTGACCTTGCCCCCCTCGCGGAACTCGCCTTCCCTCACTGGAATGTTTGCTCGCCGTGGATTCATGGCAAGACCAGTCAGCCGCTCTTCAGTTGCTTGGTTGTACGGTTGCCTAGCGGCTTTAGCTGCGGCTTTAGCGGCAACGGCATCTTCAGCACTGCCGACAATACCCTTCATCCGTTCAGCAAGTCCAGCATTACCCCGAGCAAGAGCGGCAGTAGCACGGCCTTTATCAGCAGCGCGAGCCGCATCGATCAACTTGCTGCCGCCCTTGAACGCGCCATAACCAGCACCCAAACCACCGACGATCTTGCCGAGGTTGTCCATAACTTCTGGGGCCATCTTACGAGCCGCAGACTTCATCGGGGTTTCGTAGGTGTCTTGCTTGTACCTGCCTTCGCTTGGAGGGCGGGGAGTTTCGTTATCTTTTTCGGAAGCAGCGGGGGCCGTTTTTGCGGGGGCTGGTTTATCCATAACCGCTGCTTTCGGCGTTGCTTTTGCAGCAGCCATGTCAGTGGTGTACTTCTTACCGCCAAAACTAAACGACTTCAATCCAGCGTCTTTAGCGCGACGAAAGGATTCTTTAAAAGAAATATCTTTGGGTGATTCGGACTTCCTTGGAGGAGCGTCCATGTCCATTTCGTCCATCATACAAATTTCCCCCTAGTCTTGCCACGAATTTCACAACCACCGCCGCGAGCCATCTTTACGCAGCCACCCTTAGCTTTAGTCATAACTTTAGACTTTGCGGGGGATGACGCAGCGGATGCGGCGACGGGGGGTGTTGGAGCTTTCTCTTTGAACGTACCCATAGAGCGAGAAGCCGCTTCGTCATAGGCTTTCCCCATAGCCGCACGGTCTTTCTCTTCCTTCAACTCTGCAAGAGCACGTTCTTTTGCTGTATCAGCCATGATATTCCTTATTAGCAGCCGCCGCCGCGCTTCATTTTGACCATTGTGGTCCGAGGCTTCCCCGTTGTCTCAATGCCGCCACCATGAGAAAAAGGTTTACCTTTAGCCATCTTGCCTTTGGCTTCTGCCTTTTCATGTTTAATCATGGACTTCGGAGCGCCCTTCTTTTTCATGAAGGCGATCTCTTTTCCAACCATTGCTTTAGATTCTTTCATATCACCACCTTTTACAAAAGTTTTGCCTTTGTCGGCTTTGCTAAAATCAGAGCCCACGCTCTGGGGAACTCCAACCTTTTTTGCAAAAGCTGGGTTATTGGCGACTGCCGCCATAAAGTTGTGCTGCTTTTTAGATGAGGAAGGCATTATTTATCAAGCCTATTTGTCCAACCACGAACCGTGTCAGTCTCCCAAATGCGGAAGATGGTCCAAATGATCGTAAACAGTGCTGCAATTGATGGAAGGATGTCCACAAGTGTCCCTACTACAGTTATAAAGGACACGGCATCAAGTGCGTGTTTAGTGGCGTCAAGAGCATGGTCTTTCATCTCAGCACTTCCATCGTTTGAGAGATGCGGCTTTGCGAGTCGGATTACCGTTCTCGTCTTTCATGGGACCGGGCATACCGGACATTCTCGCGCAGAATGATTTCTTTCGTGGACCGCCTTCAGGCTGCGGTGCTTTAAGGTTGCTACCCGTTGCAGCATTGTATTTCTTTCTGCCCTTTTCGGTCAAGCCAGCACCTTTGGCTACAGGAAGTTTCTCGCCACGCCCAACAGCAAGTGAAGGTGTTTTCTTAGCCATATTAAGCGGAAGTACCGTCCGTGATTAGGCCGAGGGCGGCGAGCTTAGTAAGCAAGTCAGCAAGGGCGGCATTACCGCCTCTTGACCCCCCAATCGACGGCTTGGCAGACAAGGGTGATTGACCAAAGAAACCAATTTTTTTGGTTCCTAAGGTTTGTTCTTGCATTTCAAAAATTGTGCCGCCGTCTGTTTCAAATATAATTGGCCGACCACTTGTAAGTGCGGCGTTTAACCCAGCGGTAAATTTTATCTCCCCCGTGTCATTATATCCGCCATTAACATAGACGCCCCCAGCATCGAGGCTTAACGAGTCCGACTTACTACCAACAATATTTACTGATTGGCTGGAAAGGGAAATGGAGGTACTAGAGGTTACACCTCCCCCAACAGAACCGCTCGAAATGGTAACCCCACCAGCCGCGCTCCCGCTCCCGCTGCCGCCAGTAATCTGAACAGCAGCCCCCGGCCTAGTTGCCGAATTGCTATTAGCCCCCCTAAGAGTAAGAGGAGTCTGCGTTGTGCCGGACGTTGCCTGAAAGGAAGTGATTCCGTTGGCGGTAATAATCCCGGTGGTACTGTTGTACTCAAGGTTTACGTTGTATACGATGGGGTACTGAGTAAGAATACCGCCAAAGTATTGGACAACTTGATACGTCTTAATTACATCAGCGCGGCTGAAGCTGTCACTGTTGATGCCGTTACTTGTTGACATTATTGACCTACCTGCATTACTTTACCGGCGTTAATGGGCGTTAGTTTATACGGACGATACAAGGGATCACCATGAACAGATGTCCAAAGGGGGATACCTTGCCACAGCGTGTTAGGCGCTAGATCATACGCTTGTGCGCCCGTGTACAGGATGTTTTGGTTTGCTTTGTAACACGCTTCAGCGCCAGTTAAACCACACAATAACAAGTACAGTATGGCGTCAGTGTCGCACAGGTTAGTTGTAAATGGTTCGCCACCACAAGAAAACCCCATAGATGCGCCCAACTTTATAGCCAGTAAGCTACTTTCATCGGCTGGGCTGCCGAATGAATACGCGAAGCCTCCGGGGAGAAACTCGCAGTAATTTGCGTATTGATCTCTTGCAAACCCGCCATTGCTTAGTGATGGAAAATGATAGCCTGACATTGCCATTGCACAAAATGGGCGAACTTTCCCGCCGCCATTTGCTTGCATAAAAACGCCTACACCCCCTGCAAGGTATTGGCTAGAAACATACATTTGTGCTTGAGCCGACCCTTTAAATGGAGGTTTTCTGCTCCATAAGACGTCTTCAGATATCCCTGCTGGGGCGGTATAAGAATACCCTGTATCTGGGTCTGGGCTATCTGCTATGTAACTTAAATTTGTAAGCCCAACATCGTACCCCAGAAAATTGACGGCGGTACTCATTAACGTGCCGCCAGTTCTGATGTATGCAGCGCCACCTAAAACATGTAGTTTGGAAAAGTTGTTTTCCAGTTCTGCTTGCTTGGCGTTATTGACTATACGCTGCACATCGGCCAACGTAGAAAATGTATATGGATTCGTTGAAAAATCAACCACTCCAACTCTGCCAGACGGAATGGCCGCACTCGAATTGTTACAAAGCGCAAAAATATCTGTCAGCGGTCTTAATTGCGCCCTGCGACTCAAGCCGCTAGCCGTACCATCGGTTGTGAGAGTCCCCAAACTTGAACCTATAGATTTAACGGGGTTGCCGGAAATAGTGCTACTAGACGGGGCATATATGTAAGCCAAAAACAACTCTGTAAATTGCCCATACTGTTGACCGTTTGTGCCACCGGCAAACATAACCCTCGGCACACCGGGTAAAACAAGAATAGCGTTTATGCCGTAGGTTCGTACCACATGGCGAATAGAATTTACAATAGTTTGCCCAACTTGGTTGGGGGCAATTTTTGGTGAGCATCCCGTGCATGTAACAGGCGTAGTGGCGCTATCAAGGATAGGACCAGTATGTGATGGGTCTTGCGCCCTACCAGCGGCAGTATCAATGTAGTCGGATCGAGTCCCAAAATCAAAACTCAACCAGAAATAGTCAGCAACCCCACCTGTGCCACATAGCCCACGGGCTTCGGCATACCAATCGCTTACCGACGCAGACAGTTCCGCCACCGCAGCATTTGAGTTGCGGATTAACAGAACTTTTTGCGGGTCAATAGCCATTGACTAGTCCCGTTGCCCCCGGACCCCAAGCACTGATAGAGACAACCTCGCCAATGCTGTTGAGATTGACGTTGTAGTGGTAAATTCCCGCATTAAATGTCTGAGCTACTGGGGTTGTTAGCGTAACAGTGGTGTTCGTTCGGGGGAACGTCACGTAGATGTTATTGGGGTTATCCGTAGGCGGATCATAGTCATCGCAACAAGAGCCACCACCGCCACCGCTGTTAATGGCTTGTGCAGCGTTAAGAGTTACTCCTGCTGATAGAGCAGAATCACTTGCGTGAAGCTCAATAGAAAACCTGCCAGAACCACTAAGGATTTGGAACTTGAGCTTCGACGCAAGCTTGGTCACTAAGCCAGAAGATATGACTTGGTTGATTGTGCTGAACGTAAACGTCAGATAGACAACATTGTCATCTCCAACAACAGCAACAGTCATTGGCCCACCAGTAGTGAGCCTTCCCTTGAAGTTAAATACTGGAGCAATGATGGACTTAAACACATCTTCCAGAACTTCTGGGGCTAAATTACCATTTGAGATGAAGTTAGCCATATTTAAGCTGCAATAGTAATTGGGCCCATGCCAGATTCACCAGTATCCTCGCCACTTTCGCCGTACGTTACACCAAAACCCCAGTAGCCAGCGGAAGCAATTGAGGTGTCTGTGACGCTAATCACTAACGTACCGTTGTAGTAAACTTTAACGGCGGACCCAATAACCTCCAACCCAACCGAAACCCCGGACGTACCTTCGCCACTAAGTACGCCCAATTGTGTGTTACTCCCAGCAACCCGTTTCAACAGAACAATTTCCTGCGGACTTTCATTACATGAAACAAAGTAGCAATTGGAAGGTGATGAGGTATTGACGTCGCCTCTAGCGTAAAGAAATGCGGGTTGATTGTTACTCCCAGTTAACCCGGGATATGCCACGCCCGTAATCTTAGCGTTTGTATAGGTAACCGAATGAAAAGCAGATACGTTGCCCTGCCCATTCGGGCCAGCTTTACCCGCATTATAGTTCATGGAGTTGTTGGCTACCCACACCCCACCTCCCGAGATCGGAGATGGGACTTTATTGCTTACAGCCCCCGAACCAACCCAGTTCTCTTGCACTACTGTTACAGGGGCTGGGGGTGGGGCTGGCGCGGCAGCACCCGCTTTACGCAGATTGGGCATGGACATCCCAAAGCCGAAGGGCGGCATTTAGAAAATCCTGACCATATCAGCCGCAGTGGTTGCAGCGTTAACGCCAATAACTCGCACTGGGACCACAGCACCCGCTGGCACTGCCGTAAAAACCGCCGTGGTTCCCTGAGTGGTCACGACGCTGACGTTACCTGTCGTGCCAACGTAGATTACGGAAGGCGAAAATCGAGTCGTGTCACTCTTGGTAACGGCCACTGCATCGCCCGGAAATTGGGGGAACGTAGGGCTAGGATTGGTATTAGCCATAATTGATCTCCTAGAAAAAGGGGGCCGAAGCCCCCGAGACTAATTAGGCAGCAGATGACGCAGGGAACTGCAAGCCGCTAGAGTCAGCAACCACGTACATGACGGTGTACTGCACGGTTCCCGCAGTCACGGCAGCAACCGTGGGGGTCATTGTTGCAATAACTTTGACGTCTGTTGCGCCAATACCAACTCCATTGGGGGATGCGCTGGATGCTGCGCCGCACCACGCGCCCAATTTGGCTGCTGCGTTGCTAATAGCTGCGCGGCCAGCGGTGGTCACATCCGTAGCGGCCCAGTACAAGGCGGCTGTAGTGCCATCACCAATACTTACGTTGGCTGCGGTTGAGCCCGTAAACGCAACAAGGGTGTCAATAAGGATGTCAACAATTTGAGCACCAGCGGGCAAAACGCAAATGGTGTCGGTGGTTGCAGAAGCGGCCTGACCTGTGTAATTCTTTTTGAACGTCTGCGACACAACGGTTGCGCCGCAGTTTTCAATAGTGCCAACAGCAGTGCCCGTGGTGTTTTTAACCGTGCCGAGCAGCCAAGGGCCAAGGTGAGTAGCGAATCCCATGATATTTCCTCATTTACGGCTTGCTGTCTTGAGGGGAGTCTGCCAAGTCAGTCAACAAGCCAAGTAGTCTTGGTATTAGGGTTGTACCACAAGAGAATCATTTGTGCAAATAAAAAGGGGAAGCAGCTTGTGACTGCCTCCCCTCCGACTGGGAACTCCCAATCCTAACTAATTATCAGGACGAACCGGGCGAACCGAAGATGCCGAGCGGATCGCTCACACCAAACGAATAACGCTCACGAGCCTTGTAGCGGGTATTACCCGTGTCAAAGTCGCCGTCCATCGAGGTGCTCATTGGCGTCCGCACAAAGTGCTTCAGACCGTTAGGCACATCAGTCTTCAGGAACCAAGCATTGCTGTCGGTCAAGAAGTGGTTGACGGTGTAACCCTGTGGGATCGAACCGTTGTTCTTCAGTGCGTTGATATCGTTGTCGGTAGTACCAACGCGAAGGCTGGTTTCCAACAGACGGGTAGCAACGAACATCAGAGCAGGAGGGACGATCAGCTTCTGTGGCTTGGCTGCAATCAGCAGACCACGTTCATCCGTCCAAGCTGCGATCTGAATAACGGCGGCTTCCAAAGAAGTTTCGTTCAAGTCAGCAGCAGTCGAAGGACGATTGCTGTTGGTGCCACCAGAAACCAGCGGGTGAGCCGTGCTGAACAAAGATTGACCGTCGCCGTAGGTGAAACCTGTGCTAAAGCCGTTGTTCAGGATGGCAGCACCCTTGACTTGCTTGGTGTACGCCATACCACGGGCCAGAGCCTTGGTATAACGAGCCGAGAGGCTGTCATACAGGTTGTCTTCAATCGCCTCTTCGGTGATTGAGAAACCATAAGCAATGGTTTCGTGGTTGTAGCGAGCCGTCCAAGCCTCTTGAGCGTTGTCATAAGCGATTGCAGAACCTTCAGCCTTGACAGGTGCAGCGGAGAAACCAGACAGCTTGGTTTCTTCTTCAAACGAACGCTCGGAAGTCTCTTGATCGTAGATTTCCTTGTGCTCTTCGCCGTACTTTGCATACTCCAGACCGAACAGTGCGTTCAAACCCGGGAGCAACTCTTTTAGCAGTTGTGCGCGTGAAATAGCCATTTTTAGTGCTCCTTATTAAGCAATGCTGGTGGCAGCATAATACTGATGCTGACCGTGATTGATCTTTACCAGCAACTCGGGGTACTGCATAAACACAATCGTGGTGTTCGATGTCGTAACAGGAGGCTGGTTCAAAACAAACGTAGTTGCGCCAGCAGAAGCTGCGGTGTCAACAAAAGCACCATAAGACACGAATTCACCAGTCGAAGTCAGCGAGCCAACATCCGTGCCGACAGGCAAAGCGAAAGGCAGGGCTGAACAAGTGATGGTGTTGGTAGAAATGCTGGTATACGTTGCTGTACCCAACGCCACTGCCGTGTCAGTCACCAAGCCAAGAACACGAATAGGCAGGGTGCTCGTGGTTGCTGGGGTATCACTTGGGGCCAAAAGTGCATTACGCGAAACACCATTGCCACCCAGAGCAACGCCAGTGTTGTTAATCATCGCCAAGTTCTGGCCGATCATTGCGCGAGCGCCAGAGGCAACAGCCGTGGTAGCCGAGCAAACAACAGCCTTGAAGACCGTATCAGGATCGTCGCAAACGATAGCAACTGCGTCCCCGGCTGGGGTGGAAGCGGGCCAGTACGTCGAGAAGATTTTTTGACGGGTCGCTGGGCTTGTATAAGAGCAGCCAAGGAAAACGCCAGTTTGATTGCCAGCAGTGCCCGTGCTCACCGAAAGGCGAACAATTTCACCACGCGACAAACCAACAATATCACCCGCAAAAATAGAGGTGCCGTAGTTGTACGTAATTGGGTATTCACGGGTAGAACCCGCAAAAACCTGACCGCCAATCAAATTGACTGGCTTTAGCCCGTAAGGGCCATCAACAAGAGGATAAGCCATATTTAACTCCTAGTATTTAAGAACCGCGTCCAAACGACACTTCCGAACGGCGCTCTTTAAACAGCGGCATACGGGGGTCGCTCTCGCGCATGAGATTGTTGTCAACCGAACTCATTTGCCCATCAGCTTGCATTTGGAAATGGTCATCACGCTGCTTGATAAATTCGCTCGGGGTTTTGCAAAGGATCAGTCCACCGATCTCAATACTATCTGGGTAACGGTTCTTGCCGCCGCCCATCAATTGGATTTCGGGGTGATCGGAAGCCTTTACGGGCTCCCAGCCTTCGCGGAGTTTTGAGGAAACATTCATTGGGTCATCGTTACCCAACGTGCTGACACGAATCCAGCGGAAACCATAACCCGGTTCAGGATTAGGATTCGGAAGCAACTGTGGGGGCATCCAACGCTTTGGACGCTCCGTCTTGTCACGGGATTCGGTTTCACGATTTACACGATTCTCAGCCATTTGATTTCCTCGATTGTTCAGCAACCTGCTTGGCG
>Ga0181347_1000620_pt1 | contig 11766 bp, 3 predicted proteins | sample Su13VDMM110SN_FD_130102 | JGI IMG/M metagenome (GOLD analysis project Ga0181347, IMG submission 130102) | Freshwater viral communities from Lake Michigan, USA - Su13.VD.MM110.S.N | ecosystem: Environmental > Aquatic > Freshwater > Lake | place: USA: Michigan | collected 2013-07-16
ACATGATATTATCAAACAGCCCCCATTTTGAGAGGCAAAAATGGGCATGCATAAGTTTGCCTAACAAGTAGCATCGCAAGGCCGCGGTGATGACTCTTTACTTGTACACATGACGCCGGATGAAGTCCGACGTTTACAAGCTTTTGCCGAAGCTAACGGCACGACAATGACCATCAATCCAGAGACGGGTTTACCCGAAGCTGGCTTCTTATCTGATTTGTTTAAGGCTGTTGCCCCTATTGCCCTTGGCGCGTTCCTTGGCCCCGGTGCGTTTGGTATTGCTGGTTTGGGGATGAGCGCTGGTATGGCTGGCGCGGCTGTCGGCGGTCTGACTACTTTGGCTACTGGCAGTTTATCTCGCGGCCTCATGGCCGGATTGGGTGCGTATGGTGGCGCGGGGTTGGCTGAAGGTCTTATGGGGGCTGGTGTAGGTGCTGCACAACAAAGCGCTATAGGGTCTTTAAGCGCAGATCAAATTGCATCGGAGATGGCCAACACCGAGCTAACAAAACAGGGTGTATTAAATCAAGCCGCAGCAGACGCCACTAAATCTGCAATGGCAAATACGGGACAAGCAGTATCTTCTGGTTTTAGTGCGGCTACAGCTAGCCCCAGCGCTATGGGCTCGTTTGCCAAGGACAACTTAAAGTACCTTGCTGCTGCCGCATCGCCAATCATGGCAGGCGCTATGGTTCCTACAACAACTTCAATGCCAAACATTCAAGGCAACGACACGATCAATCAGTTTATCTATGGCCCCAATGGGCAGTATCGTAGTCTGAATCCCGTGCCTGCAAAGAACTACGGCACACCAGCATTCAAGCCTTTCACGGAAGGCGGTATCACTTCCTTGGCTAAAGGCGGCACCGTCGGTACCACTTTGGCTATTCAGCAAGATAACGCCAGTGCTGGCCAACCGGGTATGAAAGAGTGGTTAGACAAATTAGGTATTTCACAGGAAGCCAGAGAGCAAGGCTCGCCCGAACTGCATACAGCAATTAACGCATACAACGTGGTGGGCAGTTCTTTAGACCCATACCGCCAAAAAGACACCCGTGATTGGACTTCAGTTATGGCTGCAGAAAACCCGATTGACGCGTTGATACAACAGAACCTACCCCTTTATGGGGGTGCTGGTCACGTTGAGCTTACAGACACCGGCGGTAGATTAGTGTCCGGTGCAGGTGACAATTTAACTTCTGATTTAAGCCGTTACGAAGAATTTGGGATTAAGTTAAACCCCACCCAACTAAAAACACAATTAAATTCTGTAAATACTAGCACGCCTATAGGCCGTACTCAGTACAACCGCATTAACGCTCTTTACGAAGAGGCGGTAAGACAGGCGCAAGAATATGCAAAAACGTTGGCTGGTGGCGGTATTGTTGCCTTGGCTAATGGTGGTGCCCCCGGATACGCTGGTGGGATGCTTGTCGGCGATCAAGACGTATTTAATTACTTCAAAGGGCTTGACCAATCTAAATTAGGCTCTGGTGCGCTAGATGCGCAAATTGCCAAAGACATGCAAACGTATAACGTGTCTGCAGCCGATATTGCTCGTATTACAGGCACGCAAGGACTGCAAGGTGATTACGAAAAACGTTTTGTTCAACAGGTAGCACAACCAACAGTTACAGCGCCTCAATTTTTAGCACAGACCTCTGACGTAGGGCTTCAAAACCAAGCGTTGGCTACTGCTTTGGGAAGTTCTGGTTTATCTGCCGCTGCGCAGTATGCGGCTACTCACAGTGATATAGGTACCGCCGGAGGTTTGGCGGGGCTTAGCCAAAACATTAACACCGCGCTTGCCAACCCTAATTTGACTCGGGCGCAAGCATTAGAGCTAATGAAAACATCCGGCACAACTGATGCCGATGTATTGCGTGCTACTGGCAAGACTTCAACGGACATTTTTAATGCCCGTGATAAAGCCGCAGCAGATGCCGCAGCCGCAGAAGCCGCTAGATTAAAAGCATTAGCAGATGCTAAAGCCAAAGCAGATGCAGATGCCGCAGCCGCCGCAGAAGCCGCTAGATTAAAGGCAATAGCAGATGCAGCCGCAGCAGCGGCCAAAGCCAAAGCAGATGCAGATGCAGCCGCAGCCGCAGAAGCCGCTAGGTTAAAGGCTTTAGCAGAAGGTAAAACTGCCGCCGAAGCAGCCGCAGCCGCAGAAAGAGCCAAACGAGAGGCCGACGCCGCCGCTAAAGCTATTGCTGACAAAATTGCCGCAGATGCCGCAGCCGCGGCAAACAAAATTACAGTGGATGGAACGTACGTTGGCACGGCTGGGGATGCGGCTGTTATTGGTACGCAAGTTGGCCAAGGCAAAATTACAGGCGTTGGCTCTGAAACAACCACAGGTACGACAGGCCCAATTATTGACTACGGCGGCTCAAGCGGGTTTACAACCTCGCCAATAACATTGGCCAAACAACAACTTGCAGAACAAGCAGCCGCTACAACCGCTGCCCAAAATGCACAGCTTGATTTGTACCGTAACTGGATTACGCTAAATCCTAATGCCACCGATACCGATCACGCCAACTTCATGGACAAACTTGGGTTAGCACCGGATGTTGCTTCTAGGGCAACGCCGCTATCTCCCCAGCAGATGAAGAACCGCTACTACGACGCCAAGTACAACAAGATGACTGGTGACTCGCAGGCCGCGTACAACTTCCTGATGGGCAAAGGTGCAAACCCTACCAAATCTACCGTTGGTCAAATAGCTCGTCCATACGCGGAAGCTACGCTTGGATACCCGGGCAGTGGAAACCAGCAGTACACCTTTGATCCTGAGACAAGAAGCTACAAACTCAACAAAGATTATGTGGCTGAGTACCAAGACCCGACTGGCGGCACTAACTACTTGATGTCGCCAAACGAGATTGCCGCATACTTTAAAGCCAACCAAGGCCAAGCCGACAGCACTACATATGACTGGGCAGTTGAGAACAACCTTACTCCTCAAGAAATTGCTTCCGCTACGGGCGTGCCCCTGTCTACAGTTGCCGCTAAATGGCGCGATGCTAAAGCTAAGAAGACGGCTGCCACTAAAACTGAAGCCGACAAAACTGCCGCAGCAGCAGGTAAGACAGATACGATAGACTCATCCAGCACAGGTGGTCTAGCCGCAGGCGGTATTGCAGGTTTTGCCATGGGCGGTATGCCGATGACTGGCTATGCCGTAGGTGGCGGTCTGGGTTCCTTGGGTAGCTACTCTGATGGTGGCCGTTTGCTCAAAGGCCCCGGAGATGGCGTGTCTGACAGCATCCCTGCAACCATTGGCCAAAAACAACAACCCGCACGCCTTGCCGATGGTGAGTTTGTGATTCCTGCACGTATCGTGTCTGAGCTAGGCAATGGCTCTACAGAGGCAGGCGCTAAGAAACTATACGCCATGATGGATCGTGTACAACGTGCACGCGGTAAGACCACAGGCAAAAATAAAGTAGCGGCCAATAGCCGTGCTGACAAATACCTTCCAGCATAAGGACAGATCATGGCTGAACCACAAATCTCCCAGATATCATCGTCACAAACGAGCATCCCTGATTACGCTAAACCGTATGTTCAGAACTTACTAGGCCAAGCGCAGGCAGTTACCAACACAACCCAAAACCCCTACATGCAGTACATGGGGGAGCGCGTTGCTCAGTTCACGCCTTTGCAACAGCAAGCCTTTGAGGGCGCTCAGGGGATGCAGACCGCGCCGCAACTGCAACAGGCCACAGACATTACAGGTTTAGCTTCTCAAGCCGCGCTTAACTACGAAAAATACAACCCCAACACGTTCTCTGCCTACACGGTACAGAACCCCAATCTAAACTACTACCAGATGGATCCCTCACAGGGGGTGACAACAGAATCTTTTACACGCCCCAGTACGCAAGAAGCGTACATGTCGCCCTACATGCGTAATGTGGTCGAGCGCCAGCAAGCTGATGCACAACGTCAAAGCGATATTGCGTCTCAAATTCAAAGTGCGCAAGCTGCTCGTTCTGGTGCGTTTGGTGGCAGCGGCGACTACCTTATGCGTGGTCAGATGCGTAATAATTTAGCGCGTCAACAGGGCGACATCTTTGCGCAAGGTCAGCAAGCCGCTTTTCAGCAAGGCCAGCAACAGTTTAACCAAGAGCAAGCCGCACGCTTGCAAGCAAACTTAGCCAATCAACAAGCCGGGCTACAAGTTGGCGGACAGAACCTGCAAGCCAAGCTGGGTGTACAACAATTAGGCGCGGGTCAAGACATACAGGCGCAACTGGCCAACCAAAACCAGTTAATGCAGGCACAACAATTAGCCGAGCAGTCACGCCAGTATGGTGCAGGTCTTGGACTTCAAGGTCTGCAAACAGCGTTGACAGGCGCAGGTCAGTTGGGTAACTTGGGTCAAAACCAGTTTGGCCAGCAGATGGGCATCAATCAGTTGCAAAGTGGCTACGGCGGTCAGCAACAACAGCAAGTCCAGAACATGCTGAATAATCAGTACCAAGACTACTTGGGCTATCAGAACTACCCGTACAAGCAGTTGGGCTTCATGTCTGACATGCTTCGTGGTTTGCCATTGACTCAGCAGTCTTCTACGATCTACAGTCAACCGCCTTCCATGGTGTCTCAAGTGGCCGGTCTTGGCGGTGCGGCATTGACTGGTGCTAAGTTGTTTGGTGCGGCTGGCGGATCTACCGGCGACTTGGAACGCCGCCCCGCAGGTCTGGCAGAATTAGCTATTCATAACATGGGTTGAAGAACATGGCTTTTACACAACTACCCACTGGCGGCGGCGTTCCAAACGTTGATTTTATTACGCAGACATTGGCAAAACTGCAACCTGACTCTGCGTTGCAAAACTATGCGCGGATGCACAAAAATGACCCGTACATTCTGTCTCTCGCCACCGCAGAATCAAATCGACGCAAAGCGTTGCGTACGGCAGCACAGGGACAAGTTGGTCAACAGCCTACTGTTGTAGATCAAAACATTGCTGGTATGGCTACGCCTGTAATGACCGGCTCGGGTGGTACTTTGCAAACCGGCTATGGCGGCCCCGTGATGACCGGTATGGCTGCCGGCGGTTTACCAGAAGATCAAGGTATTGCACAACTCCCCACGCCTAATATGCGAACACTGGCTGATGGCGGTATTGCAGGCTACGAGGATGACGAAGAAGGTATGGCCACAGGCGGTATGGGCGGCATGTTTAACTTTGCCCAGCAAAGCGAGCCAGTTGTTCGTATGGCTGATGGTGGTCATGTCCCTCGTTATCAAGGCAATATAAGAGACGGTAGCGTTGTTAGTAGTAACCCTATGTATGCTATTCCCGGCATGGCGGCTGTACAACCCCGCGCTGAGTTTACACAGCAAGGCGCTCCTGAGAACACCCCATTTTTCCAGCGCATTATGGAAAGCTTGAGCGGTAGTAATAAAGAGCGTCAGCTTGCCATAATTGAGCAAAAGATTGTGCAAGGTACAGCTACACCTGAAGAAGTTGCCGCATACAAAGAAGTAAAAATTAAAGGCGGTGACAAAGCCGCAACAGACGCAAAGTATCCACCACAAGACGCTATCCGCACCAAAGACTTCCCCGGTGTAAAACCCGGCTTTGAGAAGATGCCTGTAGACGCTGCCGCAGCGCCCCCACCTCCACCCCCCGGTGCTAAGCCTGCTACTAGTGGCCTTAAAGACCTGCTCCCGGCTCCTCCAAAACTTGACACAAGTTTTAAACCAGCAGCAGCGCCTACTGCGGACGATGCTATAGCGCAAGGCGAAAAAATATTTAATTCAAAAAAACGTATTGGCGAAGTCGAACGACAAGTTTTGCAAGAGCAAATGGACGCCGACAAAGCCAAAGAAAACAGCATTGAGGCTTTAAGAGCTTTTAACGAGAAACAAGGCCCTGCTTTTGCTGGATACGAAAAGTTGCTGCAAAAAGAAGAACTGCAAGATGCAACCGACAAAGAGAAGGCCGGTTTGACTGCACTGTTTAAAGGCTTCTTGGCTATTGCTGCTGGCGAATCTCCAAATGCGGCGACAAACATTGCCAAAGGCTCAATGGCCGGCTTAGAAGAATACTCTGGCGCTATGAAAGAGTTTAAGAAATCTGCCAAAGAACGCAACAAAGAGATGCAAAACATCCAACAAGCTCGTCGCGCAGAAGAACGTGGTGACTTTAAAGAAGAACGGATGTACACCGATAGAGCTGAAACGGCTAGACAAGCCTCTGCGCGTTTTGGCCTTGCTGCAATTAACGACATTACAAACACTAGCGGTAAAGTCAATGCAGACATACTCCAAAACATGAGGTCAATTACGTCAACTGAAAACATAGCGGGCGCAAGAGAGGCGGGCGCAAATACGCGGTTCATAGCCGAGCAAGCTGGTTTAAATTCACGGGCAGCAATGAGTGAAAACCGCGCAGATGCCCGTGCCAAGACGCCAGATAAACTAGTATTTGACGCGCTAGTTACTCAGTATGGCGACCCCGTTAAGGCTGCAGAAGCGTTGCAAAAAATGAAGGCCGAGAAGTTTAATTTGTACGACTCTTATAGCAAGTACTTGACGGCCTTTGCAAACAAAGAAGGTGTGTCACCGCCACTGCCGTTTGACCAGTATGCAAGACAATTTATTCCTGAAGTTAACCCGAATAAAAATACCACTATACGAACTCAGCCGGGTGGTTGATAATACGTAAAGGCGCTTAAACATCTGAGCCCGCGCCGCTCAGACACAATTTGCGAGAACAGTATGGCACGATACATTGAACTTCCTGACGGCAGCGCTCTTGAACTTAAAGAGGGGCAGTCGCCCGTAGAAGGAATGATGGCCGCTCGCCAGTTGTTTCCCGAATTGTTTAAAAAAGACGAGAAACCCAAAGAAGACACCAAGGGTTTTAAAGCTGCCGCAGCCGCAGGCTTTGAGCGTTTAAAAGGTGAAACCGCACTGACCGCGGCCAAGCTCGGGCTAAAAGACATAGGCGAAGCTGAAGCATATCAAAAGGAAAAACAAGCGTCTGCGGCTAGACGCTTCACGCCCACTGAAGACAGCTTCATAGAGTCCCCTCTTCAAAACGTTAAAGAACTTCTGGGCGGATCTGTTCCATACATGCTGGCCCCTGCTGCCGCAGGTCTTGCGGCTTTGGCCGCTCCAGTATCAGCGCCAGTTGCGGCTGGCTTAGGTTTGTTAGGCGCGGGCGCTGTGTCTACGGGACAGTTCACGGGCTCCAACCTTGCGCGTCAAATGGACACCGGCAAGTCTTTGGAAGAAACAAGTTTAGGAAAAGCCGCAGCCGCCGCTGTACCGCAAGCTTTAATTGACACCGCTGCCATGGCGTTGTTGCCCGGTGTGGGCAAGCTGTTCGGCTCTGTGGGCTCTAAGCTAACGACGGAACAAGCTAAAGCAATTGCTTCCCAAACACTCACTCGCACAATTGCAGACTACACCGCCAAGACGGGCGTAGCGATGAGCCGAGAGGGTGTGACTGAAGCCACGCAACAACTGCTAGAGCGTCTGCAAGCAGGCTTAGAACTTGACAGCCCCGAGGCCCGTAAAGAGTACATCGACAGCTTCATTGGCGGTGCTGTACTAGGCGGGGTCGTAGCTCCTGCTGGCCGTGCTTTTGAGCGTGGGGGAGCCAAGCGGCAAGCGGCAGAGTTTGACCGAGCCGAAGATTTGCAGCGCCGTACTGAACAAGCACAGCAACAAAAAGCCCAAGAAAATGCTGCGGCACAGGCACTAGAAACAGAAAGACAATCGCCAGAGTACGCAACAAAGCTTGGAACCGAGTACGAAACAATACTTCAAGACTATCAAAATAAACGTAAAGTATTAAAAGACCCCGGCAAGAATGCCACGCCTGAAGAAAAGGCTGTGTACAAAGAAGCTAAAGCCGAAGTTAAAACGCTGTATGACCAACTAGCCGAGTTAACGCCTGAGTACCGCCGCACCAAAGCAATTCGTGCGCAAGAAGCGGAGAAGGCGCGAGTAGCGGGTATGTCTCCAGAAGAGTATGCACTACAGCAAGCGCAGGCTCAGCAAGTAACCACGGGCGACACTACAGACGTGGGCATTCCTGATCCGTTTGCTACTGCGCCTTCAGACGTTGAAAGATACGCGCAGCAACGAATTGATTTGGCTAAACAGCAAGCACCAGAACAAGGCGTCAACGGGTATGTTGCTTACTTGATGACTGACCCTTTAATGGCGCAGACGTTGGCAGAGAACCGTACTTCATTACCGTTGCTAGTTGAACCACAAAAAAATAAAAAGAAACAAGAGCAAGAACAGAAACGCGCAGAAGCGCTTGTCTATGGCGGGTTAGACCTGCAACTTAAAGAAGTAGCCAAGCAACGCGTTGCCGCTGGCCGTGCCGGTACTGGAGCCGCGCAACAACGTCTGTCTACGGTTGAAGAGGAAGAGCAGGCCACCCTTGACGCCCAACGTGCGGAAGATGCGCGTGTTGCAGAAGAAACAGCTAGGCGTGATGAGTTAGCTCCTGAAGTTGCCGCTTTACAAGGCATGGCCACCAAGCCATCGCCAATGATTGACCAATTCAGTTTGTTTGAGGGTCAGCCAAACGTACAAGGTTCTGCCGCCATGGGGCAAGCCAAGCAACAACTGCTTGGTGAAGATGTCACAGCCACCGCCGAAGAAAACCAAGCGGACGTTAAGCGTGACCTGCGCCGTGTTCCCGGTGCTGACTTTAAGTTACGTGCTCGCAAAGAAGGCACTGCGCCTGTTACCCGCGATGAAGTTGCCGACCGCTTGAACCGTGTACTTAGTACGTACGAGTTGTCTCCAGAAGCATCTGGCTTCCTGAGTCGGGCTGAGAAAGTGTTGCCCCAATCGGGCCAAGATTATTTTGATCTGTTGGATGCCCAGCTTGATAAGATTGAAAGTGGTGCAGAAGGTGTACCCCGTAAAGGTCAAAGCCGCACACTGACAACTGCAACCGAGCCAGCAACTGCGGAACAACAAGCCCAAGCCAGTACAACGCCCGGCACTGAAGGCGCTAAGATTGATATGCGCGAGCGCCGCGACGCACAGCCCGGTCAGCCTAGCCCTCTCAAAACTACTATTGCCCAGCCTGCGGAAGCAGAGCGTAGTACAGGACTACGTGGCCAAGCCGATCAAGCGGTGCGTACACCTGCAAACCAGCCAACTACACTGCGCGGAGCAAGCGCTAAAGCCGCCGATCTTTCTTTACAAGGTGAACTTGAGCCTTTGGTTAGCCAGTCTGAGCGTGCTGCCGACGAGCAAGCTGGACAGCTTGGCCTGTTCCCTGAAGAGCAAAAGAAACTTGGCTACGTCAAGCCTGACCGTGAAGCGTTTAACCGTTTCATGCGCAGCCCGTTTGTTAACAAACTTCGTAAAGCCTTACGCGCCAACGAGGAGACCCTTAAACAAGCCTCGCGTATCCCTGCGTTGCAAAACCGCGTTAAGGAACTGACAAACAAAGTTATAGGGGTGTTGAGCGATTTCCAAGAGTACAAGACCGCCGACAGTTTGGTGCGCGCCAACAAAGACATCACAGTGTCTGAGAGGGGTTTAAACCAACTTAAAGGTGCAATGACGAAGAACGTTGTTGACCGGATGGAATTAGCCGGCGCTATTGAATCGTTGCAACAGCAACGTGCACAGTTTTTGGCAGAGACTGAGAAGACAGGCATCAGCCCTGATATGGAGACAGTTGCACAGCTTGACAATATTGAGCAGCAGATGCAGCAGTTCAGTACAGATTTGTCGTTGCTTGATGGCGCAATCAACACGCTTGATGGCCAAATTCGTGTAGCCAAGTCACAGTCTCGCATGCTAGAGTTGGTTGAGCAGTCGCCCTCACTGGAAGACCTTGAGAGCGCTAAGACAGACTTGCGTGCCGCGCAGACAGAACTTGCCGATTTGCAACAGCGAATTAACGCGCTGGAGACGGAGAAGAAAACCAAAGCCGCCGCAGATGCTCGTACTGCCTCTGCAGTTGCTGCTGCCGATCGTGCTAAAGCACTGGCGCCTTTAGACACCAAAGCATCTGACGCCCCCATTCAAGGTACAGGCCGAGGCGATCTTGGTGCAACGGTTGTCCCTGCAATGTCATGGCCAGAGCGTGTTGCTCGTCGTTGGGCTGCACGCGGCAAGACCCCTATCAGTGCTACGGAGAAACAAGAGATCCAAGGTAACCCAGAGAAAGTTTTGGGCGGCTTCAAGGCCATCGTCACAGGTTTGGAAAAAAAGATTCAGCAGAATCAATTGTCTGCTAAGCGTGCGCTTGAGAAAGAAGTTGTTGGCCCTGCACAGGAAGCCCGTGACAAGTTGGACGCGCAGTATAAAGCCGCCAGAAGTTCTGCTGAACGTGCAGAGATTGGCCCCAAACTAGATGCCGCAGAGTCAGCATTAACCAAAGCCAGAGAAGAAGGGCGCAAGCCGCTTGAAGAAATGGTTTGGAAAAGCAAAGCCGGTGATACTAAGAAGCTGGCGCAAGCTATGCGCAAAGTTGATTGGCTTGAGAGTTTAATTGCTGAAGGCCGTGTTGAAATTGAACCGCCTAAGAGCGTCCAAGTTATCTCCAAAAAGAACAAGGAGATTCTGACAGCCGAGACCAAAGCCAAGGCACAAGCTTTAGGCACAGAACGCCTATCCGCACCAGCAACGACAGGCGAAGCGCTGACAAGAACAGAAGCCAAAGAAGCCGCACAACCTCAGAAGACTCAGTACGAAGGTAAAGGTGTGCCCGGCGGCACAGCTAAAGAAATTCCGCGTTTGACTGGCCCTGAAATCTTTGCGTCTATGCAAAAGCTGGCCACTGATAAAGGACGTGCAAACGACATTGCGTTCCGCACAGTTACTCGCGGCCCAACATCTTTGCAGACTGCGCAAGTAGAGCGCTTAGCTGAGCGCATTACCAAGGGCTGGGTCAACGCCCCTGAGATTGTGGTTGTGGCTACTGAGACAGACTTGCCTGTGCGTATCCGTGGACAGATTGTTCGTGAAAATCGTAAGGCCGGCACAACCCCCGGTTTGTTTGATACGCAAACAAAGAAAGTTTATCTGATTGCAGATAACTTGAGTAATGCGCACGATGTGATCTTGACCGTTGCACACGAAGTTGCCGGACACTATGGTTTGCGTGAATTGCTTGGTAACACATACATAGCCACTATGAACAACCTGTACAGCGGTAACTTAGAAGTCCGCATGCAGGCTAAAGCCAAGATAAGAGAAAATAAAAAGCTGTCTAAAGAAATGGCGGTGGAAGAAGTTTTGGCTGAAATGGCTGAGCAGGAAAAGCCAACACCAGTAGTCAAGAATGCTTTGCGCCAACTGTACGAGCGTTTACGTGCGTGGTTCCGTTCTAAATTTAACTTGGTCAACATTACCGACGGAGAAGTTCAACAGATTGTTGCTAACGCTCGTCGTTTTGTTATTGAAGGTGGAGTGGCTGGCGAAGGTCAGGCACCTGCTGGCGAAGCAGCATATAGAACCAAGGCCGCCGCTGAACCAGACAACGCGTTGATTGCGTTGTCAAGACAGATTACCGCGCAACCTAAGACGCTTAAAGAAAAGCTAAGCAACAACCTTGCCTTGCAAGCCGAGATGCAAGCGGTGGACATGCGTGCTGGACTGCGCGACACCCTTAAGTTTGGTGACGATAATCTGTTTACCCAAGCCATGTATCACGTACGCAAGGCTGAACAGAAGATGGCGCAGATGTTTACCGTCATGAACAGCGGCCCGTTAGTTGCGTACAGAGACTCTAAAGGTTTTGTGGGCTACCGCAGT
>Ga0181347_1000621_pt1 | contig 11766 bp, 20 predicted proteins | sample Su13VDMM110SN_FD_130102 | JGI IMG/M metagenome (GOLD analysis project Ga0181347, IMG submission 130102) | Freshwater viral communities from Lake Michigan, USA - Su13.VD.MM110.S.N | ecosystem: Environmental > Aquatic > Freshwater > Lake | place: USA: Michigan | collected 2013-07-16
GATCGTGTTCGTGCGATTGAGATCATTGCCGATGCTGATGGCGAACTCGAGGACATGAAGTTCTACGGGTACGAGCGTCTTGAGTGGTCCTATGACCTCAAGTATGGTTCCATCAAGCAGTGGTTGATTGCTAATCATTCATCACGATATTAAGAATTGTGGAGGATATGTATGATTAAACGGATTACTGTTAACCAGTTGGCAGTATTAGCCGCACTATTTTTATCTTGCGTATCGGCATATTTTTCTATCACCGGAATGGCAATGCTATTCTCTGGTGCAACAGTTGCTGTTATGATCATGGCAACGGCATTAGAGTTTAGTAAGGTTATCTCTGCTGCCTGGCTTCAGCGCAATTGGAAAACTAGCTCTGTGTTCATCAGAGCCTATCTGGTTTTGGCTACCGTTATCCTAATACTTCTTACGTCTATGGGTACATTCGGCTATTTGTCTCGGGCGCACCTGGCCACAGCGGATAGTTTACAATTATCTCAACTGCAGATCCAACCACTCCAAGATCAAATTAGTTTTGAACAAAGAAAACTTAAAAACGCTCAAACTTCTCTTGATACGCTGGATCGCTTTGCTAATAACTCTGATCCAAAAGATGCTGTTTATATCCGTTATCGTCAAAAGGGAGAGAGGCAGCGTATCGATAATCAGATTAGTAATACGACTGAAAGGTTGGAGGCACTCAATGCTAAGCTATTGCCTCTCAAAACTAAAGAAGCGATGGCCACATCAGACATTGGTCCACTTAAATATATTGCTGAAATGATCTATGGCAAGAATGCTTCTGATCACTTTGATGAAACCGTTCGCTTTGTTATCATCTTTATTGTAATGGTATTCGATCCTTTAGCCATTATTCTTTTGTTGGCTGGTAATTCTACGAACAAAGAAGTAGCATTGCCTCCTACTCGTAAAACAAGAAGGCCTCGGACTCGAAAGGCGTCACGTGATATGGTATCCATTCCTAAGTCTTCAATTACGAATTTTATTATGGACGATTAGCTCAGTCGGTTAGAGCACGCGCCTCTTAAGCGCTAGGCCCTCGGTTCAAATCCGAGATCGTCCACCACCTTTGGAGTGTTAAGCAGTTGGGTGACTGTCCGGGTTTGCTAAACTCAGGGAGCTCGAAAGGGTTTACGGATCAAGACCGTAGCGCTCCTCCATTTTAATCTAACGTCTTCTCAAAGCCCGGTTGTCATTAAGTTGGCCGCCGGGCTTTTGAATAAATAAATTCAAAGGAGACTGTATGCTATCATTTTCGAAATTTATCAATGAAGCGTGGACAAATGACATTGAACCTTCGTCAAAAGAAGCTTCCGTAACGTCAAACCGAACATATAACACGCCTCAAGCTTTTCATTCCAAAGCAAAAAAGATTGGAGAGATCAATGGCCTCGAGATCCATCGAGCTGACATTGGAGGAGGATCAACTCACTTTACATGGGATCCTAAGACCAAGCTTGTCCACCACGTTGTAAGGGCATCTCAGGTGACTCAAGAGAACGGAAAAACTCGATTGAAGTACCTTAGCGCTCATAGACGGGATACATCTCATGTGTCGATGGGCCAAGTCTATGGCCATCTCGTAAAAAACCACGATACGGAATTCATCGGAACCGGCCACTCTCCAGGGGCGCAGAAGATGTGGGATAGGTTCCATAGTGACTCCGGCCTTGAAGTTCATGGAGTTCATCCAGACGGCTCTACGACGAAACTGGAAAAGGGTGATAAACGTTACGCTTCAAAAAAGGACATGAGCCCAGAAGCAAGAAAGATCGGAAAGATGGAATTGCTGCTTAAGAAAGCATAAACCGTATTTACTTATTTTTCTGAGTGAGTATAATTGGTTATCGGCATTAAAATATAACTACTATAAGAAAGGTTTACTATGATCGCCATTGGAATTATTCTCTATCTCTCGATTGGATTATTGGCATATACATATATTGATCACATTTATCAAAACATGATCGATCGCGATTCACTGACCGATTTTGAAATTAAAAGTTTTGAATCAAAACACACTCCATCGATGATCATGATAACGTTGTTCTGGCCGATAGAAGTAACATCTTGGATAATCTTGATTGTAAGTTTTATTTTTGCTCATAAGCAATCAAATTAAGGTGTACACATTTTTCACTGTGGTATAGATTGTATTATATTCAATTAAAAGACATAAATTATGTATAACCCACTTGGCACCATTCGATCTTGGATCAGCAATACGCTTGTTTCACAAATGTCATCACGCATCAACGGCGAATATACGCTCGGATACAATGTAATCATTGCATATGATTTAGTTTATGGGCTTACTGATGAACAATATGAACAGGCTGTTAATGAGCTCATTGACACTTATACAACTGGAATACTTAGTACAGTCACTATGATCATATGCGCATCATTAATTGCGATAGCTTCTTCTATTCATACTCATGCTTATCATGATCTATGTCTTGAGTCCTATCGGATTTATCACAAACTATCTGAATAAATAAAAAGTGGCAGCATGTGGTGTTGGTTCCACGCCGAATCTCATAAGTTCGTGTTGCGCAGGTTCGATTCCTGCTGCCGCCACCATTATAAGGAATACGCATGTCTATAAAATCTATTAAGCCTAACATTGTTGACGTATTTGAAAAAAACTTTCCTAAGGTTCATGAACGGCCCGCTATTCAACCATATAAAGAAGACATCCGTAAGATCGTTGCGGCAATTTTAAAAGATATGATTTACTCTTATCCTCATCCATCAGAAAAATATAATCAACATCAAATGCCGTATCATATAGAACTGTAAAAGAAAATATTATGTTATCATCAGAAGATTGGATCGAAGCAAAGGAAGCAATTGCTGCTTCGAGCAAAGCGTCTTCTGTGTATATCGGCGCTGACAGTATTCGATATAGGCGCAAAAACGGTCAGCAAATGGCAAAATATTCTGTTGTCGTTATTCTACACGCAGACTCGAAGCATGGCTGCCGTCTCTTTCATAAGTCGTATGATGAGCCAGACTACGGTGGGCTTAAGCAAAGACTCTTGAATGAAGTTAATTACGCCGTGTCTTGTGCAATAGAAATTCTTGATGTAATTGGCGATAGACCATGGGCAATCCATCTTGATATCAATCCAGATCCTAAACACAAGTCAAGCATTGCTGTAAAAGAAGCGCTAGGCTGGGTAAAGGGTGCTCTAGGTATTGATGCGGTAATTAAACCTGCCGCGTTCGCTGCATCTCATGCGGCTGACCATGTAGTACGACACTAAATTATTCAATAGCAAAGGAGTATATCATGAAAATTATCAGTGAGTTTTATGGTGATGGTGAGTACATTGATCGTGAAGCATGTGTCAAACTTATTTCGGATGGTGTGATGCATGTAGAATTGTATGATGAAATGGGTCTAATGAAGATTTGCAAGTTGACGGGAAAAACCGTTCAGCAAGCTGAAGATCTTGCTGAGGACTGGGTAATGGGTGAAACTAACTAAGGAGTATATATTATGTCTACTGAAAACATATCTGCACAACAACTGCAATTGCTCATTGAGCGTATTGAAAATCTTGAAGAAGAAAAGCGTGGCACCTCTGATGACATCAAAGATGTTTATGCTGAAGCAAAGGCGACTGGCTTTGACGTAAAGACGATGCGCCAGCTCGTCCGCCTTAGGCGTATGGAAGCGGCTGCGCGCCAGGAAGCTGAAGCTTTGCTCGAAACGTATAAAAGCGCCATCGGTCTATAAAAACTGTTGTACATAATTTCTCCTTGTGTGTATATTCAAGATATACCTAAGGAGATTTTACATGTCAAAAAATCCTATAGCAAAACACGCTTGGAAATTTAATAAGGCGAAAGTGATTAAATCCACTCGACCTGAAGACAAGCGTGTGACTTCTGAACAACTGAAGAAAGATGTTGACAATGTTTGAAGTGAATTATCCCAATGTAAATCATAATTCACTTATGGTACGTAAGTGTGATGGTAAATTGGAATTTATAGGTGGTCAGAATTACGAAACACGTAATCAATCAACTGCTAAATTAATTGCCACTGCTGACTACGTACATAGCTTTAACGATTTTGATTGGGTTCTAATTAATACCGATGACATTGATTCTGATGGTATTGGTATCAATATGCCTGTATATAATTATTGCACAAGTACTGATGACTATTCTCGCGTCATTCCAGACTTTGTATTTGATTCATGGCCTCAAACTCAGTTAGATGATTATGATATTAAATGTAGGCAAATTTCAGAATTTGGTAATCATCCATCAGAAACTGATTTACTAGGTTGGCGAGGCGCTGTCACAAATGCAAATCGTTCTAAACTACTATCTTTTACAGATAATAAAAGTTTTGATATACAATCTGTGGTATGGAATAGATCAAATCCTGACCGACTTACTTCTAATAATTTTGTTAGCTTTGAAGACGGTGTAAGAAAATGGCGCTATTTAATCGATGTTGAAGGTCGAGGTTGGTCAGCCAGATTAAAGCTATATCTTTTCTCAAAACGAGTATTGTTTATTCAAGACAGACCATTTAAGGAATGGTTCTTCCCACAACTTATTCCATATGATCATTACGTTCCAGTAGAACGTGACTTAAGCGATCTTGAAGAAAAATTGGATTTAATAAGATCAAATCCAAACCTAGAAGCTTATATTATAAATTCGTCATATGAGTTTGCAAAAAATAATCTTACTCGTAAGCATGCCATAGATCGAATGGCTAACGTATTTAAAACCTTAGGAGAATAAAAAAATGATCCGTGGCGTGCTTTCGAACACATTGAACGTTTGGAACATATCTGTAAGATTGTTCTTATGAGTGGTGTGTGACATAATGTTACAACAAGGGTAGTGATTGGCTTTTAGTCCTATATACTGGACAGTGTACAGGAGATCATATGAAGTTAATCGCTACCCTTCTTGTTGCCGCAGCGGTATCAGGATTTCAACTTTCTGATAGTCTAAAGAGCTCTGACGGATATCAATTTTCCGGTAAAGAATTTAATAATACAGATACAAAGATTGAATTCGTGATACACCCGTCTTATCGCGATTTAAGGCAATCTGCTCAAGAAAATGGAATCAAAAATAGCAAAAGCGTTATGGCGTTTTCAACTCTGAATGGACACGATTACAAACAATGTGTAGTTCATATCATTGATCCTAATGTCGTGTATGCGCCAGAATATATTGGCCACGAAATCGTCCATTGCATCTATGGCAGGTGGCATGATAAACCGATTGTTATGGCTGCTCGAAAAAAGTAGTTTACTTAATTTTCCTTTTATAGTATATTTGGACTATAAGGAAAGGTTTAATTTTTAATGCGAATTGAAGTCTTCTATCACTTATACATTCCTCCTAATGAGCAATTAATTAACTGGATCTGGTGGGTAGACAGTCAGCTATCTCTTGTACGTGACTCGCATCTGTCAAAATTTGCCAAAGTGAATATGTGTATTACTTTGCCTACTGAGTGGACACATTATCTTAACTGTCCGTTTTTAACTTGTACAACAAAAGAGCCATGCAACTTTAGCGAGTTAGTAAAAGACTACATCAATTATCGCTATCCTTTTGTTAATGTTATTGATGTAAGAGATGTAAGTGAAAAGAATATCTATGAAGGACAAACACTAAGCAAGCTATATGAATTTGCGCAATCAGACACTGAAGACACATTCATTTTATACTTTCATGGAAAAGGCACTGCCAATCTTTTAGTAAATCCAATTTATATGAAAGCTTGGAAAGATATACTCGATAGCGTGATCATCGGTGATTGGATGGATTGTATCAAGCATTTATTTGATAATGATGTGGTTGGTATTAGTGATACTCATGCTTTAAGATCTAACATGGTCATCACAAGCGGCAACTTTTGGTGGACCACTTCTAAGTATGTAAAAACTCTTCCAGAGCCTATTGATTCAACTAAGTATTTGGATAAGCATCATCCTAGTGATCATGATTATAGATATAGCTTTGAAAGATGGATTACATCTAATAATCCTAAAGTAAAATGTATCAAACACTTTAATTTAAGTTCATTTCATCTACCAGATGTGAATCCAGTCTTTATTGAACATCTTATATAAATAAAATATTAGTTGATGACGTAGACTGAAAGGCGGAAAGACCGGGGTTCGACTCCCCGCACCTCCACCATAGACACTGAAGCCTATAGTAGCTACTAGGTCCACGGTGGATATGTATACACGATACGAAAAGCGGTTCAATTCCGTTCAGTGTCTATGTTGGGGGTGACCAGGATATCGATTTTCGTTGGATAGGAAAGCCGAGACTGATTCGCTGGCCGAGTGAGCCAAAAACGTAAATGCAAACGATAACAACGCATATGAAGGTCTTGCACTAGCTGCATGATTCTTTCGGGGGATGGGTTCCACCTAGCAACAGAACGGGCCCACTACACACAACACACATATAAAGGAAATTAAAAATGACTAAAACACCCTACGAAATCCGTCTTGAAGTTCTGAAGATGGCACAAGACCAAGCTAACGCAAAGTTCTATAATGAATGGAATAACGCAGTTGAAAGAGCTCGTATCAATGAGAACACAACTTTTCTTACTGAGGTTTCACAGTTCCCTACTGCAGAACAAATTCTAATTGAAGCTGCAAAGCTAAAATCCTTTGTAGACGATAAGTAATAATTTAAGGTTTGTGGTTATCCTGAAAACAAAAACCACACTTTATAAATATCCCGAGGGGATATGATATGAAAACTAAGAAATATAGAAGCATCTTTATATCAGACATCCATCTTGGATCAAACGATTGCAAAGCTGAACTGCTAGTCAACTTTCTTAAGCACAACTCGTGTGATACACTGTATCTTGTTGGTGACATTATTGACGCTTGGAAGATTCAACAGAATCGCCTCAAATGGAAGCAATCTCATACTAATGTTGTGAGAAAAATTCTAAGTCACTCGAAGAAAGATACTCGAGTCGTATACGTTGCTGGAAATCATGACGAATTCTTACGGCCAATGATTCCTTATGCTGCAAATTTTGGTAATATTAAAATCTGTAACCATTTTGTACACGAAGGTGCTGACGGTAAAAGATATCTAGTCATTCATGGCGATTTATTCGACGGCATTACTGCTCTTGCACCTTGGTTGAGCTTCCTTGGCGATAAAGCCTATGATTTTGTTCTTAGTGTAAATAGTCGATTTAATTGGATTCGCCATCGATTAGGCTTCGGCTATTGGTCGCTGTCAAATTATCTTAAGCATAAAGTAAAACGTGCACTCGATTTTATTTTTAAGTTTGAAGATACAATTACGAAGTACAGCAAAAAGAAAGGATATGACGGCGTTATATGCGGGCATATCCATCATGCAGAAATCAAAATTGTAAATGATATTGCTTATATGAATGATGGTGACTGGGTTGAATCATGCACTGCGCTCGTTGAACATTATAATGGTAAGTGGGAAATTGTTACATGGCAACAGTTGGTCGACTAAAAAGAATTCTTATTATCACAGACAACACTCGAGATCAGATCAACGGTGTTGTTACGACGTTTAAGAACATTGAAAAGTATGCTGTCGAAGATGGATTCGAGCTTGTTTATCTTGATCCAAGTCAATTCAAATCGATTCCAGCTCCATTTTATCCAGAAGTAAGACTCTCCTTTCCGATTGGTATTGGAGAAAAGATCGAAGCACTTGAGCCAGATCATGTTCATATTGCTACTGAAGGCCCGATAGGTCTTGCGGCAAAGCTGTGGCTCAATAAAATTGACTACGAATATAACACGAGTTATCACACCAAATATCCGGATTTTCTTCGTAAGATTTATGGAATTCCTCAATCTTGGTCTTATCGATATCTTCGTTGGTTTCACCAGCATACTGGCGTAGTTCTTACGACTACTCACACGATGGTGAAAGAGCTAAAAGAAAACGGATTTAGAAGTAAGGTGATTCCATGGACTCGAGGAGTTGATCGATCAATTTTCTTTGATCGTGATATTCGTTCAAAACAAATTGCACTCTTATATGTTGGTCGAGTAAGTAAAGAAAAAAATCTTGAAGCTTTCTGCGATATTGACATTCCAAACACAACTAAAACTGTCGTAGGTTCTGGTCCTTATCTCTCGCATCTTAAATCAAAGTATCCTGACGTAAACTTTGTTGGCGCCAAAAAGCCAGAAGAACTTGCTTATTACTATTCATCTGCAGATGTTTTTGTTTTTCCAAGTAAAGCAGACACCTTTGGTATTGTTATGATTGAATCAATGGCTTGTGGAACTCCAGTTGCCGCGTATCCAATTACTGGACCAATCGATGTAATTGATCATAACGTCACAGGATTTATGCATGAAGATCTTTCATATGCTATTAAGATGTGTCTTCGACTAAAGCGTAGTCATGTTCGAACAAAGAGTATGAAGTGGTCTTGGCAAGCTTGTTGGAATATTTTCCGCGATAGTCTTAAATGATTTTACTTATTTTTCACTATAGTGTATAGTAATAATTGAAGGTTATTGATATGATGAATGATAAAGCTGTTCATATGGCTCATTGCAATATGGGCGATTATCTAGATAGCTGTAAATACGGTGAAGAAGACTGTCCGGAATTACTAAGTGATGGAGCCAATGCTATGACCGAGCTAGAAGCACTCAAAGCTGAAATCGAGGATTGGAAAGAGATCGTTCGCAACGAGAACTCGATGACACAAAAGTACAAAGATGCTTACGATGCTGCGATGCGTATCGTAAGGTCTACGTATCCCGACAAGTTCCCTGATACATATTTTATCTGTGGTGAACTTGGTGAGAAAGACGTCAACAAAATGCCGCAGAAAATTATGGTATGTCCTGCTTATGGATGTGACTTCTCATACATATATGAGCGCACTGAAACAACAACCGGACCTGAATGGTAAGGAAATTGATTATGACTGAAGAAGCTAAACCAAAGCGTAAGTACGTAAAAAAGGAAACTGATATGAAAATTCTTGATGACAGCACAGTTGTAAAAGCATGTGATAATACAATTTATCACGGCCCGGCGCCAGCAGATCGGCCGGTGATGTATCTTGTCATCTTTCCAGTAAATAAGATTTCATACGAAGATATGAAGCGGGCGATTGACGCGCAAAATTTCTTTAGTAGTGATGAAAAGGTGCTTTACATTCCGACTATCAATGAAGAGTCTTATGTTCGCGAATTTTGGAATTCAATCGAACAAGTTCGCCATATCATTCGATATAATCCAACTCGATATAATGAAATTACTGCACGTAAGTTTATTGAGGATCAAAACGCGTTTGGTCCAGAAGTAAAGGTTCTTTACATTCCGAATAGCACTGATGCTATGATATACGAAACTCTAGTATAAATAGATCTTCCGGAGGTAGTATCCTCCACAGACTCTTACACAAGCTTCAGGTCCAAAGTGGCTAAGAAAGCGGAATTATTATTGATTTTAGATCCATGATAATTCCACCGACGAAAACACAGAGCGATTTGCATTCCTAAGTAAGAGAGGAATGGATGACAAAGATATCTACATATCTTTGAATAGTCTTTAAGACCAAATCGTTATACTGAAGAGGTACTTAATGTCCATTAATAAAACAATCGCTATTGCGATCGCTGCGCTATATTTAGCTTCATGCTCGACAGAAGCACAAGTAAATACAGCACATCTCAATGATGTAGTATATCTGAAACCAGAACTTACATCGCACGATAAGAAACAAATCCAATGCTTAGCTGATAATGCGTACTACGAAGCCGGCAATCAAACAATGAATGGTATGATTGCTGTTACTCAGGTAGTATTGAATCGTGTGAGTGATGAAAAGTTTCCATCAACTCCTTGTGCAGTAGTAAAACAGAAATCGCATGGTGTATGCCAATTTTCTTGGACATGTGTGAAGCAGCGTATTCTATATCCTGAAAATTATGAAAAGGCGAGAAAGGTTGCAAAAACCGTGTACACAAATAACGTACCTGATATAACTGGTGGAGCAGTCTATTACCACGCTACTTATGTCAAGCCAACTTGGTTTCGTAAATTAAAGAAGACTGTTATCATTGGCCAACATATCTTCTATAAGGAAAAGACATGGAAGTAGAATCAATTCTATTGAAGCGAAGTCATGAAGCATTCTTTCAAGAAATTGATAAGCTTGTTTCGACTATGAAAGTCGACTATATTGACGCAGTTGTCTTCTATTGTGAGAAGCATAATATTGAAGTTGAAACTGCTGCTTCAGTGATTAAGTCAAATCCGAAGTTTAAGCTCAAGCTTCAGTGTTCTGCTGAAGACTTGAACTTCATGCCTAAGCGGGCAAAGCTACCGATTTGATTATGACACCATTTGAAGCATACTCTAAGTATCTTGCATATAAAATGCATTTTACTCAAGAAGGTTATGACATTGTCAAATATAATGGTAAAGTGAAAGTCAACTCACAATCCTTTGATACTCGTAGCGATAAGTATATGTTTCATAAGTTATCCAAGGTAAAAGATCTTGATAACTTCTTGATCTCGAATATGCTCGAAGATCCAAAGGTGTGGGTTGGCACGCTTTTTGAAGATAAGTGTAAGCAGGTATACACTCAACACCTGAAGCGTATTCAGGCTTTGACTTACACATTTAAGAATGATTTGAAGAAATTGAATGATGATTTCGATTCAAACTTCAAACCTGTAGAAGGACGATACCCTCCTCTACTCAAACTATACCGTCAAGGTGAGGTGTCACTCGAGACACTTATCATTCTTGACGATATACTCGGCTACACAAAGCTCTGGGATCGAGCGATCGGTGATCCTATCTTGTGGCCGGCTGTTCGAATGAAGATCGTGAAGTATAAACCATTTGTAACATTCGACAGAAAAAAGATGCTCGAGATTGTGAAATCTCAGTATATATAATCATGTGGCTTCGGTCACATATCCATCGCATATATCGTATACATCGCAATTAGAAAGGAATGCACATGTCGCTATCAGACCTACGTAAGAAGTCGTCTTCGAACTTCGAAAAGCTCACGAAGCAGCTTAACTCACTTAATTCGAATAACTCCGGTAAAGACCCGACTGAGGATCTTTTCTGGAAGCCAGACGTAGATAAGGTCGGCAACGGTTACGCAGTGATTCGATTCCTGCCACCACAAAACGAAGACATCCCATTTGTTCGTATCTATGACCACGGCTTTCAAGGTCCAGGTGGCTGGTACATCGAAAAGTCGCTTACCACGATTGGTAAGCAGGATCCAGTTGGCGAGCTGAACAGCAAGCTCTGGAACTCTGGTGACCAGGAAACTGCTCGTAAACAGAAGCGTCGTCTAAGCTATTACAGCAACATCTATATCGTTAAGGATCCCGCTCATCCTTCGAACGAAGGCAAGGTGTTTCTTTTCAAGTACGGCAAGAAGATCTTTGATAAGATCAACGATCTGATTAATCCACAGTTTGAAGATGAAAAGCCGATCAATCCATTTGATCTGTGGGAAGGCGCAACCTTCCGTCTTAAGATTCGAATGGTTGAAGGATATCGTAACTACGATAAGTCTGAGTTCGAAGCTGCGGCTCCACTCAGTGAAGATGATGATATGCTCGAGCGTGTCTACAAGCAGACTCATTCGCTTCAGCAGTTCCTTGATCCGAAGAACTTCAAGAGCTACGAGGATCTGGAAAAGAAGTTGAATAAGACCCTTGGTCGTAATTCCAC
>Ga0181347_1000625_pt1 | contig 11740 bp, 10 predicted proteins | sample Su13VDMM110SN_FD_130102 | JGI IMG/M metagenome (GOLD analysis project Ga0181347, IMG submission 130102) | Freshwater viral communities from Lake Michigan, USA - Su13.VD.MM110.S.N | ecosystem: Environmental > Aquatic > Freshwater > Lake | place: USA: Michigan | collected 2013-07-16
GTGGATGCCTTGCAATTGTGGGACTGCATGGGCTATCGGTTCACCATCTTAGAAAAGATTGGCCTGCGCAACTTGGGCGTCAAGTTTTTAGGCAAGGACAAGCAGTGGCATTTTGGGCGCTACCTGTTCACCGTGGACTTTTGCGCTGATGAGATGGCGCTGGACACGGGCTTTACTGAGACAGCAGAAGAACACAAGTCGTTTAACTGGATTGCTCTGGACAACGGACAGTTTGCTTGCCAGCCAAACAATCGGTGTCTTTGGTACGACCAGAGCCTGATCCCTGCCGAGACAAAGTTTCCAGACTTCCAAGCGGCCAAGAATTTTTACACCGTTGACGGCACTCGCAAGTGGTCAGCAGGAGACGACTGGTTTTATGACATCAATGAAAAGAAAGACTGATCATGGAAATTTTTGACCCTAAATGCCCTTGGCACATTGAAGTCGGAGACTTGTTTATTGCGCCTGGCAGAGTGCCTAACGCAGGTACAGTCTGGATCGGCGAGGTCGAAGGAGGACAAGGCGGTGAGTTTAAAGCTATAGACTTGCACGATGTGTTGCGCAAATTCTATGACGAGAACTTTTAAAAAAGAAACCCCGCCGAAGCGGGGTTAAAAGTTGGCAACTGCTCTTGCGAAGGAGACAGCATGCATATTTTACTTTATTTTCTTTAGTTCAGCTTCAATGTCTGCCTCAATGTCTGGCCCTGTCATTTGAGCACCTGGAACGTTAGACTCTTGCTCCATGTCATTTTCAATGACTGAGGGCTTAGCATTAGGATCGGCCGGTGAAGGCGAAAACGCTGTCATAGTTCCCATAATTGTCCCGGTCTCACCTCGGTTAAGCTTGGTAACAGCACGCCCGGTTTGAGCTGCATTGCGTTCCAGGATCTTTACTGCTGCAGCAACTTCTTCAGGTTTTGATGAAGAAAGAAGCTTTGCAACCTTGGCAGCAACATCATCGCTGATGCCTGATTTTGTTGCTGTAGTTGCAGCTAGGTTCATTAAAGAATTGACCCAGCCGCCGGTTATGGAATTTCCTACAAAGGCATTGATCGCACTTTCACCTTCGTCAAAAGCTTCAACGCCAGCAGTCCTTCTGGCGGTTGGAGAGCCTGACAAAATCTTATTTGCTTGTTGAAAGAGTTGGCTTTCACGCTGCAAAGCAGCTTCAAACAAATCAAATTTTGCTTGACTTGGGAACAAAGCTTTCAATCTATCTCTAGCTTCTGGAGAGCCGATTACACGTTGAGCAGCATTGATGTTGCCGCTAGGGTCCATCACTGTAGCGTATACATTGCGGATGGCACCGGTCTTAAAGGCTTCTTGTTCTGCCGTGCTGAATCCCTTCATCATGGCAATGACTTGTTCAGGGTCTAACTTCTTAAAGTCAGACATACCTGTGCGCAGAGCGTCTAGTACTTCTGCGTCACCAGCATATTGTGCCCTGGCTGTTTTATAGGCAGAAACACCATCAACTTCGGTTGCTTTGTCCAAAGCACCAACCATGGATTTTTTCAATCCTTTTAAGCTATTGGCTTCGGCACTACTCATACCTTCGCCTCTGTAACCTTTGTCGATTACAGCGTCCATGCCTCGCTTGATGTAGTCAAGAGTTCGCACGTCTGGTAGTTTTGACAAAGCAATATTGCCAGCCTCATCTGCAATAAAGATGTCGTCTAGAACATACTTAGCCGGGTTTTCTCCACGCAACTCAGCTGCAAGCTTTTCATTGTCTGCAATCTTTTTGGCCTCATCAAAGAATGTCTTGAACCTTGGATTTTGCAATACTTTGTTAATTGTAGGATCATTGACAGTGCCAAACTTGTAAGCCTCGTCATACAAATTATTTGCATTTGCACGCAAGCTCTGAACCATATCCTGTTCTTGCTGATAGAAGTTGCCTTCATTTCCAACACCACGCTTTGTCTGACCAATTACACGTTCTCTAATCCCTGACTTATTGGATTCAAGCACGTCAGCAAGTGTGTCACCTGCTCTTTCGCTTTTAGCTGTCACAATCTCTGCAAGACCAACGGTTGGCCTGGTTGTATTTGCCAGTGTAGAAGGAACTCCTGCAGCCCTGTCTAACGACATTGAAGCTGCAGCTTCTTTTGGAGTAATGTTAGACCGGTCTAAAGCCGTATTGATTTTTGCGGCCGCTCTGCTTTCAATGTAATTAGGATCGCGACTCAACCGGTCTCTTGCAAATGTTACAAGGTCGCGTCCACCACGAATAGCAATAGGAGCCACTCCGCCTACCACTGTACCAACTGTTCCGCCAACAACTGCGCCTGTTCCTCGTTCACCTGGTTTAGCAGAACCTGCACCTGAAACTGCGCCTGTTGTACCGCCAACAACAGAGCCTCTAGCCAAAGGATTAGCCATTAAGCGCGACAAAGCTCCGGTTGTACGTGCACCTGCAGCAATAGCAACAGGCGCAGCTGCACCGCCTGTGGCAGGAGTAGCTAACATTGCTGCTAAAGCCGGTGCAGCGCCGCCCGTAAACTCCAGGGCAGGAGCTACAAACGGGTTCTCTTTAGAATATTGAGCGTATTCTTGATTGATCCTAGCAAGTTCGGTTTCGTAGCCTTTGCTGCCTGCAAGCTTAGAGCGAAGCCATGCTTCGGCTTCATCGCCCCAGCCCATGCCAAGACCTTGACCAAAGGCAGCACGTGCAGCGCCTACATAAGGGTTAGCTGTAGCCATTAATCAGTTCCTCCTTCAAGCGCAGGTGTTGAAGTATCACGGTAAAGGCCTTGATTAATCTCATTAAGGCGTTTACGATGGCGCTCGCTAATAGTTTTAAGAGCAGTGTAAGCATTTTTCATGATGAGAGCACGTTCTTCCTTACTCTTAGCGCCCATACCTTGAACGTCTTGCAAAGCCTTACGCTCGTCGTTAGAAATGGCCCCTGGGAAAGTTGCTTTTAGTTGAGACAAAGCTGCTTTTTCAAGCAAATTTTCTAGCTCACGAGTAGCAATAACTTTAGGATCTTTTGATCCAGCTGCTTCTAACAATTTGCGCTGTGCAATGTCAATTACAGAATTGTCAAATGTATTTGGATTCAGAGAGTAGGCTTTTTTCAAATTTATAAGAGCTTGATCAGTCTGAGCCAGTGTTTCTTCTGTGTCGGTTTTCAGTTTAAGTTCTGGTGGAGTCAACTTAGCTTGCTGAGTTCTTTGATTTTCAAACTTACTCTGAGCTAACGCCAAATTAGCAGCTTGTGTGCCTACATTTGCCAACGTGGAATTGATCTGGGCCAGCTTAGCTTCGACGTTCATATTGCCGATAGCTTCTACGCGGGCTTGATACTCTGGAGTGCCTCGGATAAGACCTTCATCAAGAGCTTGCTTACCAGCAGCAGACTGCGGCTCACCTGACCTGATGTAGTCCTTGATGAGTTCAGTAGCGATAACACGCTTGTCCTTCATCTCTTCGCTGGCTAATGCGCGCAGGGTGTTTAAATCTTCTTTTGAGGAAGTCATCTTCATCTTCTGAGCTTCAAGGCCAAGCAAGAGTTTTTCCCTAGCAGAAGTTCTTTTGCCTTTAGCATATTCACCTAGCTCTTTACCAACCATGCCAAGGTTCTCACTGAACTGACCGGTCTTAGTAGGAGCGCCAAACGCTGCCGCTAGGCGGAAATACATCTCCGCTTTAGATGATTTTTCATCTTCAGGAGACTTCATAGCGCCACTGAGCATGCTAGCAAATGCGTCACTCTCGGCCTTAGCGCTTGCTCGAGCGGCTTGAAGATCAGCAGCATAGGCACTGTCTTTTGGACCATAAGTTGCCAGTATTGCCCGCAAGTTAGCCATGCGATCACCGCCTAAAGGCGTAACTGCTTTAGGTACTACTGCTGTGTCAATTGAGTCGGTCTGAACCGCTGCAGGCGTCACAGATGCAACAGGCACTGAAGAAGTAGCTATTTTAGTTAGCTGAGGCAAGTCAACAGCCACTACTGAAGCAGGTCTATTCATATTGACAGAGCTAACCTCCACGTTATTTGAAGTTGGGAAAAAATTTTTAGCATAATATTCTTCTTCATCAACACTTCCATAACCACTAGGCAGTCTAACAGCTCCGGCAGTTTGGTAGTGAGTTTTAACTGCACCGCCACCGGCATAGCCTGATGCCATACCTGGCATGCCGGCCATGTACTGGTTCATGACGCGATTTAGTTCGTATCCCATGTCTACTCCTTACAAGCTATTTAAACCTTTGTACGTATACAAGCCTGTCGCCAACTGAGACAAAGGCGAAGCTGAATACGTAGCGCCGGTTGAACCGCCGGATTGTGTTGTTGTTTGCGGTGTGATTGGAGCCATACCACGAATTTGCGTACTGAGGAAATCCATCTGTTGTTTTGGATACAGCTGCTCATTTTGGAAAATTTGCTGTGCCGCATTAAGTTGTTGTTGTGTTTGACCTTGTTGAGCAGCACCAGCGCCCTCAAGGGAAGCAACGTCAGCTGAGCGCATTGCTTGCTCTTGCTGCTGCATGAGGGCAGATTGTTGCAATGCAGCCATTTGCCGTTGGTAATCTTGAGCCGCAGCAGATTGTGCTGTTTGAGCAGCACTTAGACCAAATTGCTGCTGAGCTTGACCGGCTCCTGTTACTGCCTGGCCCATGTTTGAATACTGACCAGCGCCTTGAAGAACACGAGAAAGGTCCGCACCAGAAATACTGCCCACTGTACCTGCCAATTGGGCTTGCCGTGCAAGATCTGCTTGAGAAGCACTAAGAGCTTGTCCGTAGCCTTGGTTGGCTAGTTGAGCTTGTTGATTAAGTACGGCTTCTTGCGTGTCACGCAATGCACGACTACCGAATTCACCCATGCGAGTACCACCAAATTGACCTGCTTTGATAAACGAGTCAGACACTGATGGCAGCAGGTTTTCACTCAAATTACGAGCACCTTGCTTAGCAATTGCGTCCATGACGCCGCCTTGATAAGGAGACATGTACTGGTTAATGCCACCGGCGGCCGATTGAGACGCCGCAGTAAGGTAAGGGTTTGCAGCGCTCAATGCTCTGTCTGAAAGCGCTTGAGCGGTTGTTGTACCAGCAGTGTCAAAATAATTTTGACCGGTTTGCAACTGACCCATGGCTGTTGCTGGTTTTTGCAAATACTGATTTTGATCAGCGCGTAGCGTGTCTGCAATACCTTTGCCGCCAAAGTCGTACATGCTGGACTGGATTTTGTCTAAGTCACCTTGGTAGAAACCCTGGTTCTTGGACACGTTTGCATAGGCTTGCTGTTGTAGCGGAGACAGCTCAGCAACAGTCGGCTTATCATATGGTTGATACGGCTTGTTGGCAAGGTTCTGTGCAATTTGAATCTGGTTGTAAATTGCATCCTGCATCCACTTTGGCGTCTCAGTGGATGATGTAGCGTACGAAGTTGCGGTCTGTGGCGACCCTTGGAATAGACTGCCCATTATGCAACCCCTTTCAAATATGACAGAGGCGACTTAGCGTTAGGGCTAAATTTACCCTGTGCTAGAGCCTTACCCTTGTGAGAACGAATATTTTGGCGCATTGTGTCAAGGAGCTTGGCTCCTTGTTTATTAGAACCGTCTCCTAGCATTGCAACTGTTTCTGCATCAATCACATATTCACCATCTGAGAGTTTAGCATTAATGGTGTCTGCTCGGCCAGAACCAGCCCCTTTGGCAAACCTGGAAATAGCCGACAAGGCGCCGCCCTTTGCCATAGTGACAGGCGCTCCAGGCAGATTATAAGCTCCTTGCTGAGCACCTACTTCGCCAGTTTGCGTTTGTGCGTAACCTGTGATCTTTGGCCAGTTAATAGCCATGAACTTATCAAGGCTCATATTAGAGGCAGTAGCATCTGTTTGCATCTTATCCCAATCCCAAGCCACAGAAGGGCGGTTGAAATATTCTTGCTGCTCAGGAGATAGCTTGGTGATGGCTTCTTGAGCCGCAGGAGGTGGCTTTTGCAAGGCGCTCACGAGACCTAAACCACCTAAGACTTGACCTGTACTAATCCCAGAACCCAAAATGCCTGTGTCAACTTTAGCTCCAGGCGTTGTAGTTGAAGGGGTTGTGCTTTCAAACGGACTGCCTTTTAGTGCTCTTTCAAAGAATCCAGGCTCATTAGCTTTCCATTCAACAGTACCTGTTTTAGGATTGACTTGATAAGCACCGGCGTCGGTCTTCAAAACAATTTTACCTGTTGCCGTGTCAAGTTGGTAAGTACCTGTACGGCCTTGAGCATCCACTCCGGTAGTTCCTGGAGCCTGAACAACAGTGCCATCCGGCAGCGTAACAGTTTTAGGCGCAGTGGTTTCTCCTGTTTTAAGTCCGTCAACTACTGCATCAGAAGGCTTCATACCTACTTGAAAACCTCGCATAAGACCAGAAGCTAATCCTACTGTAGCGGCTGTTTTAGGGTCGTAACCGGCAGTTAGGGCATTGCCCATTTGAGTTCCGGCAGCACTAACGCCTTGCTCAAATGCCGTTGGGCCAGTGGACATACCGCCTGCAAGTTGACCTAGAGCTCCACCAACTACGCCTTGCAAAGCTCCTTTTGCAACTCCCTGACCAGTAAGGGCGCCGGCTCCGGCACCAACCAAACCACTACCAAGGATAGCTTGACCGGTTTCACCTAAACCCAGACCAAAAGCTTTGTTAGCTACGCTACCTGTAGCGCTACCAAGACCACCGCCCAAGCCGCCCAACAGAGCTCCTTTTTTCCAATCACCACCACCGATTGCAGAACTTGCACCGCCGATGATAGCCCCGCCGATCATCGAAGCGCCGATGCCTGAAGCGCCTAACGCCCCGCCAATGGCGGCGCCTAAACCAGGAACAAAGATAGCTAGTGCAATAGGTGCAACAGTGGCTATGAGTTTTTTAAGACTCTTATATTCACGTAAGCCTGTGTTAGGGTTAATGTCGCCAGAACCGCCCATGCGCTTAAGCATCTCGGCTTCGCGGTCATTAATGTGGGCTAGTTGTGTGTCACCGCCGCGTCCGCCAGTTGCAATACGACGGCCTGCAACAGCTAGACCTCCGCGAGCATAGCCTTGCGTTTTTAAACGGTCTTGAAGTCCGTAAAAAGCAACTAGCAGCGAAACTATGAAGACTTGATCGAACTGTTCAGGGAACATATCCGCATCAATGTCGCCGTCCGCAATAGCAGCAGCTCGCACTTCCTGGTACTTGTCAGGGTTTTGAAGAACAAACTCCAGAACTTGAATGGCTTGATCAAGGTCTTCAGGCACAATAGGCATGCGCGCTACTTGCGCCTCCATTGCGTCAACGGCTTGTGCATACTGAGGATCTTGCTCAGCCATTTGCATGATAGCGTTTCTGATTTCCATATTAACCTCTGTACCAAACGTGTGAATGATAATCCTCAGCTAAAAAGCCGTAGACGTGTAAATCATCATCGGCGAACGCTTTACGCATCACGCCTTCTAACTTAAACCCAAAATGTTCATTGATTTTTTTAGCCTGTGTGTTTTTACCACGCAGCAATCCGGTGACCCGAGCTACATGCAGCTTGTCAAACACAAAGCCAAAAATCTCATTGAACATTACTAACATACCTTTCGACCTCAAACCCTTACCACCGATCACGATGCTAAGGTCAATGTTGCGAGGAGTGAAGTTAGTCATCACTACAACGCACACAAACTCGTCATTCTCATCAACGGCCGACATTGTCCTAAAAAACTCGGGCGCATTTTCAAGTTCAAGTTTTGCACGCGCCCAAGACTCAGCTTCATCTTCACGTTCAAAACCAATAAACCGCATTACTCAGCCGTCTGACAAAACCGTTCAGCCCACTCTCGCCAGTCATTAAAATCGTAAGGCCGAGGAAAATTTCTACCTAAAGTCGTATTGTTTAAAAACTGCATTGCCCAGTTCTGCCAATTCTCAACATCATCTAACCTGCCAAAAGTTCCGTAGCTATCCAAGTCAAGTGCAATCTGGTCAGCCCAGTCACGCAATTCCATGCCCGTAGGAAAAGTAATGCGTATGCTCATCCAAGCACCGTCTTGTCGCCGGAATCCACGTGACCAATAATCTGGCCCATTTGATAATCACCGCCAATAGCATTTGACTCAAAGCGCACACGCAACTCGCGGCGCTGTTCTTTAAGCATCACAATCTGCTGGTAAGGCTCAGTTGCAGACTCAGGGAATGTGAATACGCTACTGTAAACTTCAGGAGCTCTGGCGTTAGCCCGGCCTGTGACCTGAACTGTCATAGGGCCATTTTGCACAAAGTCAGGCTCAATCCCGGTGATTCTTAAATACTCGTTCCTGCCTTGCGGCAATGTTGACAAATCTGCTGTTTCAAAATAAGACTCTATAGGAGATGTAAACTGACCATCAATCTCATCTACGCCTTGTTCGTGAATCCATACACGATAACCACTTGCCGTAGTAATGCAGTCTGTTAGCAAAGGCGCTGCAAAGCCATTGTTATACCCACCAGAAGCGCGCCCAGACTCAGGAAGAGCTGTGTCATACCAAGTATTCTCACGCACATTGTAAATGATGGCATGAGTGCATTCTGTGGCATCATCTTTTGGATAGCACCACCAGATTTCGCCAAAGTGCGGAACTTTAAATGCAAAGACTTTTGCTCTTTGACTTTCGTTGATGTTGTCAAAGAAGTAGTTTAGATTGAGCTGGTTAGGTACTTCACGCACGACGCCGTTGAACATCAAGAACCGGTCAACACCACACCAGAAAAATACGCCATCGTAGTCCACTACGCAGTCAGGCGACATGATTGAAGTGTCCGTTGCAATTATGTCAAACTGAAATATAGTTGCGCCGCCTGTAAAAGTAGCGCGGATCACAGCGTCATAAGCCCAAAATATACCGGCAGGCGCTGATCCTGAGCCTGCACGTAGTGGCATGCCCTTGACAATCTTTTGACCCCAGACCCTGGCAATGCCTGAACCTGAGCCGCTTAAATCAGTAAAAGTACCAGGAACAGACCAACCCACAATACCTGCAGTGCCAAAATAAAACAAGTAAGGAAACAGCATCACAATGCCGCCTGTGACATTGGCGCCTGCTGGCAATGGAATCTCTTTTAATGCAGCAGTTCCTAAAACATCCCCGTAAAAAATCTGACCGCCTGTGTCATTGCATACGCACTCCAAGTTAGGAGCTACGTGAGCAATGATAGAGTTAGCAGTTGTTGATGCGTCATACGCCGTTTGGAACATCCACTGGTTGTAAGCATTGACAACCAAAGCATTTAAACCGCCAACCATGTTTGTTACTGTGGCCGTGATGGTTGTTGTGTTGGCTACAACCACAAAACCATTAGTAGCCTGACCAACAGTCGAAGCTGTGATGGTGATCACGGCGCCAACTGCTACAGCTGAGTAGTTTGGCGTAGATGTAAAAGCTGTGATGTTTGCAGCAACAGCAGTTGCCGTTGTAGGCAAGTCAGTCGTAAAAGAAACAGCGCCTGATGTGATAGTCACGCCGTTTACTGTGATGCTGTTAACAGAGCCAGAGCCACCGCCTGTCAATGTAACACTGCCAGTAGCAGATACGCCTGTAGGGGTGCGGTTGCTAATAACTGAGCTGTTTTTAGTTGCGTCAATCGTAAAACGTTCAACAGTCGAAGAGCCTGCGGAGTGACAGTACTGCAAGCTTTGTTGAGTAAAGCTATTAAAACCCCTAGAGATTTCAGTCAGGTACTTGTTGATTGAGCGGTAACCGCCAATCTTTCTAGGCAGCCCACGCTGAAACCTGACCCACTGGCCGTCAATGTAAAAGTCACCGTCGTACCTAGTACCATCTCGCTTGATACCTGCCAAGGACTTCAGGACTATTGTTGATTCTGGCATTAATAAGTCCCGCCATTGACAACGCCTGATGGAGCAACGCCTAAGGCCGTCCAAGCTGCTTGCTGAGTTGCTGCAATAAAGATGGCGTCGCCAACAGCAGTAGAGCCTAAGTTAATGCGAGCACCGGCTGCGGTTGTAGCCCCGGTGCCGCCATCGGCAATAGAAATTGGTACAGACACGTTGCTAGTGTCGGCATCAACAACATTGGTGCCGTCAGAATAAAATATTCCTCTAGCCCCTTGAGTAATAGTTACGCCTGTTCCTGCCGATGTTTTTACAGTCAGCGTAAAAGCACCTGTTGTGGCATTGCTCACCCAGTACTGCTGGACTGTGGCAGGAACAATGATGACACGATTGCCTGTCAAAACTCCGGTAAAGTTGTACGCAATACGATTTAGCTCTGAACCAGTTAGTGTGTAGTTGCCGGTTCCTGGAACTGCAATTGAAGTGTAGTCAAATACAAATGTTGAAGCCTGGCCAAACCCTAGTGTATAAAAGTCTGTGCCATCACTGATGATCACAGATGACTCGGTTGGCTGGTAAGCTTTTGTTGCCAAGCCATCAATTGTGTTGATGCCAACAGGAGTCAGTGTGACTTGGCCACCGCCTGAGTTGCGCAAGTACATAAACCAGTTGTTGCCCACTGTAGCAGCGCTTGGCAGTGTCAATACTCCAGCTCCTGTTCCAGTCCACAAGTACATCTTGGCTCTATCTGTATCGCCTGCAGTATAGTTTGAATTAAAGTTGGTGATTGGCACGGACTGGGACAACAAAGTGCCCACAGCCACAATGCCTGTACCTGCCAAAGCAGAAGCATTAGCAGTAGATACCGTAGCTCCAAACTGAAGCGATTCCCACAAACCATTTGTGGTGGTGTTGTCTGTTAAATAGACTTGCCAAACCGTCCCGGTAGGAATTGAAACAATTTGTGTGCCACCGGCATTCTTAACTATAAAAGTTTGTGCACCCTGGTTGTTAAACAAGATGGTGTTGCCAACGCCACTCTTTTTAGCATCCGGCAAGAAAATTGACAGACTTGCAGTAGCTGCTGTTACATCAATAATGCGCGTTGCTAAGTTTGTGTTGGTCGATGTTTCCTCTGGCCAACTTAGCGTTACATCTACAGTTAACGCTATAGAGCTGTAGCTAATCTCACTCGGGTAAATGTTTGCGCCGCCAAAGACGTCCGTATAGATAGGCATTAAGCTTCACTCCTATTTGCTGAGCGATCCATTATGCGCTTGAGGTCTTCACCATTGAGAGCCTGCGCAGCGCGGTCGTACATTCCTTGCCACGTTTGAATACGCTCATCTTTTTTAAGGAATGGAGCCGCTTCAAGCAGGGTTGCGTACAGCAACACATCTGGTGCGTATTCAGTGAGATAGTTGGTTTGTAAGTCATCGCCCAAAAGGGCAGGTTGTTCGTAGTACAAAATTTCAAGAGTTTGTACCGTAGAAGGTGTTGGGGTGATCAACCAATTCTGATAGTCATAGTCTGCATAAAACTGAGGCGCTGCAGTCTGGGATTCATTAGGCCAATAGTTGCGGCAATACTCGTAAGCTCTTGCAAAGATAGGCGACCCGGTGACAGTCATGCTGATTGTGTCGCGCCAGCGGTCAGGCTTAAGATAGACAGCAACGCCAACGGATAAAGGAGTACTTACAGCCCGGATGAAGCCCTGAATTTTAAGCTCACGGGCAATGCGACGCTCACCTAGGGTAATTAGGCGCGGAAGCTGGTCATAAACAATTTGATCGCTCTCTTGCGTAAAACCACGCTCAAGGTAGCGTCGCACGTCTACCAGCAGACTGTCGTACGTCATGCTATAGCTCATAAATACTCCGTAGGTATTAGCCGCTGATTCAGCATGCGCCGTTTAGATGGATTATAAC
>Ga0181347_1000627_pt1 | contig 11719 bp, 14 predicted proteins | sample Su13VDMM110SN_FD_130102 | JGI IMG/M metagenome (GOLD analysis project Ga0181347, IMG submission 130102) | Freshwater viral communities from Lake Michigan, USA - Su13.VD.MM110.S.N | ecosystem: Environmental > Aquatic > Freshwater > Lake | place: USA: Michigan | collected 2013-07-16
CGAACTAAACGACCACAAGACAACATTGTAATTTTATTTGATGAAGCAAATGGTGACCCTGAAGTTGAAAGCTTCCTACGCTCCCATTCTATAAATGGAGAGTTTAGTTGGCATAAAGGAAAATTCGAAAGACATTTCGCAGACTGGAAAAACAAATTGACCAGTCTGTGTAATGGCGATTACATTTTCCAAATTGATGCTGATGAAGTACCTAATGAAAATTTAATAGCTGTTTTACCTGATGTATTAGAGGAAAATGAAGAAATTGATGTTTTCCTTATTCCACGAGTAAACACAGTAGAAGGTTTAACTCCCGAACACATTACAAAGTGGGGATGGAGAGTAAACGATGCTGGATGGGTAAATTGGCCCGACATGCAATGGCGTTTATGGAAAAATAAACCAGAAATTAAATGGATAAACAAAGTACATGAGCGTTTAGATGGCTTTAAAACATATACCGCTATGCCTGATGTAGAGTATTTTGCTTTATACCATCCAAAAACAATTCAAAAACAAGAAAAACAAAACAATTATTACGATACACTATGAGCCAACTAGATGAATATAGAAAACAGGTTATTGATGTATTAAAACAAAGTAATAATCATTATCCTACTAATATTATTAATTTAAAAGTATTAGATAAAGAAATCAATTACCATAGATGGATGCACCCATGGCAAGGTGATTGGGAAATAGAGGCTTTATTTAATGAAAAAATTCTTAATAATCTTTCAAAAATAATAAAACCGGGTAGTACTGTAATTGATATTGGAGCACAAGCTGGAAATATGTCTGTAGCATATTCATTATTTGCAGATAAAGTAATATCTTTTGAACCTAATCCTGCTACTTTTGAAGTACTTGAAAAAAATTCAGAATTAAACCCAAATATCCACCCATTCAATTATGCTATTTCAGATGAAGAAGGACCTTTAACTTTTCATTATTCTGATAATGGTTTTTGTAATGGTGGGTTTGCTACACGTACTCAACATGGAATTGGAGTAACAGGCCATAAAATTCCAATTGATGTTTTAGCTGTTAATTTTGAAAATTTTATCCAAGAAAATAATATTGAAATTGGAAATATATCACTTATTAAAATTGATGCTGAAGGACATGATAAAGATATTTTAAAAACTTTATCAAATACTATTACCACCCACCTTCCTATTTTAATTACTGAAATATATAATGGATTAAATCCAAGTGAAATAACTGATCTACTTAATACAATTCATTCATTTGGTTATAAAGCGTATGATGAGGAAATAAATCATTTAGATTTACATAATTTAGGAGATGAAATTAAATCCGTAATAGATATTAAACCAGGCTCAGGACATAATTTAATTTGTATTTATGGTTCCTAATATATTACATTATATACACCTAAGTAATGAAGGAAGAGAATGGAAATTTTACCACTACCTTTCAGTAAAATCTGCTTATGTAAGAAGTGGGGTAGATAAAATTTTTATATGGGTTGATAATGAACCTAGTGGAGAATGGTGGGAAAAAACTAAACCATTAGTTGAAACAAATTTAATTACTCCTCCTACAGAAATATTTGGAATCCCTATTACTCAACCAGCTCATAAAAGTGATGTTTTAAGGCTTCAAATCCTTTTAGAATATGGAGGGATATATGTTGATACTGATACTATATTTGTAAAATCATATGAATCACTATTAAATAATAAATTTGTATTAGGTCAACAAGGATTAAAAGGAATAGAAGGATTATGTCCCGCGGTTATGTTATCTGAACCAAGATCAACTTTTGGTCAACATTGGTTAGCAGGTTTTAAAGATTCTTTTAAAGGAGGACCTCCAGGAAGTAATACCTGGTGTACCCATTCTGTTATATATCCCGGGTGGCTATCTAAACAAATCCCAGATGAAATTACTATTTTAAACCATGAAGCCTTTTTTTGGCCATTATATCACCAAAACCATATTGAGGCAATGTTTGTACAAAATCTTACCTTTCCAAATGCCTATTCTCATCACTTATGGGAAAGTAGTGGAAAAAAATATTTGGATGAATTAACGGAAGATATTATCTTTATGAAAAACACAACATTTACAAATTTAGTAAAAGATTTAATATGAATATAGTAATATATGCTGGGGATAGAAAGTATTATTCTGTATTAGAACCCATTTCTGAGGAATTAAAAAATACTAACCATAGTTTTTTATTTTATTATACAAAAAACACCCAATTACTTTATCCCTCACACCCAGATCATAAACAACATTTTAAATATGATGGACAAATAGGAGAAGAAAATCCTACTACTTCAGAAACTTTAGGCATTCAACTCCCATTTAAACCAGATATTTTAATATTAGCTAGAGAAAGATGGCAACCCGAACAATCTATAATTTATGAATTTAAAACAAAATGGAATTGTGTTGTTTGTTGTGTTGAAGTAAGTAGCCATTTAACTAATAATATTGAAAATCGTCTTGAAATGCTTTCAAGAAATAATTACCCTCAAAACCAAATTGATTATTTTTTTGAACATAGCGAATGGGCTAAACAAAGAAGAATAGATTGTTTAGATGAATCTTATATAAATAAAACCATCGTAGTAGGAAATACTAGAGATTTTAAATCTAATAATTTAGTACCACTTAAAGAAAAATATAATATAGACCCAAACAAACATCAAATCCTATTTTGGGGAGTAATTAATACAACTAGAAAAATAGCATTTGAAGCCTTAAAAACCCTTAGAGAAAAAACAAAAGATACATATCAAATATTTTATAAATGTTATCCTGGTGAACCATTTAATGAACGTTTTCAAAAAGATTTTAATCCATTTTGTGTTGAAGGGGTAGAAGTAATATATGATGAAGATGATATTTACGGTATGGCTGAAATATGTGATACACATATAGCATCAGCAAGTAGTGTATTTAATTTTGCCTTTGCCCATAATAAAAAAATAGTTAATCTTGATAATATTTGTCAAGCAAGTGATAAAATGAATGATGTTAATACCTACCTCCAAGAAACAAATAATGGAGTTGAAGACTCAGCTAAATTTTGGATGGGAGTTTTTAAATTAAATTCAATAGAAGAATTTAAGAGTTTGGTTGATCTAAAAAGAATTAGTATATTTAATAAAACCAATTCAAAATATATAGATTGTGTAAGGAAAAATACTATTGACTTTGATTGGGGTTGTAATTTTTTAAACATAACTAAAAAAAATTATGGAAATTTAATTAACTATTTTGATGAATATAAACTTGATGGGAACGCTCCTAAAAAAATAATAAATTTTTTAACTAATGGAAACAACAACAAAACAATATAATTTTTTAGATCAAACATTGACTTTAACATGTCAATCAACAGAACATACTATTGGTCTAATTCAACAAGAAATATCTACTTATAAATCTTTATTTGATGTTAATTTTAACCCGGGGGATGTAATTTTAGATTTAGGAGCTAATTTAGGAATAATTTCTATTTTATTATCTAAAAAATTCCCCCAAACTAGAATATACTCTTTTGAAGCATCCTCAATCAACTATCAAAATTTTATAAAAAACATAGAAGATAATAATTGTACTAATATTTCTCCATTCAATCTTGCTGTTTGGTCAACATCCAATACTACTATAGAAATACCAACCTCACCTACCAACTCAGGAGGATCATCAATTTATTATAAATCTGAATTTTTTGATCAATACCCAATATCAAAAGTTAAAACAATTTCTCTTGAAGATATATTTGATCAAAACAACATAGGAATTTGTAAATTATTAAAAATAGATGTAGAAGGAGCAGAATATGAAATATTCAGTACTTACCCAGAAGAAAAACTTAATAATATTAAAAATGTAGGAATTGAATTCCATCCATGTGAAGCTGATAATTTAATTAATTTAAAACAAGTATTAAAAAATAATAACGTTAATATAGTTTGTGAATTTAATGCAGAAGGAAATAAATTGAAACAGAAATGAACATTTACGTAGACATTGATGAAACAATATGTTTTTATGAAGGTGAAAGAGATTATAATCTTGCTAAACCATCCTTGGAAAACATAAAAAAAATTAATATATTATTTGAAGAAGGTAATGAAATTACTTATTGGACCGCTAGAGGTACAGTAACAAAAATTAATTGGTTTGATACAACGAAAGAACAATTAGATGAGTGGGGTTGTAAATACCATAAACTTATTGTAGGAGAAAAACCAGCATATGATTTACTAATATGTGATAAAACAAAACGAATAGAGGAAATATGAGTCAAATATATTTTACAAAAATAAAAGATAATACTTGTTTTGCTGAAGGTCACCGTGATCATATTGATATTCAATATATAACTAAAGGAATAGAAGTAATAGAAGTTTATTCTAAAGATGAAGTTGAATTAGTTCAAGAGTATGATCCTGAAAAAGATTATGCTTTATATCGCCCTATTAAACCTGGAATAAAAATAATACTTAAACCATATGAATTTGCTATTCTATACCCTGAAGATTTACATATTCCCGGGTTAGCTTTAGATGAATCGATTGAAGTAGAAAAAATAGTAATAAAAATCCCATATAACAAATGAAAAAAACGTATATCATTGCTGAAATTGGAATCAATCATAATGGTGATCTAAACATAGCAAAACGCTTAATTGATATAGCAGCTCTATCAGGGTGTGATGCTGTTAAATTCCAAAAACGTAATCCGGATGTTTGTGTTCCGGAACACCAAAAGAATGTTATGAGAGATACTCCTTGGGGTACAATGACATACCTTGAATACAAATATAAAGTTGAATTTGAAAAAACAGAATATGATGAGATAGATAGTTATTGTAAAGAAAAAGGTATTGCTTGGTCTGCTTCACCGTGGGATTTAGATTCACTTGAATTTTTAAACCAATATAATCTCCCATTTATTAAATTACCATCAGCAATGCTAACAAACATTCCATTAATTGAAGCATGTGCTAAAAGCGATAAGAAAGTTATATTATCAACGGGAATGAGTACGGAAAAAGAAATTGATATTGCCATTGAAACTATTAGAAAACACACAGATAATTTTTCAATTCTCCATTGCAATTCAACATACCCGGCTCCATTAAATGAACTTAATTTATCTACTATTAAAACATTAAAAGATAAATATAATTGTGAAGTAGGATATTCAGGACATGAGTTTAGAATTGGAACTACAGTAGCTTCAGTTTATCTAGGAGCAACAATAATTGAACGTCACATTACTTTAGATAGAACAATGTGGGGAACAGATCATTTATCTTCAGTTGAACCTCAAGGTTTAATTAAACTTGTAAAAGGTATTCGTGAATTAGAAGAAGCATTTGGAGATGGAATAATCCAAGTAACAGAATCAGAAAAAATAATAAGAAATAAATTGAGAGGATAATGGATTTTAATAACAAAACAATTTTAATTACCGGAGGAACGGGTTCACTAGGTAAAGCACTTATTAAACGATTAAAACAATATGATTGTATTATAATTGTTTATAGTAGAGATGAAGGTAAACAAGCATTATTATTTGGAAATGATCCCTCTATTATCCGAGTTATAGGTGATATTAGAGACTTTGATAAATTAAATATTACTTTAAAAAGATATGAACCTGATTATATTATCCATACTGCAGCATTAAAACGTATTGATGATATGGAGTTTCACCCCGATGAATGTGTTAAAACAAACATCAACGGTTCAGAAAATGTAGCTCGAGCAGCTCTAGAAAATAATATTCAAAAATGTATTTTAGTTTCAACTGATAAAGCATGTCAACCAGTAAACGTGTATGGTTCAAGTAAATTTATTGCTGAACGTATTTTTACTAACTACGATTACCAATCAAGATCAACTATATTTTCCTCAGTTCGTTATGGAAATGTAATTGCATCTAGAGGTTCATTCATCCCACTTTGGATTGACATGATAAATGATGAACAAACCTTAAAAGTAACATCTGGTGATATGACTCGATTTTTATTCACTTTAGATGATGCTGTTGATACTGTTTTAGGAGCATTAGAGAATGCTATAGGTGGAGAAGTATTTGTCCCACAAATTAATTCATATACATTACCAACTTGCATTAAAGCATTAGGTAAAATGTTAAACAAAAACCCTAAAACTGAATTGGTAGGGCTTCGCCCTGGAGAAAAATTACATGAAGATATGTTAGCTAAAACAGAACTTGATTTTACTTACCAAGTCCCAGGAATTAATTTACTTCAGATTAGACCCCAATATACAAATAAAAAATATCAAAATTTTAAAAAATATAACGGTCCTGAATTCAATTCTGAATTATGGGTAAAAGAAGATACTAGTGAGTTAATTGAATTGATTAAAAAAGGTTTAAAATGTTAATACAATGAAAGTAACTCATCTAAATGGTGCTTGTGAAATCATACAAGCAAATGAAATTAAAATTTTAACAGATCCATGGTTAGTTGATGGAGAATATTACGGATCTTGGTATATGTACCCACCATTAACAAATTTTAATTTTGCTTCATTAAATGATATTGATTATATTTATATTTCCCACATCCATCCAGATCATTTAAGCAAATTAACATTAGAAAAATTAAATCCTAACATTCCAGTATTAATCCATAAATTTCCTACACCTTTTCTTAAATCAAACATTGAACGGTTAGGGTTTACTGTTATTGAACTAGAATCAAATACTCGAACTCATTTAAAAAATGATGTTTATATTAATATTATTCCTGCAGGGCATTGTAACCCATCCTATTGTTCAAAAGTATTTGGGTGTGGTAAAATGGAAACTAATTTTGCATCTACAATTGTAGATACGTTATGTGTTATTGATGATAATGAATATGTGTTGTTAAATGTTAATGATTGTCCATATCCTGTTGCAAAATTTGCAATTGATAGCATATTAAAAATATATAACAAAATTGATTTTTTAATTACAGGATACACAGGAGCAAGTGCATATCCCCAATGTTTTTCTAATTATTCTAACGAAAAAAAATTAATAAAAGTACAAGAACAAAAACAATATTATTTTGATTCTGGATTGAATTTTATAACACATTGCAAACCGGAACATTTTATGTTACATGCCGGAACATATATTTTAGCTGGGGAGTTAGTAAAATTAGAACCATATCGTGCAATAAATGATATAAAAGACACTTGTGATAAGTACAATACATTACAAACAGTATCTAAAGGAATATTATTGAATTCATATGAATCCTTTAATTTGATAACTAAACAACAATCTATTCCATATACACATTTTACATTACAAGAAAGAGAATCATATATCAATAATATATTAATACACAAGACATATTCATTTGAAGATGATCCAACTCCTAATACAGATGAATTAATAGAAATGTGTGTTAAATCTTATAAAAGATTTGAAAATAAACGTAAAGAATTAAATTTATATAGTGATACTACAATTTATATTAAATTAAGTAAAACAACTATTGCAAAAATATCATTTAATGGAGGTGGAATTGAATTTATAAAATCTGTAAATAAAACATCCCCTTATTTACTATTATCATTACCAACAAAACTACTAAAACATATATTATCTGGACCTAAATATGCGCATTGGAATAATGCTGAAATTGGCAGTTTTATTACCTACCATAGATCACCAGATGTATATGAACGAGAAATTTATTATTGTTTAAATTATTTTCACATATGAAACAAATACAAGACATATGCATATTAGTTCAAGCAAGAATGGGTTCACAACGTGTACCTGGTAAAATGCTTAGACCATTTGCCGATACTACTTTAACAGATATATTATTTGATAAACTATCTCAATCAACAATTATCCCTAAATCAAATATTTACTTCTCAGCATTTGAAGATGAATTAAAAGAGGTAGGAGAAAAACATGGGATTAATATATTTCATCGTTCAAAAGATTCAGCATTTGCTGAAACGGATATGAAATTGATTTATGAATGGCATGATAAACTTCCATTTAAATATGTTGTTTTAGTAAGTGCATGTAATCCACTATTAACAATTGAAACCATTGATTCATTTCTAAAATCATTTATTGAATCAGATAAAGAAGGGGCATTTGCTGTTTTTGAAAAGAAAACATATTATTGGAATAAAAATGGACAAGCTATTACTGATTGGAATGGGGCTAGTATAATGAATACTAAATATGTAGAACCAATATATGAAGCCGCACATTGTTTATATGCAAGTCGTTTAGATATTATTAAAGATGGATACTGGATGGATACCATTTCTCCACCATCACCAGAACTATTTGTAATGGAAGAACTTGAAGCCTTTGATATAGACTATGATTGGCAATTTCAATTAGGAGAACAACTTTATAAAATGAATTTATGTTAAAATTTTTAGAATCCAACTCTACATTAATCTCCCAGGACACATTTACTAAAAAGTTTACTAATAAAAAAATATTAGTTATGGGTTCAGGCCCTTCAGTTAATTTAGTAAATTGGAAAAATCTAGATATAGATGGAATAGTAACTACAAGCTTTTTTTATTTAAATGATGATATTAGAAATTTACCAAATATAGTCCATGTAACATTGTCTGATGTTGTAGATTTGGAACATCCAAATTTAATTGAATTTATAGAAAAAAATCCTACTTGTACTATTGCTTTTGAACCAAAATCTCATCCATTTTATGCAACAGAAAAGTATAAGAGATTTATTGAAACATATAAAGAACAAGTAATTTATTACAACACAGAATATGGCAAAATAGAAGGTGTAGCTGGTAGAGTATGTTATTTTACTATCCAATTTTTTCCTTCGGACCTTTATTATGTTGGTATAGATGGTCACAGTAAAAATAGAGATAATTCACCAAAAAATTCATTTCGTGTAAATTTAATTGATGCTGACAATGGGTTACATTCATATGAAAAATTTGTAGAAGCACATATGTATTTTGCAAATATTTTATATCAAACAAGCCTACAAACAAATACAAAATTATATAATTTAGGAGAGGGATTTGGATTTAATTGTTCAACTCCGTATAGTAAACAATATTTTCCATTAAGTGAAGAAATTAAACAAATAATAAAAATATGAATGATTTAGAAAATAAAGATATATTTGAAATTTCTGAAATTCTTTTACATGATGTAAAAGATGTATTAAAAGACATAAGTGGATATTCCTTATCTGAATTATTTGATTCAATTATGGAATGTCCTGAGTCTCTAATAAACGATATTTATTCATCAGAAAAAATAATTAAAGATTCTACTTTAGTAAAAAAAGGAATATATCCTTATAGGGCAATTTTAAGTGAACGCACTGTAAATTACCGAAGAGAAAAATTAGGTTTCCACACACATCCTAATTTCAATGAATGGAATGAAACAGGGTGTGTAATTATTGAAAATTTTCTCCCACAAACGGATTTTACCCAACTCCAATTTTCACTCAACCAAGATAAAAAATCAGGTTACTCTATTGATTTATCTCAAAATAAAGAATTTGTAGATTTAGTTAAAATGTGTTTAGCCACCCCTGAAAATTATGGATACCATCCCTCCTTAGGATCAGAACATATAATTCACTATTCAAATGATGACCAAGTAAACCTTCACTCAGATATTTTCCATCCCAACCTTAAAATATGGTTATATATTAATGATTGTAATTTAGAAAATGGTCCTTATTCTTTTGTATTTGGAAGTCATAAAAAAACTCCAAAAATGTTAGAATTTATTCATAATCATGGTTTAATATGGGATAAAGGTCCTACTCACCCCAAGTTTTTTAAATATAATGCTTCATCTACAGCTATAGGTTCTCCTAGGATGCTTAGAAGTGAAAACTGTGATAACAATAATATAGATCAAGTAAATAAAGAACTATCTCAACTAGATCTCCCCCCAGTAACAGTAATAGAAGCTAAACAGAATACAATTATATTCACAGACACCACAGGATTTCATGCTAGAGGATATGCCTCTCCGGGCTCAGAACGATATTCATTAAGAAACGCATTTAGAACTAACCCTTTTATAATATGAAACAAATAACATTTTGTATCCCTAGTAAATCTAACCTAAGATATCTTAAAACTTGTATCCCATCAATTAGAGAAAATGCATATCTACCCAATCATGAAATCATAGTATTTGTTGATTCAGATGAAGATGGAACTGTAGAATGGTTAGAGCAAGTAAAAGATGAATATAGTCTAAAATATTTTGTCAACCCCAATTTAGGTAAAAGTTTATTTGGAATTGGAAAAGCATATGACTATTGTATTGAACATTCAACTACAGATATATTCATGATATTTCATGCCGATATGATGTTAGGTAAAGATGCAGATTACAAAGCATACCAACACTTAAAACCAAAAACAGTAGTATGTGCTACTCGTATTGAACCACCTTTACATCCAAATAATGGAGAAAAAATATTGCTTGATTTTGGAATGTACCCTGAAGAATTCAAACAAGATGAGTTTAATCAATATGTAGAAGAACATTCTACAGATGATAAAATTACCAATGGCATATTTGCTCCTTGGATGATGTATAAAGAAGAATTCTTGGAAATGGGGGGGCATGATCCAATTATGCATTCGTGTAGAGAAGATTCGGATGTATTTAATCGAATGAAATTAAATGGTTTTGAATTTATTCAACCTTGGAATTCATTAGTTTATCACTTAACAGGTAGAGGAGCAGGTAGTTTTGATGGTGATAAAGAAAGACACGAACAATGGAGAAAAGATATGGATAAATCTACGTTAGAATTTATTCGTAAATGGGGTTCAAATGTGAATCATACCGCTTTAATGGAACCTATCGTTGCACCAAAATACAACATTGCTTATGTAGTAGATTATTGCCCCATTGAACTAATTAAATTACTAGAACCTTGGTGTGATAGATTATATGTTGGTGGTAAAGTTGATGTAGTAACTAATTCAATTTTAAATCATGTTTATGAATATAGAGAAAAGGAACAACAAAATACATTATTTGATTTATCAAAAAGAGTAATGTTATTAAACGAAAATGATCCACATAGTGAAAATGATATAGTAATTGAATTTGATACTACCCAATTAACACAACAAAATTTCCAACTATTACAACAACTTCCTAGTATTATAAAAGAAAGTGGAGAAATAGGAAAATTTGAGTTAGATATATTTACCATAGAAATAAATCATTTAGAAGAATATACAAAAAATCTAATAAAACTTAATTCTTTACAACACACCACAACCAATGAGACTATATATATATTATAACAAGAGTGATAAAACTAAGGAACCACAGGGTAAATTAGAGGCTATTAATTTAGAAGATGCCATTTTGATAGCATCGCATATTAAAGATATGAGCATACAAGATTTTTTAACTGTTTTTAAAGTAGAAGAACGTGAGCGAAGAAAAATTTAAGAACTTATCGGACCTAATGGGGAAAAATGTTAAGGCTACCGAAAGTGAAAAATCTAAGAAAAAACGTGAAGAAAAATTCTTCGTGGAATTGATGGACATACTTTGCCAAATTGAAGCATATTCTAAAGTAGCGGAGACACTAGGTATAAATCTAACAAATTATGAAAACAACCATTTTCAAGCAATTGAAATGTTATTAGAGAAAATATATGGTGAGTTTGCTACAACAGTAACA
>Ga0181347_1000628_pt1 | contig 11706 bp, 11 predicted proteins | sample Su13VDMM110SN_FD_130102 | JGI IMG/M metagenome (GOLD analysis project Ga0181347, IMG submission 130102) | Freshwater viral communities from Lake Michigan, USA - Su13.VD.MM110.S.N | ecosystem: Environmental > Aquatic > Freshwater > Lake | place: USA: Michigan | collected 2013-07-16
ATAATTAATATCAACAGGAACAGGTTGTGGTATTGTGTAAATGTCCATACCTTGTTCATTACCATTCCAAGTTGGTACTGAGGCGTAATAGAATTGTTTTCTATTTGGGATTGTATATTGAAGAGCTGGATTAGTTCCAAATTTTACTTCAGGACTTCTAACTACCGTGATGAAAGGTGGTGAAGGGTTATAATCTAAATCAACAAATAATGCTGTCTCAACATATTGACTCCAATTCTGAGTTGTAATAATGATATCCACCATTGGTACAATTTTTCCTGCTGTGATAACTTGTAAATCATCTTTAACAAAATCTAACATTCCTCTATCTAAATCTGCATGTAAAACTGACTTAGGTAAATAAGTTCCATCTTCATTAATATATTCTAACAATTGTTCTCTACGAGCAGACAATGTCTTTTTAGGGACTAATGGTAGTGTTGGTATAACTTTTTTTGGTAATGGCATATTATTTTTTAACTACAAATAGTTTATTTTTTGAATTTATCATGTCAACTTCTTTTGCTTGATATACAGGTTCTTCAGTATTTTTATACACAAATGTGTTAAACTTGTATGGGTCATAGGTAACAATCATATCTGATGGTGGATTTGGAATATCATCACATGGATACTCACAATAATCAAGTAATGTACCAATAACAAATGCGTGAACATTTTTACTTTTTTCTTTTCTAACTCTATCCTTACCACCAGGTCTAACTCTAAATTCAACATCCCCTAACTTAACATAGTCTGCATGTAATATTACCTTACTATCGTATGTAACTGAAAAAGTATGTTTGTGTAAATTATAATACACCATAACTTTTTTACCTATAAAGATGGAATCAAATTGAGATTTGGTTACTAATATTTTCATTATATCCCTCTAAATTCATTTTCACTTACATAAGTGGCAACAATACTTCTGTAGAATGGTTTGTATCCACCATACGTGTGTTTATTGTCTGACCTAACATATCCGTCATCACTCACCACATAATATCTAATTCTATCTTCAGTTTCATTATATCCAAAATAATCTCCTTGGAATATTTCAACACCTAACTCATCTAAAGTTTTTTGATAAATAGAAAACTTCATATTACCAGGTTCTTGTTGTTCCACTTTAGAATTACCTAAGAATTTATGGGCAGGGGTCATTACCTGAACCAAACCTTTTAACTCAACAGGTACCATAAATTGAATACCGTCTTCGGTTACCTCACCATAGACATCATCAGTTTTTGTCTTATATCTATCAACACGATAAAGAACTATTGTGAAGTTCATATCACCCAATAACCATTCTTCCCCCATACCTATGTCTAGAGAGTAATCTTCTCCTCCAAAGAATTTACCTAATCTTGTTATTGGGACTAATTTTTGCATATTAATATTGTTTTATTCTATTATGATATGATTCAGATGTAATATTTGATGAACTAATAACAACATTAACACCAAAATAACCTTTTATTGTGTTTTTAATTTCACGATTCCATTGGTCTCTATAAACATCAGTTTTTTTCATGTTGTCTCTTCTTAAAAATTCACTTCCATCAGGGACAATATATGTGACCCTCATGTAGTATTCATCCTCATAAGTTTCCATTGGTTCTAAATTAAAACCCATATCAGATACACCATTAGGTTTAATGACATTCATCATTTTACCTATCAACTTTTCTAATTGTTTTTGATTCATACTCATATATTGATAAATACATTATAATTACTTATATTTAAAGTAATCTTTTATGAAAATATCAACACCACATAAAATTTACATCTCTGATAGCCCAATACATGGGTTAGGAGTATTCGCAAATGAAATAATTTACGAAGGAGAAATCATTGAAATATGTCCTGTAATTGATATGGGGTTAAACAGGGAAAGTAGTCCGATATTAATTGATTACCGATTTAATTGGCCACAAGGAAATGATTGGACAACACAGATAGTCCCTACAGGTTATGGAATGTTGTATAATCATAGTGATAACCCAAATTCAAGTTGGAGGTCAAATTTGGAAAACAACACTTTTGAATTTTACGCAATAAAAGAAATAAATCCTAACGAAGAAATTTTTACATATTATGGTGATATGAGTTATTGGAGCGACGGTAGGACACATACTAATGTTACTTAAATGAGTGAAGCAAGTTTAGAGTCTAAGGCGATAACCTTATTGGAGACTTACGAAGGGGGAAATAATTATCTTATTGAACTTAAAAGAAAATCTCAAATAAATAGAAGATTTTATCCAACAAGAAGTCAGGCAGAATACATAATTAATAACCATGACAAACAACCAAAGGTTGCAAAAAAATGGGTGATACTTGACGCATATTTTGCTCAAAAATTGGCGGATGATAAACTTATGACTGAAATACCTGAAAAGGTATGGGTTGAAAAGTTACTTGCAGACAAAGAAAAAGCGTTTCACATTTGGGGTAGAATAACAGAGACACAAGAATTTCATGATTTTTGGTTACCAAAAGCAGCAATCATTAAAGATAATACGGTAAAAAATGTTGTTATAAATTACGACAAATATTCTCACCGTCCACCACTTGACCATCAAAAAGAATCAATCCAAAAATTAGTAGAAAACAAAAAGTTTATTCTTGCCGATGATATGGGATTGGGTAAAACAACCTCAACAATCATTGCGGCATTAGAATCAGGCTCTAAAAAAGTTTTAATTATTTGTCCCGCAACTTTAAAGATTAACTGGAAAAGAGAGATAGAAAATTATTCAGATAAATCTATCTACATCTCAGAAGGTAAAAATTTTAATGGTGATGCGGATTTTGTCATTATTAATTACGATATTATTAAAAACTTTCACACCACAAAAAAGAAAGAAAACTCCCAAATTCTTGATTCTAATTTTGATTTAGTAATTGTTGATGAAGCCCACTACATTAAAAACGCCACTGCCCAAAGAACAAAATTAATTAATGACCTTGTTAAAAAAGTAGACCGACTTTGGTTATTAACAGGTACTCCAATGACATCAAGACCAATGGATTATTTTAATCTATTAAGTTTGGTTGATTCCCCCGTTGCAAAGAATTGGATGGCATACGCTATTAGATATTGTCAAGGTTATCAATTTAATGCTGGCGGTAGAAAAATATGGAATGTGACAGGTGCTTCCAATCTTGAAGAATTAAGAGACCGAACTGCGGGTCTTACATTAAGACGACTTAAAGAAAATGTCCTTAACCTTCCCGACAAAATTATCACACCTGTATATCTTAGGTTAAAATCTAAAATGTATGAGGCAATTATGGGTGAGTATTATGATTGGTATGATAAAAACCCAGAAGAGTCAAAATCACTTACGGTTCAATTTACTAAATTAACAAAAATACGACAAGTTATTGCTGATGAAAAAATCACTCAAACAATAGAACTTGCCGAGAACATTATTGAACAAGGTAAAAAAGTTATTATCTTCTGTAATTTTACTGATTCATTAGAAAAAATAACAGAACATTTTGGAAAAATGGCTGTTAAACTTAATGGGACAATGTCTAAAACAGAAAAACAATATAGTGTTGACCAATTCCAAGAGAATGATAAAATAAAAGTATTTGTGGGTAATATTAAAGCCGCTGGTGTTGGTATTACATTAACCGCTGCCGAAGCGGTAATCTTTAATGATTTATCGTTTCTTCCTTCAGACCACGCTCAAGCTGAAGATAGAAGTTATAGATACGGGCAAAAAAATAATGTATTAGTTTATTACCCAATATTTGAAAATACAATTGAAGGAATTATCTATGACATACTCAATAACAAGAAACAAGTCATTGCAACTGTGATGGGTGATAATCAAAATACCGCAGACGCAGCCGAAGAAATTTTGAAACGAATTAACCAAATGCGTAATTAAATAAAAACTGGATTATTTATATGTAATGAATAATCTAATTATATGAAAAAAATAGAAGAGAAAATTCAACAACTCGAAACACAAATACTTGAAAACCACATCACCAAAGAAAAAGAGTTATTGATTACCGAAATGAAAAAAATAGGAATAGAAAAATTACCATACTCCTATTCAGCCCTCAAACAGTTTATTGACCCCGAAACAATGAACTTTCACTACAACAAACATTACAAAGGGTATGTAGATAAACTAAACGATGCTTTATCCAAGAAAAAATACGGAGATTTAGAGTTAGAACAAATTATTAAAACAATAGGTCGTTTTGATAAAACAATTAGAAATAATGCCGGTGGAGCTTTTAACCACGCATTATTTTGGAACATGTTAACCCCGACCCCTAAGAAATTAGAAGGGGAGTTGTTAAAAAAAATCACAAAACAATTTGGAAGTTTTACCTCGTTCAAAAAACAATTTGATACTGTCGCCAAAGATAGATTCGGTTCAGGTTGGGTATGGCTAGTACTCACAGCCAAGAACACATTAAAAATTATGTCAACTCCAAATCAAGATAATCCTTTAATGAATGTTATTGAAGGTGGGGGATTTCCAATTTTAGGTTTAGACCTATGGGAACACGCTTACTATCTGAAGTATAGAAACAAAAGAGATGAATATATTGTAAACTTTTGGAAAGTTGTAAATTGGGATTTTGTTTCTAAATTATATGAAATGAAAACAGAAACAAAACTAATGGAATCTGTTAAACTTGAGAAATTAATAACCGAATCTAAAGAGGCAAAATTCTGTGATGCCAAAGAAGTTCAATTCTACAGAGAACTTATCAACAATACAAAAATTAAAAAAATTTATCAAGACGGAGTAACTGACTCACTAAAACAAGTATTCCATCAATTTTGGGTTGAGAGTACTGATAAAGAAATGTCAGGGTTTTACGGATTAGAGTCTAAAGAAGGAAGGTCAATCCTTAATAATTTAAATACAAACTTCAATACGTTTTGTTTATTAACCAGAGCAATCAATATTCAGATTGAAAAATTAGGTAAACCCGAAAAGAAATTTGATTTTTCTAAAAAAGAAAACAGAACAATTACAGAAATTAACCGATTGGTTAAAGCGTTAAATCATTTTAAAACAAAAATATTCACAAAAAATAACGAAGAATTTATTAATATCATCAAAGTATTAAAAAAACTATGGGATAGAGGACAAAAGTCTGAAGATGAGGTATTAGGTAAATTCCAAAAATATTTTGGAGATTCTGCAAAACTTGAAAAACTTGGGGGTCATGGTCAAAAAATAGACGCATTTAAAGGGGAAGATTTGGCAATCACTTTAAATGATAAAAGATATAGAACACAAGTTAAACCATATTCCTCAATCACAAAAGAAAACAACACAATTACGGTTAAAGATACTGGTAATGTTCAACCATATAGTGTAGATTGGATGATATTTATTAATACAAAAACAAATAAAATTTTGATTTTTGATAATAAACCAATAAAAAACCATAACCAATATGTGTTTAATGATTCATCATTAATTCACGAAATAGAATAACTAATATATTTATTGACATGGCAGTAATACCGGAACCAGAAAGAAGTAAAATTTATACAAGAATTAAACATCAGTTAGGAGCACCACTAAGAAGTGTTGAACTTGAAGATGAGATGATGGATTCATTAATGGAGTTAGCCCTTGGGGATTACGAAGAGTATATTCTTCAATGGTTAATTGATTCACAATGGGTTAATCTTGTGAATTTAAACATGAACGAAAGGTCAGTTGCAAGAGCCTTAGTCACAAGAACTATGGATTTTGAACAACAGTTCAGTTATGCTTATTCTAAAATTGTTGGTCTTCAAACTGAAGGTCCTTGGGTTTTAAAGAAAGATTATTTTGTTCTTGAAAAGAATGTTCAAACATACGAAATTCCTGCAGGTAGAGAGGTTAATGAATTACTATGGTTTAGTGACCAACCTTGGACCGCCTTTGGAATAGGTGGTATGGGTGGAGGTTTTGGTGGTGTCGGTTTAGGTGCCGACCAAGCAGGATTTGCTCAAATGGGTAATCAAGGTTCTTATTTTATGATGTCAGGTTTTGATTATTTAATTAGAATGCAAGAAGCAAATATTCTTAATAGAATATTAGGTGGTTCAATGACATATAGAATAACAGGATTACCTGATGGTAAAAAGTTAATTCACTTAATGAATACCCCTGGTGGTAAATTTAATTGGTCAAGTTATAGTCAATACGTGGGTAAAGCCGTATGGTATTGGTACTATGATGTTGAACCTGATAGTAGAGCCGATTGTTTAAAAAATAATCCTGATATTATTAAATTACCAACAGATGTACCTATTGAAGAATTATCTTGGGAAGACTTAAATGTTCCTGGTCAGCAATGGGTGAGAAGATGGTTTACAGCATATTGTAAAGAAACTTTGGCGAGAGTTAGAGGTAAATATAGTGGGAACTTAAAGACACCTGATTCTGAAATTGTAATGGATTACCAAAGTTTACTAACCGAGGCCAAAGATGAAAAATCTAAATTAATAGAAGAATTAACAGGAGCTGAAGGATGGTTAACAAGAATGAGACCCGATAAAGTAATGGAAAGAGAAGCGTTAATCGCAGAAAACTTAAACAAACAAATGAAGTTTAGAGCAATGCCTCGTCAAATATATGTAATTTAAATTTATGGCAATTATAAAAACAATACCCTCAAGAAAAATCATTAATGGTTTAGTTATAGACACATCAGAAATCTCAATAGTTTCTGAAACAAATTACCAAACCAATGGTGAATCTTGTATAGTTGTTAGGGGAGTTTCCGACTCAACAGTTATTTTAGACTCAAAAACAACAGACCATGTTGTAGTAAAATCAATGACAAGACTTACAATCATACCTGACACCGGTAAAATTGATGAGGACTATGATGAAATAGTCGCAGAAAGATATGCTTGTATTGAATTTAGGTTTGTTGGTGGTAATTGGTATATTTTAAGTTCAGACGGTTTGAAGCAATCCTAATTTTTCTTCCCAATTTTCTTCTGCCATTTCATACATATAATCAGAATTAAGACCTCTTTTTTCCCAATAAGATAATTCACCATCTGATAATGTCATAACTTCTTCCAAACTATCTTGGTCCCCATTACCTAATGGATAACCATTGATTAATTCACATTGTGCCGTTGTAAAAATACCTCTTTCCTCAGGGGTATTAACAATTAACCCATTTCTAACTTCATCTTTAAAAACAACCATTAAAGGTTCAAGTTTTTTGTTAAATGTTGCAACTGCTCGTGGTACATTATAGTCGCCTGTCAAATCAGGATTGTTATCTAAAATGTCTTTATCTAACATATAACAATTAATCATTACACCATCACTGATTGATTTTGATTTTGGGTCATTAAACAAGTTAAAAGCGTTTGCATCTTTGATTTGTTTTACCGTCATCTTTTGTACATCTCCTTGTGATGATTTGGTTCCATTATTAACATACATAATAACATCACCTAAACTTACATTTAGACTATTTTGTAATGCCAATTCCATATGAGCCATTCTACTCATACTATTACCCGATTTAGTTTTTGTGGTTAATCTTTTTTTATAATCATCAAGACTTAATTTAACTCTTGCTCTTTGAGCAATTTTAGACAATGGAATCTTTTTATCATAAATGGTTTGAAGATACTCATAGTAATACTCAACAAATGCCTTACCATTACCTTCTAATAACATCTTAATACCTTTATCTAAAAACGCCTCAATGTACAATGGTAATTTTTTAGATTTAATACTATTACCAGTTAATTTAATTTTACCCTTGGCATCCATAACCGCATAGTTTTTACGAGCCAAATTAATGGTTGACGGCCAAACACCATCAGTATCAAGAGCCATCTCACCTCTCATAAAAATATCGTTATACTCCGCAACATCCGCTTCAGGCCCATAATACTCTTTACCCTCTTCAACTTTCCAATTCAATCCACGACCAACATAAACTCGGTCTTTTGCATCATCAGGTGTTGAAAAGTTAACACCATCTGTATCCATAACCAATGGGACATATCCTTTGGTCATAAAGAATTTAATCATCTGACGAAGATATTGTCTACCCGTACAAGTAATCTGTTCTCCCATGTACATATCACCCCAAGCATAAACCTGAGGAGCGGACAAGGCACCAAACATAGAGTTAATGAAAATTTTAATTGGTAATTGTTTATTACCATACGATTCAGATTTATTACGGTCAATGTTATAATATTCTTCGGCAAGTTGTTTGTACTTGATACGAGTGTTACGGAAATAACTTAACATCCCTTTCATCGCACCCGTCACATCACAATCAGGAAATACATCGTGTACCAACTGAATAGAAGGATATAGAGACGAGAAATCCAGTTTAAGTACATTCTTACTATAACCAACCTTAAGTAGTCTAGAAAGACCTCCTACGAAGTCAGTCTTTGATTCTTTGGCAGGAATTGCAAGTCCATGTTTGTAAGACCATGCTAACATTAACATTTTCCATAATGTTGCGGTACCCATTGTTGAAACCCTTTCATATGTTGTTGGAATCATTGCCGCCAACAAGAATGAACCTTGGTTGAACTCTTGGTCAACTTTAAGGGTTTCATCTAAGTCATCGTCAAGATACATCTCAACTAACTTATCTCCTGTTATTTTATTGTAGATATCACTTCGTTTCTCACAAACTGCATCAATTTTAGAATCAATACCAACTTTTTTATACTTACCATTTTGAATGTTTAACCAAAAGTCTTCTTTCTTTGTATAGAATGGACCAATATTTAAATGGTCAATATACACACGGTCAGGTGCTTCCGCATTAATGTATTGGGTAATATATTTTAAACCCGCAGCTTTGATACTTGAGTTAATTGCTTGCGCTCTACGAACAGCATGAATTATATCAATAACATTGTAACCCCAAATAGAAGTTTGAGTATAAGACTCAACCTCATTGGCAAGTTTTAACATACTATCTTTTCTTGTAAATGAATGGTCGGGATGCAATGATTTACAAATTTTCTTTGGGTCAATATTTAAAATTTTACATCTTTCAAATATCCAATGCCAGTCAAAGTTTGCAGAATTATAACCACCAATAATACTTGGTTTGAGTTCGTTAATTACTTTGAAAAATTCAATGATGGCATTTCTTTCTTCAGATTCATCCACACATTCAATAACTCTATGGTAACCTTTATTGGTTTTAATTCCAATCATGAAAATACGACCGTCTTGAGGTTCAAGGGCAGTCGTCTCCAAGTCATAAACCATTCGGGTAACTTCTTCGTAATTTTCAAATCCTTTGAATAATCTTTTTTCTTTGGATATTAAATATTGTTCTACAGGAGGTAGAATTATTACTTTATCTTTGGTTTTATCTCCCCATGGGTCACATCCGCCTTCTCTAAAGAATTGGATAAGTTCTCTGTAACCTTTAAGTGATTTAACCATAAAAGTCATACCCTTTTGTAATCTTTCATTACCGTGGGTTTCTAATTTTTCAATCATAATACCATGTTTGGTCATGGCTTCTTTTTGAGCTGCTTTGGAACCTTTGTAAAAATTAATTTGACGTAAGTCTCCTACCCAAGCAAATGGGGTAAATGTGTCTTTACGGATTTCTTTTCCTTTACCAGGAATTTCTTTAATTTTGTAGATGCAGTTCTCACGATAGTCGTACTCAATGGCAACTATAAATTCTTCTGGGTCATTTCCATGTAGAAACGACTCAATGTATTGGTCTGTAAACATATTTTGTGTAGGAGTGGTTTATTGGCAATCACGTCATTGTGAAGTTCACCTTACTCATTGTATACAAATATAGAAAATTAAAATGGTTAGTCAAATTCTATTAACTAAAAAACCCAACACTTTTATGTTGGGTCATTCATTAATATTTGTTGATGTTGTGTTTTGGTTTTCTATTGTAAGTTTTTTTACTTTTTTGAATTGATGGTCTTGAAGCTGCCCATATTTCTTGCATTGTGAAAGTTACTGTTGTCATGATTTCTGTGGGTGTTAGGGGTTGTTGTTATTGAGTACAAAGATAGTAAACTATTTTAAACCTACAACATAAATCTTGGACTATTTTTAGTTTTTCCAAAAGTTTTTAGGTAGTCACCATTCTCTGAAAATACTGAAGTAACTATTGTATAGTTTATTAAGTCTTCCGTGAATAACAAAAATTCAATAAAATTCATGTATTGAGGTAAATTTAATTCATTATCAACTTCTTTTATAAAAACTACTGAATTTTTGGGATTATTTAAATTTGACATCCTTTTTTTAATAATATAAAAATCATTAATAAACACATTTTTAATTAACCTGTTTGGAACGCCAACTCTATCATAAAATTTGGGATTGTTTAAAAAATTATCCTCATATATTTCAACAATATCTTCAAGAGATTTACTTCCTTGTCTATCTTTCCACTGATGTTTACTGGCATTAAGTGTTATCAAATAACCATCAGTTACAAATTTAGTTACAGGAATAGTAGTACCTACTTCCTCTAAAATTATCTTTGTTAATAAATTAGTTAGTTTCATAGGTTAACAACAAGCAGTTTCTGAAATAAAACTATCTTGGATATTAATATAAAGTTCTTCTCTAATCGGAAGAATTAAATTTCCTTCGTCGTTTTTAATTAAAAATTGTCCTTGATATCGACCCGGTGTATTTGTATCTCTTTCTGTAAATTTAAAATAGATATAATATTCGGGGTCAGAACCTTCAGGTAAAATTAAATTAACTATTTCAGCAGGAGCGGAGACAATTTTAGGAATACCTGTCTCCTCTTCAATCATAGTAAAAAAAATAGTAGAGACCTCCAAGTCTTGCATTAGTTGCATGTAACCGGCTCTACCATCTTTAACTACCTGCATTTTTAATACAGGTAATGTTGCATTCTTTTTAATATAAAATTCCATAACAATAAATATACTGTTATGATTCTTTTCTCAACTCTCTACTATAATGTTCAAATCTATCATGCTCTGTTGGTGTCATAAGTAATAAACCTGGATACAATTCATCTTTTTTAACCAATTGATACATATGACTCATCCAAGTTTGTTCAAATGGGTGTGCCCATGTTGTATCCAAGAACATTTTTTTATTACCAGGTCTACTAACAATTTGAGGCCAATTACAATAGTAAACTTCACCAACCGCATATGGAATACTTTTGTGTGATAACACCGCGTTAAATTTACTTTTTGGAGCGTTAGGGTCAAGTCCCATTTCAGGAAGTCTTGGTTTACCTGGCCAAAACTCATCTCTAACTGATTGTGGCACATTGTACCACGCCCATTGGGTTCCATTATCACCGTAGAACTCAGAATAATTCATCTTTAAGAAATCAAAGTTTTCTTTTTTCATTATTTCTAATGATTTTGAATATAAGTTTGGAACATATCTGCTGAACCCATTTCTACATACAGCCCCTTCGTTTGGATAAAAAAACATATCGTCTTCAAAAAATAAATAATAATCTAAATCCGTTTCTTCAAAATGTTCTGCTATCCATTGTCTTCCTCCACATATACCTAAATTATCTTTTTTAATATGTTCAAACCCATATTCTTCACAAATTTTCAAATATTCTTCAGTAGTTGATAAATCAGAAGAGTTATCTAATAAAAACTTTTTAGTTTTTAAAATGTAATCTCCGTCATACGCCAACATAGAATCAATAAGAGTTCTAAAT
>Ga0181347_1000629_pt1 | contig 11703 bp, 14 predicted proteins | sample Su13VDMM110SN_FD_130102 | JGI IMG/M metagenome (GOLD analysis project Ga0181347, IMG submission 130102) | Freshwater viral communities from Lake Michigan, USA - Su13.VD.MM110.S.N | ecosystem: Environmental > Aquatic > Freshwater > Lake | place: USA: Michigan | collected 2013-07-16
GCGGTGGCGGCGGTCGGGGTCGCGTTCTGGGTGTTCCGGGACGACATCATCCCGATCCTTCAAAGCTTCGCGGCATCCCTTCAAGAGAACCTGGGGCCGAAAATCGCGCCGCTGTGGGAGGCCATCAAGGCGGCGGTTGCGGCCGTCGGGACCATCTTCACCGCAGTCCTGGGCGACGGCTCGCCGGGCAGTGCCACCGAGACGGTCAAGGTATTCGGCGAGGTCATTGCGCGGATCTTCGGCGCCGCGGTTGATCTGATCACCGGGGCCATCAATGTCATCGCCAACATCATGCGCGCTTTCGGTGCCCTTCTGCGCGGCGATTTCAGCGCCATGTGGGGCTATCTCGGGCAGGCGGTGATGGCTGCGGCCCGCGGCATCGCCAACGCCTTCCAGAGCCTGTTCCCCGAGGTCGTGTCGTGGGTTCGGCAGACCTATGAGGGCGTCAAGTCGTGGCTGCTGGATCGATTCACGGATGTCGTCCGGGGCGTGGTCGAGAAGATCGGCGCGGTGAAGGACGCCTTCTTCAAACTCTATGACGCGGTCGTCGGGAATTCCTACATCCCGGATCTCGTGACAGAGATCGCCGACTGGATGGGGCCTCGCCTTCAGGATGCCATGGTCACTCCGGCGATCGATGCGATCGATGAAACCTCGACCGCTTTCGGGGCCATGGCGACGAATGTCAGCAGCGAGATCGAAGGCCTGTTCAAGTCGATCGGTTCCAAGGATTGGAAGGGCGTCCTGGGCGGCGTTCTCGACATCTTCGGCAAGGCCGGCGGCGATTCGATCTGGGGCAAGCTGGGTCGCGTCGGATCAAGCCTGCTGGGCGGGAAGATCCCCGGCTTCAAGACCGGCGGCTCCTTCAAGGTCGGCGGTTCAGGCGGTGCTGACAGTCAGCTGATGCAGTTCCGGGCCACGCCGGGCGAGATGGTCGACATCCGCCGGCCGGGGCAGGATGCGGGGGGCGGCATGGTCGTTCACGTCAACCCCTCGCCCTATTTTGACGTTCGGGTGGAAAAGGTCGCGACACCGATTGCCGGTCGCGCCGGCGTTCAATCGTTCAGTGCGGCGCGACAGCAGGTTCCAGCCGATGATGCGCGCCGGCGGCGCTTCAGCCTGACGGGGGCCTGATGTCCATCGCGCTCCCCGACTGGCCCTATCCGGCCCAGATGACGCCGCGCCTGATATCCGGCCGGGCGGAGCTGCGGCCGGCATGGGGCGGAGACATTCAGCGCCTCAATCGCGCCGGGTCGCGCTACGCCATCGACGTGACCATGCCGACCATGACCTATGCCGACGCTCAGGACTGGTCGGCCATTGAGGACGAGACGGCCACCGTGACCATGCAGATCGTGCAGCCGGGCCTCGATACCGGGGCACCTGGGGTTCCGCTGGTCAATGGCGGTGCGCAGTCGGGCACGTCGCTAAACCTGAAAGGCCTGACTCCATACTATGTTATCCGTCATCGCCAGTGGCTGACGGTGACGACCAGCGACCGACTCTATGCATACCGGGCCAAGGGCGAAACGGTTGCGAATGGTTCCGGTCAGGCGACGGTGGCGCTGGAAACAATGCTGCGGGCTGTTCACGCCGACAACGACCTGGTCGAGATCGCGGTGCCGCGGATCGAAGGCTTTGCCACGGTTCCCGAGGGGGCCTGGAAGACCAGCACGGCCGGCCATGTGTCGCTGTCCTTCACGATTGAAGAGCGGGGTTGATGGACTCTGCGCTCATTACGGCCCTTGAGGGGTCAGCGCCGACCTTGGTGCATCTGGTTACGGTCACGCTCTCTGGCGCGACGGTGCGCTGGCTGGACACTGGCGGCTCGGGTTTCGTGGTCTGGGGCGGGAACACATATTCCGCCGAGGATGCCACATACGGCGCTCTGGGGGCGATTGGGGCGATTGAAGACGGGGCAGACGGACAGGCCACAGTCTGCGACCTGACGATCCTCTGCGACGGCACGGCCATGACGCTCTGGATCGACCCGACCGAGCAGGGTTCGCCGGTGACGATTCATCTCGGCGCAATAAACCGATCGACGGGCCTCCTGATCGGAGAGCCAGAACTGTTGTTCCGCGGCGAACTCGACCAGCCCCGGCTTTCCGTCGGCCAAGGGCAGGCTCTGATCCTGGACTGCATCACTGAAGAGGCCCGCATGCTGGAGCCTAACGAGGAGCAGCGGCTGACGGACAGTTTCCAGCAGTCGGTCTGGCCGGGAGACCTGGGTAACCAGCACATCTCGGACGTCGAGAAGAAGATCTATTGGCGCGCCAACGACCCGAACAACGCAATCTCATGAGGGCCTCTCCAGCGCGCGCCGCCCAGGCCTGCATCGATCGCTTCGACGGCAAGGCCTACGAGCCGGGAAAGCGGGACTGCGCCATCCTCGCGGCGCATCTTCTGCACCAGTACGGACTCCCTGTTCCGATCATGAAAGGCCTCAAATACAGCACGGAGATCGGAGCGGCGCGGGCGCTCAAGCGAACCGGGTGCTGCGACCTGATCGCCGCCGTAAACACTCTCGGGCTGCAGCAGATTGCCCCAGCCGCCACGCGCACTGGCGATCTGGTCGGAATTCCGTGTGAGGGCGGCCCATGGGGTTGTGCCCTGACGGTGGCGGTCGGGAATGGCCGGGTGTTCGGGTTTTTCAACGGTGCCGCCCACTGTTTTGAGCCCCTGGCTTTCGTCGCCGCGTGGAGGGTCTGACTTGCCACAAGCCGCCCTCGCCGCTGTCGGCTCTGTCATCGCGACAGGGAAAGCCGTTGCAACCGTCACACAGATGGCTCTGACGTGGGCGGGGTTTTCGGGGGGTCAGATCGCGCTTGCAGGCACGGTCGCTCTTGAGGGGGCCAAGCTTGTGGGTGCCCAGGTGGCATCTTCGCTTCTGGCCGGAAGGCAGCGTGCAGAGGGTTCCGCCACAGCATTCCGTGCCGACACAGACGCGGGCATTCCGATTGCCTATGGAAGGGTCGGCTGCGCCGGGGTCATCAACTACCGCGTCGCCTATGATGCGACCAACCGATATCAATCGCTGTTCTGCACGGTGTCTGCCGGGCCGATTCAGTCGTTTGTCAGCTTCGCTGCTGATGACACGGTGACCACCTTTGACGGGACGCTCAACAAGTCGGTGGACGGTGACCACGTCGGGTTCATGTGGCTGAAGCGGAACCTTGGGGCCCAGCCACAGACGGCCCTGACCTCTCCGACGGGCGCGGGCGCCGGTATCGCGGCTCCGGGTTGGGGATCCAGCCACAAGCTGAACGGGCTGGCCAGCTACGTCCTGACCATGTTCGAGAACTCCAAACTGACGGAGTACCAGGGCGGCATCGTCAAGCCCCTGCATGTCATCGAGGGCGTGTTCGGGTGGGACCCCCGCCTCGACAGCACCTATCCGGGCGGCTCCGGTTCGTGTCGACTTTTGATCCCCTCAACGTGGGTCTGGATTGATGAGGGCGCTATTGCGGCGTTGAACTGGGCCATCGGGCGCTGGGCAGGCGACTCGGGCGGCGGAACGTATGGCGTCCCGTATGCCTGTTCGTTGATCGGGGGGATCGGTTCCTCTCTGGACGGCATCGACGTTGCGTCCTTCGTGAACGCGGCCAATGTGGCTGATGCGAATAACTGGAAGATCGCCGCCTATCCGACGACGAAAGACGACAAGTACGCGGTCCTGACCAATCTGCTTCAAGCGTCTGGCGCTGTCCCTTCTCGCAAGGCCGGCAAGATCAGCTGCATCACGATCGCCGAAGAGCAGGCCTCAGTGGTGACGGTGACGGCGGCCGACACCGCCGGGCCGGTCGAGGTCGCGCTAGGCCAGTCTCGCCTCGTGCGGATCAATACGGTCCTGCCCAAATTCCTGTCGGAAGATCACCGTTGGCAAATGGTTCAGGCCGGGCCGGTAACAAACGCGGCCTGGGTCGCCGAAGACGGGGGCAAACGATCGCGCGGCCTGGACTATCCGTATGTCCCGCACGCCGATCAGGCGGCGCAGCTGGCCTATTACGACATCGCGAACGCCCGGGAGCCGATCACCGGCACGGTCCCGTTCAAGTCACACCTTCGACAGGTCGCGCCCGGCGACTGTTTTACGTTTGAGGAGCCCGGCTTCCTGCTGGACGGTGTCAAGGTGAAATGCCTGCGCCGCTCATATGACCCGATGACGGGCGTCGTGCGAATTGCCTTTCGGCAAGAGACAGACGCCAAGCACACCGACGCTTATGAGCAAACCGGCACCACGCCGCCCGCCGGCGAACCCGGTTCGCCGCCTGGACCCTACGTCGAACCGCCGACCGACTTTGCGACTGTGGTCGATGGGTCAGGCGTTGACTTGACGTGGCGCAACCCGGCGACCCTCTCGCACAATTACGTCGAGATCTATCGCAAGACCGGCTCGACCGACTTTGCAACCGCGACCCTGATCGGGACGGTTGTTGGTGCGCCTTCAGAACTCATGCTGTTCACTGACGCTGCGCCGGGTGCCGGCACTCATAACTACTGGCTGGTCGCGGTTGATCTGGGCCTGAACGCGTCCGACGAGGTCGGACCCGAAGCCGAGACGATCTAGCCCTCCACCTTCCGAGACAATCCGCCATGAAGCAAGCCACGCAAGAGGCCGAAGAATGACGCCGGCGAACGTACCAATCACCGTCTGGCGCAACGCCGACTATGCTGCGACCTGGGTCGTGGCCGAGAGCTTTGACGCCGGCGGCTCGGCGGTCGGCGTCCAGGACCTGACCGGCTGGTCAGCGGCGCTTCAGGTCCGTCTGTACGGGCTTGCGGGCGGTGCCCCGCTCATTGACCTGGGGACCGTCGCGACCGCCGTTGAGGGCATTCGATTGGTCGAGCCCACTGCTGGGCAGATCGAGGTCCGTATCACGGACGCAACCCTTGAATCGTTACCGACCTCCGGGAAAGCCGGAGCCACCGTGACCTTTTCCTATGACCTGCTGCTGACCGATCCGACCGGGTTGGAGCAGGCCTACGCCTATGGCGATTTCATTGTGAAACCCGGAGTGACCCGCCCATGAACGACGTTAAGCTGGCCCTCCGCGGTCTCCGGGGCGAGTCCCTGGCCGATATTGCCCGTCGCACCGGCGCCTATGGGGCGGAAGTCGGCGATAGCGACAGCGCCGTTCTGGATCGCCTTGTTACCGACCTGGCCGGTGCCGTGGTTGATCTTGGCGACGCGACGAACCTTTATGCCACAAAAGCGGCAATGGACGCGGCGGCGGCGGGTCTGGCCGCCAATACGGTCGTTGAGGTCCTGGCCGACGAAAACCAGAACGGCGGGCGGACCCTGTACCGCAAAGAATCCGGCGTGATGGTTTTCAAGGGGGTGCTGAACGCCACTTCGGGTTTGATCCATGTGCCGGCGGGCTCGGGGGTGGTGCGGACGGTACAGGCGATTCTGCGCGAGGCTCCTCGCGCCAGCGACTACGCTGACCCGGAGGGGGCAGCGGCCGGCGTGTTCCAGCTGGCCCCCGACGCGGTCAAGGCCTTGAGCGACGCCTCAAAGCGATACGTCGGACCGGGTGCCTATTCGGTCAACAACCGCGTCTATCCGAATAATCTGGCGGATCCGGCTTTCGACCTGTTCGAGTCCTGCGGGTTCGTCGGCGACATGCGCGCGTTCGATACTGCGCTTCGTGGTGGCGGGACCATCAAGGTGGGCATTGCGATGAACTCGATCCATGAGGGTCGGTCGCAGATCAACCGAGAGGACAGCGTCTGGGGTCTGGTTGAGGAATATCTCCTCCGCAAATTCCCCACGAAAACCTTCCAGATCATCGACCTGTCGATCTCCGGGACCGGCATAGGCGAGCTAAACTCAAACACCTATCTGGGGGGCACCAGTTTCAGCCCTGTTGCCGGCAAAGACCTGGTCCCGCCGATCTACAGCCTGTGGCCGACCGGAACCCCGACCCCGCCGGCCTATACGGCGGCGATTTCCGGGACGACCATGACGGTTTCGGCAGTCTCTTCAGGCGTGCTGTCAGTCGGCCAAGCGGTTGTGAGGGCCGGCGTCGTCACGGCGGGCACGATCATTACCGCGCTCGGCACCGGGAGTGGGGGGGTCGGAACCTACACTGTCAGCACCTCGCAGACCGTGGCCTCCGGGGCGATGACCGGGCCGCACCCCTGGCACAAGGTGGTTCAGGATGCGGCGGTCGATCTCTTGATCATCGGCGATCCGATGAATGAGACCGATCCAGAAGGGTACATCGGCTCCCTTCGGTCGTTCATCGACAACCGCGCGCTGAACGCGGGGGTCGGTGCATGGAGTAAACAGCCCAGCATCGCGATCATGACGGGTATGCTTCCCAACCGGGAGGCCGTGTCTTCTGCGTCCGGGCCGGCAAGGAACGCCATCGTTCAGGCTTGCTGCGACGCGGCGCGGTCCTTCGCAGAGGAAGAGGGTTACACCTTCTTCGACGCCAACCGCCTGTTTCGGTTCTATCGCGAGGGCATTGACGTGGTCGGCCTGCGCCGTCGCCGCGACGTCGGATTCGCTGACTTTGCCACAAACTGGACGACGACGGTCGGCTCGACGCCGGCCTACACCTCGACCACGGTGACTGCGGGTTCAACCTGCACAGTGGTTCGTGATGAAGCCTTGGCGGACGGGTCCGAAGGCGTTTTCCTGAACGGTCGGATTTCTCGCACCATCACACTGACCGGCACGAACACGGGGGCGGTCGTCTATCGCGCCGACCCCGCGGACCCGTTTGACTGCTATGCCCTGCAGATCCAGAACGGCACGCCGCAGGCCGTGTGGGTTTACAATGGCACCAGCATCGAGAGCTTCAACCTCTCCGGCCTGACAGACAACGCATCCCCATGGGATGTTGACATCGAGTTTGAAGGCGGCCGGCACAAATGCTGGGTGAACGGTCAGTTGATCTTCACGCGCTACCACTACGGCCGCGTCCTGCCCGGCCTTCAGGGGATCGCGACTGCCGGCCCCGCGACCTTTTCGAACTCCGTCGTCCGTGCGGGCTACACGTCTTCCTTCGGCCCCGCTCTCATGAGCGACGACATGGCGCTGGGGCTCAACGACTTCACCAGCAACCCGCTATCGCTCGGGGGCAACGGGGACAACCACCCCGGAATCGACGTTCATCGCAAATGCTACTTCGCCAGCCTGGCCCCACTTTTCGATCACATGAGGCGCGTCCTCAGCCGGCCGACGATCATTTATGACGGCGCGTCTTCAAGTTCGGGGTCTCTGGCGGCAGCCAACTATCTGGACCTTGTGCTCGTCGTGGGCGGCTCGAACGTTCGAATCACTCCTCAGGTGGCCATGGTTGGGGGTGACGGAACCAATGTGACGGCGGCCACGCCGATGGTGGCCTACGTCCTGACGAACGTGACCAGCATCAACTACAAGCTCGAGAAGAACCAGAGCGGGACGTTTCTGGTTGAGAAGTCCAAGAGCGTGCCGCGCGGCGATTACCTTGTCGTTCTTCAGGCTTCGGCCGGCTCGGTTTCTGGCGTTGGTTTCCGGGCCTCGATCAGCATGATCGCCGTCCCGCTGTAGCGCGCCTCGCTGCACTCGAAAAAACCTGACCCCGCAGCCCTGGCGAAAGCGAAACGATGACCCTTGAACCCGGCCACCTGATCACGCTCTGCTTCGCGGGCGTCGCCGTCATCATCTGGCTGGTGCGGCTGGAAGGTCGTGTCAACGGCAAGGCCGAGCGTGATCAGGTTGCGTCGGCTTCTGCCCAGGTCGGGGCTGAGGTCTCGGCAGCGTCTGCCCAGATCGGCGCTGTGGCCGCTATCGTCGCCACGCTGCAGGCCAAGGAGGCCGCGCACGACAACACGCGCGACGAGGTCATCCGGTTGCAGGAGCAGATCAAGCATCTGACCGACCTGATCGAGCGGCTGCTGCCCAGTCCCGCCGCGCGGCGGAAGGTGGCGGAATGACCGACCCGGACAATCCTCTGCCCGAGCCCGGGTTCCTGTGGCGTCGGCTCATGGCTTTCGCCGTGGTCGCGGCGTCCCTGGGGCTGGTCTGGCGGCTGACCTATCTGATCCCCGCCGGGGACGTGCTGGCGCTGGCCCAGGCCATCCTGTTGTTCGCGGCCCTGATGCTGCTGCTGTGGGCCGGCGGGGCCTCGGCGGCGGATATCTCGGGCATTCTGGCGAACCTGAAGCTGCGGCTGCGCGGACCGCGAGCGGCGGAGCCTGAAACCGTCCAGCCGCGCGGCGACGACTGAGTCTCGACCTCTTTCTGTATTCCAGGAGCCCCCATGTCCCTTCAACCAGGGCCCTCGATCAAGCGTGGGTCAACCTTCACGGCTGTGCTGGATGCGCTGTCCGGCGACGTCAGCGGCGCGGTCGTCACCGCGTGGCTGAAGGTTGCTGTGAACGGCCGGGAACCGGGTGACGCCGCTGCGGTCGCGGCCACTTTTGATGTCACATACGGCGCGGCGCTTGAGCGGCCGGACGGAACGACCGGTCCCGGCTGGACTCTTTCGCTTGATGACGCCGTGACCGCGGGCCTTCAGCTGGGTCCGGTCGTGATGGATGTTCGCATCGAGGTGGGGGGCAGTGTCGTCTATACGCCCACCCAGCTGCTGAACGTGATCGAGCGCGTGACGGAGCCGGTCGGTGGCTGATCCGCTCCTTGTCCAGATCCGCTACCCGGCGGCTGTTGAGACCCGGTTCCGGTTTCCGCCCGTCCCGGCCGCGCCGGGTGTCGCCATTGTCGGCCTGACCGGTCCGACGGGTCCGACAGGTCCGCAGGGTGCCACCGGCCCGCAGGGCGACACCGGACCCGCAGGGCCTACCGGAGCGACAGGCCCGCAAGGCCCCACCGGCCCTGCCGGCGCTCAAGGCCCGACAGGCGCGCAGGGTGAGACCGGCGCGACGGGGCCGACCGGCCCCACCGGCGTCTATGTCAGGCAGACCAGGCCGACAGAGCCCGGCCCCTGGCACTGGTGGGTCACGGACGCGGCCGGGACCATCATCAATCTGATCGTCAACGACGGGACCTGACATGTCGGACCAACAACCCTTCGCCGGGCTGGCGCAAAACGCAGACGTGACCGGGCTTCTTCAGGAGCTTGCGGTCCGGCTCTCGGACATCGCCGACAGTCTGGGCATCCTGTCCCCCGACATCGCCGGTCGTCTGCGGGTCACCGCTGAGGTCGTGGCTAACATTGCCACCATCACGACGGTGACGACCGTCGGCACGGTGACCAACCAGGCCAGCATCGGCGGCATCGCCGCCAACCAGCAAATCGTCGCCCTGACCCAGATGGCTGAGGCCAGCCTGCGCCAAAACATCGTGATCAGCTAAGGATCGAAGCCCATGCCCGTCGCCAATTTCAACCGCAAAATCCTCGATCAGAAGCGCTGGACGATGATGACGTCGCCCGCGCCGGCCGCCACGGTTGCGGGGGCGTTTGTGATCTCCTCGCGCCTTTCGCAGCAGCGGCAGATGTATGTCGTCAGCAACACGGTCCAGTATCTCTACTATCCGGCGGAGGACGGCTATATCCAGATCCCGTCCGCGGCTCTGGCGGGCACGTTCGGGGCCGGGGCGTGTGGAACCAGCACCGCCATCGGGCCGAGCGGCACGGCGACCGGCGGCAGCACGACGGCGCTGAACACCAACCTGACCCTGGCGCGTTCGCTGGCCGGGTATCAGATCGAGATCACCGGCGGGCCGGGCGCGGGCGACGTGCGAACCATCGCCTTCAACACGGTCGGTGCCAACGGCGTCGTGACGCCCACGGTCCCGTTCTCGGCCGCGATCACGGCATCTTCAACCTATCGACTGATCACCCCGCGCTACTATGTGCTGGGAGCGGGAACGCTCGCGGCTGGTTCGTTCAAGGTCTATGACTTTGCCACGAACGCGTGGACCACGCTGTCAGTCACCGGCATCCCCGGGACCTGGGGCACCGATGGCCGGATGGTGGCGACGCCCAGCTATGCCGACAACGGCGTTGACCTGAATTTCGCGACCGGAACGGCCACCGGCGGCACGTCGACCACGCTCAGCAACTCTGCGAAGGCCTGGGCCGCGAACCAGTGGGCCAACTATCAGGTCAAGATTGTCGCCGGCACCGGCGCGGGCCAGATCCGCACGATCGCCAGCAACACCGGCACGGCCCTGACGGTCTCGGCGGCGTGGACGACGACCCCCGACGCGACCAGCCAGTATCACATCGAGGGCAACGACGACTTCATCTATCTGATGGGGAACAACGCGGTCACGCTCTATCGCTACTCGATCAGCGCGAACACCTGGACGACCCTCTCCCCGACGGCTGCTCGCGCGGCCGCACCCGGGGTCGCAGCCAGCGGTAGCTGGGTCTATAACGTCCCTTCGGCCCGGGATTCCCGCTGGTCCGATGAGAACAGCATCATCAACGGCCGCCGCATCTACTCCTTCCGGGCGGGTGGCGGCGCGGTGCTGGACTATTACGACATCGCTGCGAACACCTGGGTCTCGGGCGTCACCTATGCTCCGGCGACCGAGACCTTCACGACCGGAACGAAGTGGGTCTATGCGGACGGCTATCTCTACATCGCCAAGGAGGCGACAGGGCGCTGGTTCCGATACGACTTTGCGGAACAGTCGATGGTGGGCTGGTCGACGAACGTCTATCCGTCCGGCGCGGCCATCCTCGGTGACACGGCTTTTGACGTGTTGGAGCCCGAAACCGGGGTCCGGTTCATCCAGTACATCCTGAACACGTCGGCCATCGTCATGCGCTGCATGGTCGTGTGAGGCGGCCATTGCTGCCCTGCTGACTCAGGACGGAACCCTGCCGGCGCAATAGCCGCCGGGCCCTTTCTCTAAATCATCGGAGTCCGTCCATGATCTGGATGACCTATGCGCGCTCGCTGATCGGCGTGCGCGAAGTCCCCGGCGCGGGTAACAGCGCGACCATCATGGGCTGGGCAAGGAAGCTCGGGGCGAAGATCCTCGGCATCACCTACGCCGCCGACTCGGTGCCCTGGTGTGGCCTGTTCTGCGCTCACGTCATGGATCACGCCGGAATCGAGCCGCCGCCAATCGCCGTCCGGGCCTCGGAATGGGGCAAATGGGGACGCAAACTGGTCGCGCCCCGGCCTGGCTGCATCCTGACCTTCACGCGGGCAGGCGGCGGCCACGTCGGTTTCTATATCGGCGAGGACGACACCCATCTGCATGTTCTCGGCGGCAACCAGGGTGACGCGGTGTCGATCACCCGTATCGCCCGCAGCCGTCTGTCCGAAATGCGCTGGCCGAACGAAATCCCTCTGCCTCCCGCAAAAGTCGTCCGACTGAAGCCGAGCGGCGTCCCGGTCACGGTGAACGAGCAATGATCAACGCCCTGCTGTTCTTCGCCATGGGCTGGTTCGTCGGGATCGCCAGCGTCTTCATCGCCATCATCTGGGCCTATCGCAAAGGTGTGGGCGGGTGATGGCCCGCGTCCCCTGGCGGCTGATCGGTTACGGCCTCGCCGTGCTGATGGTGCTGGCCGGGCTGAATCACCTGGCCGGGTTCGTGCCGCTGACACCGCAATGGTCCGCCCGGCAGGCCGAGGCCAGGGCCGCTCGGCTGGAAGGTCAGGTCTCGACCCTGGAGCGCGAAGCGACCGGACAGGCGGAGATCGCCGTCGCCACTGAGACCTTTCACACGCGGGAGATCGTCGTGCGCGAGATCGCCTCGCAAGCCGAAACCGAAGCGAGGAACGCGCC
>Ga0181347_1000631_pt1 | contig 11695 bp, 24 predicted proteins | sample Su13VDMM110SN_FD_130102 | JGI IMG/M metagenome (GOLD analysis project Ga0181347, IMG submission 130102) | Freshwater viral communities from Lake Michigan, USA - Su13.VD.MM110.S.N | ecosystem: Environmental > Aquatic > Freshwater > Lake | place: USA: Michigan | collected 2013-07-16
GGCTTGAAAAAAACTATTGCATTGTATTTTTTTTGCATAACTTTACTTTGAATAGGTATAACGGTTATTTTTGAATCGTTTGTCCAGGGCCTGGCTTGTTGCCGGCCCTTTTTATTTTATAGAATAAATAGCTTCCGATTAGTAACAAAATACACAATGGAATACTAACAATAATAAAATATACAAATTGAAATGTTATGTATAATATTTCTCTAAAAATTCTCATAATTTAATTATTATATGTTGCTTTGAAATAATCTCTAGAACAATTATATTCTTTAAATATACGCGGCAATACACCATTTTCCCAGGCTAATATAATTTGTTGTTTGTGCATTTCATGTGCCTTTATTATTACTCCGATAGGTAAATTAGATGTATCTATATGTTTCTCCATTTCTTCAATGAAATATTCAATTGATGTTAATTGCATGTTATTTGTTCATTTTTGGCCTTCCGACCGGATTTTTAATATTAATTACTTCTTTATAATCTGTCTTAGTAAATCCCTTCCCTTGCCATTCTATTGCAATGGGCAGGAAATCATCTGCAGATCTCAAAAACTTAGGCTCCAATACTATTTGTCCGTTATCCTTTTGTTTTCTTATTGTCATTGTAGCCTGGGCCCATCTATCTGTATTAGATCCCAATACTCCTAAAGTTTCACCTGTATTTTTTCCTAAATGCAAAACTGATATTAAAAGTATTTTATATTGCTTTGTTATCCGTTTTAACCAATTAGTTAAAATTCTTGTTTCTACTTCATCATTGTAATTAATACATAGATCCAACAGGCCATCAATAACAATACAGGCACAATCTTCATTAAGTTTGAGATATGTTTCTATCAATTCAAGTATAGTTTTTGGCATATCTTCCCTTAAAGAAAATACTTCAAAACGATCCGGTAAATTATTGATATCAGCATAATATTTTATTCTTTGCATTGTCCTGTGCAAATCATAACTACTACTTTCTGTATCAAATAACGTAATTTTTCGCCTGGATTCTGGCAAATGTAGTTTCTGATCAAAAACAGACCAGGGAGCAAAACATGAAGCTATTAACCCAGAAATAAATGTTGATTTCCCTGCTTTGGGTAAACCTGCATATATGATGTAATTTTCCAATGTGCCAACAAATTTATTTGATATCTCTAGGATCCTTTGTTCATCATTAGGAATAAATGTTTTATCATACCGCCGGGATTCTAGCAGTTCAATAACATTTTTACTCATTAGTTATTATAGTGGCTTCATCAAATTGATCATCAATACATTCTTCTATCAATTCCTTTGCAGTAATTACTGCAGCCTGAATAGGACTAATTTCGCGATCATTGTGCCATAACTTTGTTTTTCTGCTTTGCTGCAGATAGAATGGAAGAATTAAGGAAGCAGTAAATTCAATTTTGTTCATACCTGGGACCGGTGCCATGATACGTTCGAAATTGTCCTTAAATAGTTGTGGTGGAAATGCTGGTGATGAAAAAATAGTTTTTTTCTCCTGCGCTGTAAATGTGCGCTTGACTTTTGAATTTGTCATTTGGTTAATTTTTGAATTATTTAAGTTTGTCGATATAAATATAGGTATTTTTCATAAAAAAAAGCCTGTATAAAAATACAGGCTAAAAAAAAACCTTATAACCAATAAACTACTTCAAAAATTTGCTTAATAGACTGTTACTTGCCCTAAAAAAAAAAACCTTTGATATTTGTATATACTTTAACCAATTTATTTAAGTATTCAGGATCTGTTGCGTATCCGGCCCGCACCAGGGCAGCAAATTGATCTGCTATTGTTTTAGCATCTAATACTCCAGCCTTTTTATATCTAGGATTGCCTGTAATTAAATCTACATATCCTTTTAATCCTGCTTCCTTTGTTGGATACCATCTAAATAATGTATAAGCATTAGCACCATCTTTTAAAGCCAGGATCCTATTATCGTAAATTTTATTGGTACCTGGGTACCTTATCATTTTTCCGTTAAAAAATTCATTTGTTGACATGGAAATAACTTTTCCTTTCCATCCTATACTTGACTTAATACCAAAATAATTATTCGCAATAGTTGCTAGTTTAGAATCTGTATATCCTGATTCTAATATTTTTTGAGTAACTACTGTTTCAGGAAAAATACCTGTATCTCCTACAGCTTTAGCCGCAGCCTTATAAAGATCGTTTATATAAACAGTATTATTTGCCATCTGTAACGTCTGAATCTTTAGCCAACAATCCAACGATAAGCATTCCAATACCTGATATAATTTGTATAATATTTCCCTGATTGATACCTTCTAATATAACCGGTAAACCTGCAATACTTCCGGCAATAGATGTTTTAAAGTTTTTTAATATTCGTTTCATTTTTCGTGGAATTTTAAAAGTAAATTAATTTTTTCCTCCAGCCTGGCTAATCTTTCAATGTAATCGTTTTGTTGTTTCATCTTATCCTCTAAAGATTTTAACCTAGCGTTTGTGTAACCATAAAAAATAGCTAATCCAATGCAATAACTAATTAACAAGCTGAGATTGTTCTCCATCTGTAGCTTTGTTTATTGCTTCATTATATTCCTGTATTTTTTTTGCGATTTCTTTATTAGTTTGATTTAATTGATTTTGAGAATAATCAATTAATCCAATAAGATCATATGCTTTTGCTTTTAAATCGTTAATTTCTTTCATTTTATTATTTTTATAAAATTAAGGTATTATAGTAACATTTATTTGCTCTGCTGTCCAATTATAGATCCATTCATTTACTGAACTTGCAGGCACATTTCCCCAATCAATATATTCCTGGCCTTGAATTTCTTTATATCCGCTTGCTACCTGTTGCCCTGGTGATTTGTCGCCATTTACATCAATTAACATTGTGAATAATTGATAATATACTGTAGCAGTAGATAGATAATTGTCGTATGTACCTGTGCATTGCAAATACTGTGCTTCATATTCTAAACCATCTAACCAAATTTGTTGAGATACAATTTCTTTCATATAATTATTTTTAAACACTTGTTATAGTTTCCCATGCTGTAGTATAAACACATAATTTATTTAATGTTGTATCGTAAACCATTAAACCAGCCGCAGGGGTGCCAATGGCATTTTTTTGAGTTGTTGTCATTCTCGGTGGCAAAAACCCTCTATTTGTTGATTTAATTTCTATAACGGATGATATATTAGCACCAACTCCAGCTAAATCTACATTAGAAAATATAAAATTATTATTAGTTATATGAGCAAGAGATATTGTTTGTCCAGCATTATTATCAAATCTTAATTCATTTCCAAAAGATCTAAACATAGATTTTAATGATCCATTAATATTGAATCTTAATTCTGTTATTTGGGTAGAATCAATAATAATATAATTTTGATTTCCCGCACCGCCTACCTTTAATCCGCTAAATCCTGTACCAGTAGTTACTAATTCAGCATTTCCTGAATTTCTTAAAGTTCCTGTTACATCTAGCTGAAATGTTCCAGGAGTATATCCTGATCCTATACCTACTTTACCAGCAAAAAAATTATTTTCATTTAATCCAGCTTGATAAATTCCCCAACGATTTGTATAAGTATTACCTGCTGTAAATTCGTTATAATCGTTTATTAGTAATCCGTAACGATTTGTAAATGTTGTTAATCCTGCACCTGTTTTTTGATCTCCTAATATTTGAATATTTGCATAATGTGATATAGTTCCACTATTAGAACCATTTTGAATAAATTGATTCTGACTATTTACTAATGCTCTTATTCCTGTTGCCTGTGTATAGGTAACAGAAGCAGATGCAGATCCAAAAGTTAATCCGTTTCTAATTAATCCGCTTGCATTGTATGAAGTAACATTTATAGTATTTGCACCAGAATAATTGAGATTATTATCTACTAATAAACCTATAGTGTTTACAGATGCTGCAGTAGTGATTCCAGAATTAAAAGTAAAAGTATTTGATATTGAACTATTTGGCAGGGCAGATGGAGTAGCTCCTGTAATACCGGTTAATGTGTTTGCTGTTTGCTGAAATCCAACTATATCTAATGGAGATGCTGGAGTAGCTGTATTGACACCTAAACGATTGTTTGTGTTATCCCAATATAAATTTGCACTACTTGTTAAATTTGTTGATGAATCAAAATATGCAATTCGTGTTGCTACTCCTGATCCCGTCAAACCACCACCACCACTACCGGCGATCTGATCCCATGTAGTGCCATTATCTCTATAAATTCCGTATGGACTATCTGTTCGAAAAAATATTCTACCCTGGATCCCGGCTGCAGGCTGTGTAGCTAATGATGAGCTGTACAGCATTGGAGTACCTAATTGATTAAGAACTTCAAAATTTACTGTTAAGCCCATTATAGATATCTTTTATATATGATTGTTAGAGCTGATCCTGTAGCAGATGAAAAAGTAAAATAATAGGTTTTAACATTTATTTCATCTTTATTTCCTGATACTTCCCATGATTGATTTGGTACCAATGTCAAACCATCTATTGTTACATTATTTGTCCCAGTATTCACAAATAAAATAGAATTACAATTTGAATCTGTAGATTTATTTGTAAAAAATATTTTTGTTTCTGTTACGTATTTACGACAATCGTTACACATATTATTTACAGTTTTTTAGATCCATTGCGTATTGATCTTTGAATGTTTCCATGTCAGGCACAAAATTTAAATTTTTTACCTGTTCATTAGCTAATCTATTGGCCTGTGAACTTAAATTTGTTAATGGCATGCTTCCACCAGGTAAATTAGATTTTTTTGTTTTTTTAAACAAATAAATTAATGCTATTACTCCTAGTGATATATATATTAATTTTTTATTTTTCATAATAGTATATTAGAAGAAATCAGGTAATCCTTTTATTGTTCTAGGTTTTAAAAATGGATAATTGTAAACTTCTTTTTTTACTTTTCCTTTTTTAACTTTTTGTAAAAAATCTTTATTAACTACATTAGATTGAAAGCCTAATGGATCAAAAGTCATATCTGTTTGTTGTATTGTAACAGGTACCTGTTTAATTTTTGGTTTGCTAATTTTTTTTACAGCTTGTACAAGTGATTTTAATGGATTAGGCTCTTGTTTTTGTATTACTACAGGCTCTGTAATTTTCTCTTGCATGCTTGCTGTAACAATATCTTTTTTCTTTTTTTTCATATACAAATAGTATCCACCAACAGCAGCTAATCCGATTAAAATATATAAATTATTTTTTTTCATTAGAACGAATATTTTATTCCTTTGCGTTTATAATTATCGTTTATGCTCAAAATTTGCGACATTGATAAATTGCTAGTTACAAATTGCTGTAGATCCATTTCAGCTCCTGCAGGAATACCAAATAAATATTCCCTTCGTTTTCCAAATGCTTTTATTAAAAATGCTACATCTGCTCCATTTTTTGCTCTGGCTATCTGAAATGTTGCATCTGCTTTATTATCAGATACAGCACTATATCTCAAATCTTGGTATATCTGATCTGCAATTATTGCCCATTCACCAGGAGTCTTTGTTGCATTACCTGTTGCTATTTGACTATTCAAATATTTAGTTATGGCTGCTTCTGCTTCCTTTTCTGTTTGTGATTTTTCCAAACCGAAATTTTTTAGAATAGGCTTTAACACAAATAGATAAGCAGCTATTGCACCTAATCCATAATACAAATATTTTTTATTCTGCTCTGTCATTTGCGTAACATATTTAATAACATCTTAAATTGCAAAGGACTATTTTCCGCCATGTTTGCTAATATCATTAAATCATCATCCAAATTTGGATCATGTTTTCTTAATATATCCAGGGCCTGATTAAGTTTATTATTTTCTTCAATACCTGCTATACCTGATATTATTTTTTTTGGTGGCAAAATTCTATCAATAATCGTTTGCACTGTTCCCACTAAAAAATTAACAATATCAGGATTTTGAACTAAACCTACTAAAGCATTTACAGGCTTTTCATTTTCTTCATATTCTTCCTCATCATCATTATTTTTTTTAGCAGATTCTAAAGCCGAAATCCTGCTTAAAATTTCATTATCTCTGGTGCCTATGTATTGCTGTTGCCTTTGCTGATAACCTTCTATATATGTCTGTATTTGCTCCGGATTTGATGTAATAAATTTTACTGATCCTTCAGGGATATCAGATATCTTTCCTTTTTGATCAGGCTTTACAGCTCCTTCATACCAAACAATAGAATATACTTTTTTATGATCAGGAGTAATGTCATCAAAATATTCTTTTATTTCTTCTACACATTCTGATATTTCTTCCCATCTACCATTCAAGCCATTTACTACAGGATATTTATCATTGCCACAATAAAGAGCAAAATAAATAGATCCTTTTTTTTCGTACCTGGCTATGGCTTTATCAATTCCCTGCACTACTCCTGTCTGTATCATAATACATATTATTAAAGGTGAATAGGTATATGTTAACTATGCGTAATAAACGCCAAATGCGAAACTAGCTGCAGCAGAAAAAGTAGGAACAGAAGATAATTCAACGTATGACTTATCCCATGTTACTTTTTGATTGTTTCCTTCCCATAGTGATCTTACAAATGGATCTGAACTTGCGTTTTGTATCCTGTTTAATTCTACTAATGGAATTCTGTAAAGATCTTGCCTTTCATTCGCGTAAAGTACTAAATATGCAGTTTTCATAATTGTCATATTAACAACAGCATTACCAGAAGGGCAAGTTGTTAATGAATTTACTGTATATGCTGTAATTGCTTGTAATGCAGTATAGCGTAATTTAGGTAAATCTTGAAATGCATATCTCATTGCAGTAGATCCTGAAACCACCGGTATCTCAACGAACTCGAATTTTGAAGCCTTAAAAGCCATTTTATTTTAGTTTTATTAAGGCCGGATATTTCACCGGCCTATATTAAAAATTATCTTACGCTAGTAACATTCTGTGCCAAATGACCTGCGAAATAAAGAATAACGCGGCTATTTGTTTCTACTGCAGTCAATGCAGCAGGTAGTGAAATTTGTACTATGTTTTGCTTAGATCCACTAAATACAATACCTGGTTCAATAGGATAAAGAGCTGAATTAGATCCGTCTTGTTGATCTTTGAACGCAATAGCTGAAGATGTGAAATATGCGTTTGCAACCTGCTGTTGCTGTGGCACAGAATAAAATCTATAGCAATCTAGTCCACTCATTACCTGGCGATTATTAATTGTAATAGAAATTGAACCATTGTAAAATGAGTACAAACTAGATGCAGTATTAGCAGTTGAGAAAATACTTGCATTTGGATATGTTACTAATTGGAAAGTTGTATCTGTGCTGCTTGAAGGCTTTGCAAAGAATAAACCAATGTGAGATACATAAAATGCGTCTTGTAATGCTAAACTGAATGAAGTATTAGTTTGAGTTGCACCTTGTACACTATCATTTGTTAAGATAGGGAATTGATACAATGTCTTACTTGTTGACAATGCTAACTCACTTCTCAAATATGATTGAGATAAAACTGCTGTACCTAAATTGAAACCTGCAGCTTGAATACCTGCTTTGGCTTTGTCGAAATTGAGCCTAGCTCCTACTGTTGATGCCATTTTGTTATTTTTTAAATTTTTAATTAATAGTTATAATCATCATCTTCTTCCTCAATACCTGCAATTACAGACATATCTCCAGCCATTACTGAATCATCATCTCCAGCAATAACAGAAATACCATCTTCTACTTCTCCTACAGTTAATGGAAGGCTTAAAGTATCTTCAATAGCTCCGATTACATTAAAATCAGAAAGCAATCCAATACCACCAGCAGCAACCATACCGGCGCCTATTGAAGTACCAAAAGATCCTTTAATTAATTTTGGCATACCATAGGCTCCTAAAAGGGCTACACCTGCATTTTTAATTTTGCTGTCAATATTGGGAAGTAATTTGTTTGCTACGATCCTTCCTACTGCAGCACCGGCAACAATACCGATAACATTGTTCAAAGCTCCACCCATTGCACCCATAGATGAACGGCGGCGGCTCATTGAACGTTTTTTGCTTGATTTTTTACGTTTCATTTTTGTTTTATTTTTTGTGTTCCTTTTGTGATTAATTGTGATGCTGTGTAACTTTTGTTGTTCCCTTTATTTTATTATGCTTTTTAAAAGCTAATGCTATTTTTTTTGCTTCCGGTAAACTTGTTGCTGTAACAAATTCTACCATACTCAATTTACCAGGTAAATTGTAAATAACAACATATTTTTTAATCATGTTTTTTACGATCCTTCCCATCATGTGTGAATGTTGCGCCTCATCTAATCTATCAACATTCTTTTTAACTGTATGTATCTTATTTAAAATAGCTTTTTCGCTTATTTTTTTTGTTGCTGTTCTCTTTTTTGGAGCTGCTTTTTTAACTGCTGCTATCTTTTTTGGAGCTGCTTTTTTAACTGCTGATTTTTTCTTTACAGATCCTACTTTTTTTACAGTTTTATCTTTACCATACAAAATAGCAAAAGCTTGCTTCAAAGCCTGTGCCTGACTTAACTTAGGATTCTTAGCGCGCAGCTTTTTAGTTTCTGCTATGGCCATTTTAAATTTTGCCCTGGCTGCTTTTTGTTTTACTGTCATTTTGTTTTTTTTACTATTTTATTAGTCCATTCCAACATTTCATTTCCTCCCCATAATTGGTAACTTATGTAACCGCATTTATCAATATCTCCTACATATACTTTAGCCCTTTTTAAATATGAATTAATTTTTACTACAAATTCATAATCTAATTCAGACCTATTAATTAACATAATAGCTGTTTTAACTCCTGTTGCATTATTGCAGCTACCTTTTTCTAAATTTAAAATATATCCTTCCTGTGCATTTTTTGAAATTTTCACAGGATAGTTTTTAAATTTTTTCATTTTTTCTTACTAACAAAATACAATAATAAACCACCACCAATAATAATAGGCAAATAGTTTGTTTTCTTAGTAGAACTTTCAAACATTTCAACCTCTTGATTTTCTATCAATAGTTTTTTATCAACTTTAGATGCAATATTTGTAACAATCTGCTTAGCTTTTTTATTTGCTGCATCTGCTGCAATTTGTTTCAAAGCTTCTGGATCAATACCAATAGATTTTAAAAATGTTCCAACAGCAACCAAGATAGGAGTTGCAGTTGCTACGGCTGTAGCTGTTGCAGGATCTCCTATCATATTATCAAAACCTAAAACCCTTTTTTTAGTTCTACCTCTTTCTATCTGCTTTAATAGCTTTGATATTTGTCCTCCTAATCTTTCCCACCAGATTTTTAATCCTCCTGGATCCTTCTGATCAGCTGCATTTAATTTAACAGCTAGATTAGAAAAATTTAAACCAACCAAAAGTAAAAAAGCTGTGCGCGCTGGAGATCCTGCAACCTTTAAAACTACTTTGGCTCCTTTTTTTAACAATGTTTGCTTTTTAACAGCACCAATTCCTGATATTCCGACTAACATAGGCTTTTTGTCTATTTTGTATGTGTAATCTTTCTTATAATCAAATTGTCTTAATACTGCATCAATCCAAATTTCTTTATCTGTTCCAGGATAAGCAACCACAAAAACATGCTCCGGAATATCAGAAAATAATTTATAACTGCTAAAACGAAAACAAAACGGAATTTTTGTTAATCCTTTTTTGTTCAGATCCTGGAGGATACCGGCTGTAAATAGGCTCAGATTTTTACAGTCTGATCCGACAGTATTACCTGTAGCTATAATAGCTGCAGGAGTTTTAATTGTCTGCCTATCTTCCGATTCTATTCTGTATCTAACATTTTTTTTCAAAAATTTCCAGATATTTTCACATGTTTTCCTAGGAGTTGATCCAATAAAAAAAGAACTAATATTTGAATAATCTTTAGCGTATTTTATTTGCGCCTCCATTATTCCGTTAATAATATCGTTTGTATTCTGATTTTTCTTAATTATATACTCATTCCCTTTGTATGGAGGCAAATAACTAAGTAAATGTTTACCATTCATTATAAACTAATATTAGTATTTACAGGATAATCAATATTATCAACATTCATATTTCCTGTAAAAACAAAATTTACTTTATTTCCAGATTTCACAAATTCTTTTATAGTTTTGAAAATACCTGCTCCGTATGGCTCTGCAGTAATTTCATAAATGCTTTCTTTTTTTGGCCCTATTACTTGAGTAGTAAAGTTTGATACATCTGCAATAACTTTTCCATTTGCTGCCACCTGTCCGACCAGGCTATTTATTTTTGCAATTCCTGCAGTCGGATTCTGCACTCCAAATCTCAAATTGAATTTAGGCTTTAGAACTGTTCCGGATAATTTAACCCCTCTGAATAAAACTTTAATTTTATTCACTAGGTTAGTTTTTTTATATATATAATAACCAACCAGGCCCACAATTATAACAGGAACAACCCATTTTTTCATAAGACTAAAATATGATAATTTTTATTATGTTAAATAGAAACAATAAAAAAAAAGCGAAAATCCGCCTCAAAAACTGTTAATAAAAACCATTTAATTTTAATTAATTGGCCTTTGCAATGGCAAATTAATTAAAATTAATTTAATAACCAAATATGTGAATAACTTTTTAAGAAAAATTATACCTATTCACCTTTAATAAAGAAATAAATGTATATTTGAGTAATAAAACCTTCAAACCATGACTAAATCAAATCGCTTTTCGTTTATTTCATTGTCAATTTGTGCTGCTTATTTTATTATTCGATTTCTAGTAAACATTTTATTCAACATTTAAAAACATGCTTAATGAAAGCTTTTGAAACAAACAAAGAAAAAATCCATTGGGTAAAAATTAAAGATGGTAAACTTTGTTATTGGAATGGAGAAAAAGAATTGATTTTTGATGAAATGCAGGGAATTATCTCTGATATCTATTTTAAAGATGATGAATACCAGGGCCGAAATTTTACGCTGGCTTTATTTACATTATTTTGTGATGGAGAAAAGTATATTTTAAGCATTAATACTGACAGCTCCTACTTTAGATCATTTTGTAATTATTTACGATCTGCTGATATATCTAAAAATATATTGATCAGGCCAAAAATTACTGAAGATGAAGGAAAAAAGAAATATAGCATTTTTTTACAGCAGGAAGGTAAATGGCTTAAAGCATTTTATACAAAATTAAATCCTGGTGATTTTCCGCAATTAGTTGTTATTGAAATTGCAGGAAAAAAAGTTTACGACAATTCACAACAAATTGCATTCTGGAAAAAATGGCTAACTGATACATTTGGAAACAAAATTTCCGAATATAATCCGGATGATCTACCATTTTAAAATATTTACCTATAGAAACCAAAAAAGCCTGGATAAACCAGGCTTTTTTTTTATCATTTCGTTAATGTCAACAAATTGATGAATTATTCTTTAGTTGTAAAATAATATCTCTTTATAAATGTTTTATCTGATTCATTATATATATTAGCATACCAAGCACCTGACCTTATGCAGTATTTAAAGAAATTATCTATTATAGTTATATTCCGATATTTTCTTGTCTTTATTTCTGTTTCAGGCTTGAAAAAAACTATTGCATTGTATTTTTTTTGCATAACTTTACTTTGAATAGGTATAACGGTTATTTTTGAATCGTTTGTCCAGGGCCTGGCTTGTTGCCGGCCCTTTTTATTTTATAGA
>Ga0181347_1000632_pt1 | contig 11692 bp, 23 predicted proteins | sample Su13VDMM110SN_FD_130102 | JGI IMG/M metagenome (GOLD analysis project Ga0181347, IMG submission 130102) | Freshwater viral communities from Lake Michigan, USA - Su13.VD.MM110.S.N | ecosystem: Environmental > Aquatic > Freshwater > Lake | place: USA: Michigan | collected 2013-07-16
CCTACGTCAGGAAGCCGCAACGGGTTGGGGATGGCAACGTGATAAGCGCCAACATTCGCACCGACACCGCCGGGCGGGATGATAGGGTATTGAGATCCCTCATAAGCCTGCCGCAGCGCGGCTAACTTGGCGCTTTCTTCAGCCGAGGGGACGTAGTCGTATTTTTTGAAAATAGGTCCGATGTCTTCGCCAGCATCTAATGCCCGCGTCAGTTCCTCAATCGGAACCTCTGTATTCTTTCGGCGCAATTCTTCTTGGTATCTTTTCAAATTATCGAAGTGCTCTTGAGACACCGCATATCGACGATCAATGTCTTCTTTCGGCCACGGTGCCTTTTTAGCCGTATCTTCAAGACGTGAATTTGCAGCTTCAACATCACCAAAATGAAAGCCAAAATGAGATTTTGGCGTGGGCTTGAACTCGGCAATGTCAGCATGCGTGCCGTGGTAAAGCAAAGGAGGGGTTTGTGACCCCTCCATAAACCGAGACAAGTTGGCCGCCCGCTGCGCGGGGTCCGCAATGTGCCTGCTGGCATGTGCCGCCCGCGCCGCATCAAGGGCCATGTCCAGCAGTTTCTTCCCGGCCATGCCCTACTCCTGCGTCAGCGGCTGCTCGTTGCTCTCAAGTCGCTGGATCATATCAGGTTGCAGGAAGTTCTGCACCACTGGTATCGCCTGCGGGTTGTCGCCCATCTCCATCGCCAGCTTCACCGCCGCCAGACGCTCGCGGCTCTCGCGGTCGCGCTTGCGGTTCAGGGCGTCCATCATCCCGTCCTGCTGCTTGATCTGGAGTTCGTTCTGCTTGAGCTGGATCTCATCGGCCTTGAGCTGGTCGAGGAAGGTCGGCTGCCCGGTTCCGAGCCCGCCCGCCTCCTGCTGCGCCTGAGCCATCTTGGCCGCGACTTCCTGCGACTTGACCTCGACCATCGCCGTCTTGGCGTCGGCCTCCTGCTTCTTGATGCCAACCATCGCCTGAGCGTACTGGACTTCCGGCGGCGGCTTCTGCTGGAGGGCCGAGGGCGGCACCATGAACTGCTGCGGGTTGCTCCAGCCCATCGCCTGCATGGCGGCAGTGTCGATGGCGATGGGGTCGTACATCGACGGGTTCTGCGCCTGAAGCTGCTTCAAGCCGACGATCTTCATCATGCGCTGAGACTGCGACGCGGTGTTCGGATCCGCCTGCGGCACCAGCTCGGCGTCGTCCAGCGCCTGAATGAACGTCTGCTGGTCCCACTGGTAGGCGGGCTTCTTGTTGCGCTGCCAGAAACTTTCGGGGTTCTCGCGGAAGCACTCGACGAGGAGGCGGAACTCTTCGGCCTGCGAGGCGTGCATGCGCTTGTGGACGCTGTTCAGCACCTTCGTCGCCTGATCGATCATGGCCAGCGTCGTGCCCACCGGCGCGTCTGCGCGGCCCTCGCCGACTGCCTGCTCCGACGTGCCGCCGAGGCGCATGCCGGTCTCGGCGATGTTGGTCACGAGGTTCATGAGGCCCATGCCCGGCTCCTTGTACGGAAGGGGCATGATGGCCTGATTGATCGGCAGGCCGCCCGTCTTGACGAGAGCGCCGCCGCCGGGAGGAATGCGGAAGATGTTGGTGTTCTGTCGGCCACCGGCGTCGGAGAACAGGAAGCCGGGGAAGTTGGCGAACATGCCCGCGTCGAGCATCTCGCGCCACGCGGCGGTGACGGCGTTCGTGGTGTTGCCGAGGATGTGCAGCAGGCCGATGTCATAGAAGCCGAAGCCCGGCACGAACGTGTACTTGACGAACGTGGTTCGCGCCTCGGGCAGGTCGTCAGTCTCGTTGTAGTTGCGGACGATGGACAGGATCTCCTTCGAGGAGACGTCGATGGTCACGCGGTAGGGGATCTCAAGGCCGGAGACCTTGCCCTTGTACTTGTGCTCATAGTCCGGGATGTCCAGCTCGCAGTAGCACTCGTAGATCTCGCGGTCGCGGTCCTCGGGCCGGGAGGACGTCTCGGTGACGCCCTGCTGCGCGCGCTCCTCGCGCTGCGCCGGGTCGAGGCTGGCCTGCTGCGGCACCGGCAAGTCGCTGTCTTTGTAGACGCCAAGGATCTGGAGGCGGCGCACGGTCGAGGAGCGCATATAGCTGCGGTGCGTGACGCGCTTGGCGTTCGTCAAGTCGGTCGCAGCGTTGCTGACGATCAGGTCGTCGGCATCGACGGTCTCGCTGACCGGGCGATTGCGCAAGGGGCACTGGTAGACCTTCTTGAAGGACGTGCCGCCGAAGCCGAGCATCAGCAGCATGCGGTCGGTGTCGGGGTAATATTCCGACGCGGTCGAGGTCAGGTAATGATTGAGGTCGCGCTGGAGCGCGTTGGCGCGCTGGTCCTCGCCGAGGTCGGCGTTGTTGTTGTCGTTGCGGATCTTGATCGGGCCGTCAGTCGGCAGCAGCTCGCTGCGGGCGTTGGCCTGAAAGCGCAGGACGGCCTCAAGCAGGAGCGGGTGGCGGACGCGGCTCATGCCCTCGACCGGCGCACCGTCTGCGGTCCCGCCGACGTTGGGCACCTCGATCTTGAGCCCCAGCAGCTTGATGCCCTGAGCGCGCGCCTCAATCCAGTCGCGGCGGCTCTCAAGGTCGTCCTCGATGCCGCGCATCAGGTCGTTGGCGATAATACCAAGCTGCGATTGGTCGATGTCATCGACGAGGTTGGCAAACCAACCTCCCTTTTTCTTTTCGGGACCGCTCTCGATGGGCTTGCCGTCGAGGCTGATGCTGATCGACCCGTCGTCGTGCTCGATGCGCATGACGTTGCCGTCAGTGTCCGTGTCCGGCACGTCAGCGCCCTGCTCGATGATCACCTCGGTGTCATTGGCGGGCGTCTGAAGATTGGGGGCGGGCAGGCCCGGCAGGCGGATGTTGGGGTTGGAAAGGCCGGGCAGCGGCATGGATCATCCCTCAGACAAAAGTGCGGAGATTTCCTCGTCGAACTGACGGAGGCCATCCTGCGCCGCGAGGGTATCAGATTTGGCATCGACGGTATAGACGCGCACATAGTCGTGCGGCTCCCGGCCCCAGACCTCGACCCTGAACTGGCCAAGGCCGACGGGCGTGGCGGGGCGGATGACGTCAACGATGGCGTTGGCGGGGATCATAGGTGCGTCCTTATGGGTGCTGTGGCGGCGTAGGGGATCACGGGTGCGACCCTAGATCGGGTAGAGCGGAGCGGGTGCCTTGCCCGTGTGGCGGCGACCGGCGTCGATCTCAGCCATACGCTCGGGGGCGCGCGTGAGCAAGCCTCTGTCGCGCATGAAGCGCAGCGCCATGCTGACGGTGTCCACGAGATCGTCGTGCGTGCCCTTCGGGAAGATCTCGCACTGCCGAATGACGAGGTCGGACCAGTGCCGGTCGGGGGCGTAGACGATGCCCTCGCTGAACAGGTGCTGGACACTGTAGAGCCGGGACAGCTTGTCGATGGCACCGGGGTTGATGAGATGGACGCCGAAATCCTCGTTGTTGTACAGGCGGCGCAGCTCCTGACTGACGCTGATGCCGCTGGCCTTGGCCTCGACGAGCAGCGTGTCCACCTTGAACTTGGTGCAGGTCTCGATCACCTTCTTGACGAGGTCCGGCATCTCCAGCCTCTCCTGCCACGCAGCCATCAGCATGACGCGGGGCACGCTCTCGGGGTTGTGGTCGAGGAGCTGGCTGATGCGGACGCCCTCGTCGAAGCGCGACGCCTCGTCGGCGACGTTCTTGCGTTTGCTCCGGGCGCTCACGAAGTTGTCGGCGCGGTTGTTGATGTCGCCCGAGAAGATGCCCCAAATCGTGAGGGCCGAGTAGTCGTTCTCGGTCTTCGTCGTGTAGGCGGTGTCGAGGCTGGCGACCACATAGTCAATCGGCGGCCAGCCCTCCTCGACCCATGTCTCCCACCAGTCCGGCTTGATGATCCCGCCTCCGCGCGGCGTCGGCTCCTGCTGGAACTGACCGGCGGCGGCGTATGGGCCCATGACTTTCTCGTCGCGCTCGACGACGGCGGCGCTGAACCGCTCGGGAAAGAGCAGCTCGCAGTCCTCGGTGCGGGGATCCTCAAGGCCGAGCAGGGTCGGGGTGGCGCGCGTCGGGTCGTACTCCATCGGCAGCATGATGTGATCGTAGCCGAGCTGATCGTCGAGGATGACCCCGCTGACATCACGTTGATGGAGCCGCTGCATGACCACGACTATGGCCGAGCGGTCGGGGTTGTTCAGGCGGGTCGGGACGGACTCCTTGAACCACTGGATCGTCGTGTCGCGCATCGCGTCGCTGTTGGCCCCGTCCACGCTGTGCGGGTCGTCGATGACGACGCGGTCGCCACGAGCGCCGGTGATCGAGCCCGACGCCGCCGCCTGACGGAAGCCGGTGCTCGTGTTCTCGAACTTGGTCTTCTGGTTCTGGTCGCCGGTAAGCTGGACGCGGTCGCCCCACCGCTCCTGATACCACTCGGACGTGACGAGGCGGCGCATGCGCAGGCCGTCGCGGATCGAGAGGTCGAGACTGTGGCTGGCGCAGACGAAGCGGTGGTGCGGCAAGTTGCGCGGGCCCCACTCCCACGCGGGCCAGAAGACGCCCACAAGGAGCGACTTCATGGTGCCGGGCGGGACGTTGATCAGGAGCCGATTGTAGAGCGCGCCGCTGTCCAGCTCGACACCGTCAGTGATCGCGGTCAAGTGCTCGCACAAGAAGTCGATGTGCCACCCGTGGATGTACGGCTGGCCCGGCTCGATGACGTGCCACGCCTGCCGCACAAACATCGCGAGGTCCTCCTCGCACTCGGCGCGCGAGATCTCCATCAACTGCTTGTCGATGTCGATGATCTGTCCGTCGAGGTTGAGGATGTGGCTGCCCATGATCAGCGCCAGAACGTCCAGTCGGTGAAGCGTGTGCTCTGCGGGTCGCGCCACGCATGGCCCAGCTCCTCGCATGCGTCGAGCAGCGCGTGGCACACACCGACGACGATGGCGAAGGGGAAGAAGAGGGGGATGGCGAGGACGATGATGGCGCGGATCACGTTGTCGGGCATGGTGTCTCCTTGAGATCTTTTGCCTGCGCATCGCACTCTTCGCGATACTTGCGGCCCTTGATGACCCGCTCACTGTATTGCAGCGCAGACCTCAAACCGCTCGGGTCGGCATTGAAGCTGCGCGCGACGGCGGCACGGCTCATCCCGGAGGCAATCATCTTGATCGCCTTACCGAGGTTCTTGCGCGTCCATATGATGGCGAACGGTCTTGCATAAAATTCCATATCAATCTCCTGCTGCTAGTCGCTTCGCTGCGAACAGCGCCTGCTTGAGTGCGTCGCGCGCGTCAGGCTCAAGCTGGCGCGCGTCAATGGTCGTGGCTGCAATCCTAATCGGCCCGCCGTCAGCGCCGGTCAGCTCAGTGCGGCTGCTGTCGCCGTAGATGCGCGGCGCGATCTTCATCGCCCGCCACTGCTTCGTCGCGATCTTGACCTTCTGCGACTGGACATTCAGTTCGGTCGTCGCGTCGGCGAGCGTCTGGATGTCGTCCACGAGAAAGTCAGCCAGCCCCTCGCGTGCGCGCGCGCACCGTGTAACGAAATCAGGCCGGGCGTCCATCCAACGATACACCGTCGTCCGGCTCGGCATCGCAACGTCTTCGCAGATCTTGACGAGGCTCTCGCCATTGAGCATGCGCTCGCACACAGCGTCGGCGAACGCGTCGGTGTAGGCAGACGGCCTCCCGACCGAGCGCGTCGGCTCAATCGGGACGTCAGGCTGAACTTTTTTCTTCACCATTGGTCATTCCACAAAAAGATCAAACTGCTTGGACTTCTGCGACGCATGGGCGCGAATGATCTCCTCGATCACGGGACGCCACGTCGCCGGATAGACTGCAAAGCAGTGGACACCGACGCCGCAAGTTTTGGTGCGAAGCTTTTTGTCAGGCAGCTTGCCGACGACTTCGAAATATTTATTTCTGACGAGATGGCCGACGGGCCATGTGTCCCGCTTGACCGGCTCGAAGCCGATCTCGCGGAAGACATCGATGATGGTGATCTCAGGTGCCGCCATTCTCTTCCCTCGGATCCATCGCCGCGACGACGATGCGTGCGACCTCGCGTTTGAAGGGCGTGTCGGCGAGCATGCCGACCGCGCTCATGTAAGTCGCAATCAGCTCCTGCTCTTCGGTGACTTCGCTGCTCGACCGCTTGCGGATCGCGATCACCTTCTTCAGGATCTTCGGGTCGAAGCCGGTGCCCTTGGCCTCAGCGTAGACCTCCTTGATGTCGTCGGCGACTGTCGCCTTCTCAGCCTCAAGGCGCTCAATGCGCTCGATGAGCGCCTTCAATTGGTTATTGGTCATGATCCCCTCATGTGTTTTGTAATGCCGACAGATTATGGTCCAATTTCGGGACACGGTCAATCGACCCTGTACGCTTTGCGAAGGCGCTCGATGGCCTTGGCGTCCTGCGCCGGTGTCAGCACCAGCCACTCCGGGCCACCCGCCTGATAGACGGGCACGACGCGCAGCTCGACGAGGAACCAGCCCTTGGATCCACGATCCAGCACGACCTTGGTCCCGCTGCGCGCGTAGCGGTAGGCGTTGGGGACGGCGTCGCCGCTGACCGTGACGTAGTAGGCACCCGGCGCGTCGCCCTTGTTGATGAGCTTGAGGACGGCGGCCTCGGCGTTGTCGGCCTCGCGGGCGATCTGGTCGAAGGTGGAGAAGGTGTGCGCAACGAAGTCGCGGTTGATAACCTTGAGGGCGGCTTCGATCTTGGCGGCGTTGGCGGGGGTGATAGCGATTTTCATGTCCATCTCCATAAGCAGGTCATCAGCGACCGTTCAATGAATATAAGCGAAGTAAATTCGCATTGCAAGCGATCTTTTTCAAAAAAAGTTATCCACAGGGCGCACAAGGCGGTTGACCTGCGAATTTAGTTCGCGTAAGATAAATCACGGTCAAGAGAGACCGGCACCGTATGGAGATCGATATGACCAACATGACCGACGCCGCCACCACCGTCCTCGCCGCCCTCCGCTCTGAGGTCGAGAGCTATTCGCGCGACATCGACAATGCCCGCTGGGGCATGGTCTACCTCGACAACGCCCGCCCGCGTGGCATGTCGCGCCACCAGTTCGCTGGCTACCTGTCGGCGCTGAAGGCCGAGGGTCTGTATGCCCAGACCTCCGACGCCGCCTTCGGCGAAGTGAAGATGGATGCCTGACCCTGACGGGGGCTTCGGCCCCCGCTCACCCTATGGGGATCAACATGATCAAGATCAAAATCAGCCGCACGATTGCGAATGAATATGTGGACCGCTGCGTCTACGACTTCATCGGAGCGAGCGGGACGTATCGCCTGACGCCTGAACAGGCGCAGGAGCTGCTCGATGACGCGCTCCACAATGCCCTGCACACCGACTGCATGCCGCCGGGGGCACAACGCGCTTACAGCGCCCTCGCAACGAATTTGATGGCTGTTCTCAAAATAACCGCTTGACCAGCGAATTTAGTTCGCGTATAACTATTGAACGGTCACTGGTGACCGGCACCGCATGGAGATCGATATGACCACCATCGTCCGCAACCGCAGCACCGGCAAGTATCACATGGGCCACACCAATTCGATCTGGTGCAATCACTCTGGCCAGCGCCGCATTCCTTCGATGGCCAATGCCCAGCGCGGCGAAGTTGCAAAAGCGGGCGACACCATGTTCTGCGCCAAATGCTTCAAGAATGGCAGGCCCACAGAAACCGACATTGCCAAGTGGATTTGCCAATAACCCTACCGGGGGCTTCGGCCCCCGACCACCCTCAACCTCATGGAGATCGACATGACCAAGCTGCTGACGCCTACCATCCACCTGAACGGGACGAGCAAACAGGATCTGCTCGATCAACAAAAAGAGATCCTGAGCGCGACACGCGACCTGCTTCAGGCAATGCGGCGCGCGACCCCGAATGGCAGAGATTACTATCCCCAAGGCCCGGACGCGGGCAATCAGGCGCGTGACGCCTTCGCCGAGCGGTACAATGCGGTCAGCCGGATCTATGACGAGTTCGAGGAGCTGGCGCTGCAAATAATGCTGGAGGGTCTCATCAACGCCCGGCAGGACGGGTGAAATAACGCTTGACGAACGAATTTAGTTCGCGTAAGATCATCTCACGGTCAAGAGAGACCGCCACCGCATGGAGATTGAAATGACCGACCGCTTCCCTTGCGCCACCAAGATGCTCAACCTCGGCAAGCATGGCTACATGCTCCGCATCACCAACGCTCTCGCCAAGATGGAAGAGACAAAGCCCCTCCTGAACGACAGCGATCTTGAGGTTCGCGCCTCGGCTCAGGAGCTGACCTACTACCTCACCAACATCATTGAGGCCGAAGAGGCCGACGCAGAAGAACGCTACGCTGACTGGGCCTCCGACTAATCGGGGCTTCGGCCCCCGACCACCCTCAACCTCATGGAGATCGATATGTCCTTCGAAACCGACTACAATGCCCTCCGCGCCCGCACCAACGAAACCGTCATCGAAGTCGTCCTGACTGCCGCCTCCGGCCCCAAGACCGCCGCCGCCATCTCCGTCATCGACGCGGGTATGCTCGTCCTCATGGACCGCCTCAGCCACAAAGACTTCAACGACCTCTGGGCGCAGATCGAGGACGCGGGCTACATGACGGGCGACGAGCCCTCCGCCCAAATGGACACGACCGACTTCAATTATGTTGGGTCGCCCGCTCATTATTGAGCGGGAGGGGGTTGACGAACGAATTTAGTTCGCGTAAGATCATCTCACGGTCAAGAGAGACCGGCACCATATGGAGATCGATATGACCGACCTGAGCCACCTCCACGCCCTTGAGCTTAACCTCTCGCACGAGCGCGTCCGCCTCTTCGCAGCCAAGTCCCCGGGCGAGCGCGCGCTGCGCGCCGTGTGGGTCGATAAGCTCCAGCGCGAGATTGACGCCGAGTACGCCTTCCTCGGCATCGAGCCGGAAGCACTCAGCGACGAAGACCTCGCCGACCTTCTGGCGGACTTCTGATGAGGGGCGCGAGCCCCTCCACCCCCTCCCAAACCAGCACCCCAATGGAGATTGATATGATTGACCCGCTCGACTACATCCGCGCCCGCCACGCTATGGAAAACGCCGCCAGCAGCGCGCTCCTGTGCTATTGGGTGCCGACAGAGAATGTGGCGTTCCACGACGAAGCCATGCGCGAGGCGCTGGCTCTGGCCGTCAAGTACCTCGGCTACACCCTCACCCCGATCCCGGCTGACGATATTGCGCAGAAAGATGAAATAGGCGCTTGACCTGCGAATTTAGTTCGCGTAAGATAAATCACGGTCGAGAGAGACCGCCACCGTATGGAGATCGATATGACCAACGCCATCACCTACAGCTTCGACGACATCGAAGTCCTCATCAACGGCTACACCTACACCGCAAGCGGCAGCCTGCCCATCGAGTACGTGGTCGAGCCCGCCGACAGCAGCGTCGGCATCATGTGGCCCTACGTTGAACTCGACTTCTTCGGCCCGGTTGACGCCGAGCTGGTCGATGACGAGGGCAACATCACCAAGTCCGTGATCGCGCCCGGCACCGACGCGCACAACAAAATCGCGCTGACCCTGTCGAAGTCGATGTGGGTCGATGAGGCCTGCATGGACGATTATTTTGGGGGCTTACGAGAATAGGTGTTGACCTGCGAATTTAGTTCGCGTAAGATAAATCACGGTCGAGAGAGACCGCCACCCTATGGAGATTGATATGACCAACACCATCGCAGCCGTCGAAGTCTACCTTGCCGCCAAGGCTCAGGCCGACGAGGCCAACGGCATCCTCTCAATGGCCAAGGACGACGTCATCGCCATCGTCGGTGGCTACGGCTTCCTCGCGGGCGAGACCGCCGACCTCGACGTCGCCGTCCAGTCCCGCAAGTCGATCAACGAGAAGGCCCTGCTGGCCTTGGGCCTGACGCAGGAGCAGATCGATAGCTGCAAGGTCGAGGGCGCGGCCTACTCCGTGGTCCGCATCAAGGCCAAGAAGGCCAAGAAGGCGGCCTGATCACCCTGACGGGGGCTTCGGCCCCCGCCCCACCATCCCACCTCATGGAGATCCATCATGTATTTCGTTGTCCCGCAGGGCCGCTCGATCATCAAGTCCGTCTTCAAGACCGAGAATATCTACACGGCCCAGAAGAAGGCCGACGCCATGCGCGCCGAGACCGGCACGCACTGGGACGTCATCTCGATGCGCAGCGTCTACACGACCCAGACGCTGGGCGAGCTACTCGAACAGGACATGCTCCTCGCCACCGAAGCCGAGGCGGCAGCCGCCCTCTGATCACCCCGGCGGGGCTCCGGCCCCGCCACCACACCCGAAAGGAAAAGCACATGGACAAGCTCGAAGACCCTATCTACGGCGACAACAAGTACCTCCTCGACATGCTGGACTGCGACGGAGACCGGCTGACCGTCGCGTCGCCGTGGCTCAATGACAGCGAGCTGATGATGCGGATCGAGAACGACGACACGATCAACGGCATCATCATCAGCCTGCCGATTGCCCTCGCCCTCATGGCCCTGCTGCTGCCCATCATCCGCGCTGGCATGTCTGACGAGGCGCTGAAGGAATACACCACCCCCGACGTGACGCTCTGATCTGACCGACACCGAAACCGAAAGGAAAAGCACATGGAAGCCGAAGACAACCAGACCGTCCTGTATCTGGGCACCGACCGCGACGGCGATCAAATCCAGATCGTCGGGCACAACAACGGCGACTTGATCTTGCGCGTCAAAGACGTCGAGCAAGGCATCACCTGCGGCATCTACATCGACAGCGAAATGATGCTCGACCTCATCTCGACCCTGCTGGCCACAAAGGTTGTCGTCAGCATGTTCGGCCCCCCGAAGCCGGAGAAGGAGGCCGTGCAGTGAGCCCCGACGAGTTCGAAGACGTCTGCGCCTCGCTGGGCCTGACCAACAGCGACATCGCGATGATCACCGGCAACACCATGCGCGCCATCCAGTTCTGGCGCGCGGGCAAGAACCCGGTGCCGCAGGCCACCGCCATCCTGCTCACCGGGATGGCGACCGGCGACATCGACATAAGCTGGGTGGCCGATCAGGTCGCCAAGTTCCAGCAGCCGGTGGCTCAATTCGCCTGAGCCTTTTAGGAGGCCGCTGACCCGCATCGAGGGCCGCTGGGGCATCACCCTAGCGGCCCTTTCCGTTTGCCAGCCCCAGACCCCTTATTTCCAGTCCTTGCGCTCAATTTCCCACGGCAGGACGTCGTCAATCGGCGAGACGCTGTCCGGAATGGCCCGCAGCGGATCCCGATCCGGCCCCCTCACTGCCGTGACCACGGCCCCCGGAAAGAGCGTCTTGGCCCTCATGACGCCGGGGAAAGCCTCGATCATCCTGCCGATCTCGGCGAGCGTGTAGACCTCCGCCTTCCTGCCGTTGCGCTGGGCCTCGAACAGCGCGGCGTCCTTCCAATCCCACGCGATCACCGCCACCGTGCCGTCGCTCAGGGTGGTCTCCCAGACGTCCGGCGCGGCTTGGTTCCTGCCGTCCTCGGTCGCAGCCTTGTCGAGCGCACGCCACGCCTTGACCATCCGCTGGGCCTCCTGCTTCACGGCCTCCAAATCCCCGTGCCAGATCGCTTGGTTGAGCTTGTACCGCTGCCGGTCGAACTTCTCCCGCAGCTCCTTCGGGACC
>Ga0181347_1000636_pt1 | contig 11631 bp, 10 predicted proteins | sample Su13VDMM110SN_FD_130102 | JGI IMG/M metagenome (GOLD analysis project Ga0181347, IMG submission 130102) | Freshwater viral communities from Lake Michigan, USA - Su13.VD.MM110.S.N | ecosystem: Environmental > Aquatic > Freshwater > Lake | place: USA: Michigan | collected 2013-07-16
CAGCAGCATAGAGCGAATAATGAACAAAAACGAACTTAGATTAATGTTAAAGCCCCTTGTTAAGCAACTTGTAAAAGAAGCAATGCAAGAAGAGCTATCAACCGTCATAAAAGAAATTATCAAGCAAACTGGAAGTCCAATTGCAGAATCCAGACAACCATCGGCTGTCAACATTAATGAAGATTTGCATAGAGAAAGATTAGTTGAAAAGCAAAAGTTTCAAAATGAAAAAAGAAAAATGCTTGAAGAAGTTAGCAAAAAAGCGTATGGCGGAATCAATATATTTGATGGCACAACTGCAATAGATAAAGTTGGCGATCCAAGCCGTCACATAAACGAAGCAAAAGCAGGCGATCCACTGGCGGATACCGATCCAAGCGATCCCGGAATTAACATAGATAATCTCTTAAGGATGACAGGTGGATGGAAGCAAATAAAAAAATAAACATCAACGAAGCACAGCTTCGCCAATTAATTCGTGAAGAATTAAAAGAATACTTGATAGAAGAGGGGTTTCTTGGCGATACAATGCAGAAGTTTGCTAACGGCACCAATTTAAGAAAAGTTTTTAATGGTACTATCATAGCTTTGTTGTTGGGGCTGGGAGGCCACAGCGAGCGTCTTGTCTTGGCATCGGCTGCTCCAGAAACACAAAAAGATCTGATTCAGCAATTTGATCAGTTGTCCGAAGAGCAACAACAAAGCTTGATGGCCTATGGTCTAACAAGTCATGGGGCAGAACAACTTGTAGCTGGTGTCATGGTAGGTGCCAAAGAGATAAAAGAAGAAGAGCTTAAATATAATCAAGAATTAACAGATGAAGAAAAAGAAAAACAAATTTTTGATTATCAAGTGGAAGAAGTTAAAAAGCTTGGCAATAAAGAAATTGTTACAACAATTTTAACATCAAAGTTTCTAGAAAAAATGAGTGCTCAGGGAGCACACACGTTGGTTGCTGCAAACACTAGAGGCGGCGGCATGGGAGCCCCCACATCATTAACAGCAACAATGATTGGACTTGGCCAAGAATTTCAGCAAAATTTAATGCAGCATGAAGATGAAGAAGATACTACAATTAAACGCAATGGCAAAATAGGAATCAATGTAATGGATTTGGAAACATATTGGGGGGATATAGTAACTGATAATACCTCTCTCCAGCGAGATCTGAAAAGCAAACTTGGTACTATTTATATTAGTAACAGTGATTATGAATTTGCTGCCGGCGAAGTAGTACAAAACAGTATTCAATCACAACTACAAAAAGAAAACAAAGTTAACAAACTTAAAGAAAGATTAAACAAAATAAGAGGTTTTTATGTCTAAAAGAAGAACGTATGTTATGGTAAAGGTTGTTCCCAAAAAGGGCGAACCTTTTGAAAGAACGCTAAAAAGATTTATGAAGAAAGTAAAAAAAGAAAGAGTGATCGAACAAATCAAAGAAGGAAGAGCCTACGAAAAACCTTCTGTCACAAAAAGAAAAGCAAAACTTCAGGGAATAAAAAACCAGAAAAAAAGAATTAGAGAGTTTGAAAAGAAGGCAAATTCTAAAAATGATAATACTTATAGTAAGAAGAGAGGTTAATAATAATGTCCATTAGTAATCCATACTATGTTGGGTTAGGAAATGTCGGGTCTTACCAAGTATCTGGCATACCTTACGCTACGTCAAGCATCGCAGCCCCTGCTAGTTCTGGGACTCCAACGGTTGTTGCCTTCCCTTTTGTAACGCAGCGAATTGTGATAGCCAACACCACCACCAGTTCTGCTTTAAGAGTAGGATTTTCTGCGAACGGCGCTAAGGGAACAAATTATTTCATAATCCCAGCCGCCCCCGCCAGCCTCACCGGTCCACCACCTTCCGTTGAAATGAAAATAAAAGTAAATTCAATATATATCTTATCGAATACGGCAACTCCAACAAGTGCTTCCATATTGGCAGAGCTTACAAACATAGATTCAAATCTACTGACCAATTCTGGTCCATCTGGTAGCAATTGGTCAGGATCAAACGGGGTAGGATAATAATATGAGCAGATTTGGGTGGATGTATGCTAGCAGTGAACTTACGGGCGCAGTAGCAAACGGTCCAGACAAATCTGTTCAATTTGCTTCTGGATCTTTACAAAAGATTTCTGGAAGTTCTAACTTCACTTTTGATTATACAACAAACACTCTATATTTAACTGGTACATTAAGAGCAGATACTTTGATTGTTTCTGCCTCTCAAATATTTAAATCTGGTTCGACAATCTTCGGTGACGATGTTGCTGATACACACCAATTTACAGGAAGCATATATAACACAACATTGGTAAGCGGCTCAACAGCCCAATTCACTACCATCACTGGTTCAACAGTGACAGGCTCAACAGCACGATTCACTACTGTAACTGGTTCAACAGCACTATTCACTACCATCACTGGTTCAACAGCACAATTCACTACTGTAACTGGCTCAACAGTGACAGGCTCAACAGCACTATTCACTACTGTAACTGGCTCAACTATTACGGCAACCACCCTAACAGTCAACAGCAACGCAACAGTAGTGGGAAATATATTGGGTTCTGCTGCTTTAAAAGCAGGGTATGGAACGTTTTCTAGCAACTTTGTAGTGGCATCCAATAGTTATTTTAGTGGCATCAGCGCAGCGGTTAGCGCCGTTACAGCTAGCTTTAATGCTGTTTCGACTTATCCTTCCGGTCAAACAATGATCTTTAAAGACACTGGCGGTACTGCCGGAACAAACAATATCTTATTGAAACCAAGCGGCTCTCAAACAATCGATGGAGCCACGGGACTTATAATATCTGTTAACTCTGGAAGTGTTACAATTGTGTCAGATGGAGTATCTAGCTTTTATATTGTTGGGACCACATAATGGCAACAGAATTAGTTCTAATTGACGGTGTTTGGGTTTTAAGAACGGCCACATCTTCAGATGCCAGCGGCGTGTCCACTACAGCAGTATACGGAAGTTACGACTATGTTGCTCCAACAGTTGGCTCTTCTATCGAATTTGCAGACTTTGTTCAACTATCAACATCAGGGAGTTATTCATAATGAGTTTACAACATGTACAGTGGAAATATGTAGGTTCTGTAGCTTTTGCTTCTGCCACGGTAGCGTCAGTACTAGATGCTGTTTACGTGTTAGGAACAACCGGCTCTTACGCCGATGCAACTCCAAGAAATCAGGGAGCAAATTCAGCTTGGAGTTTTACTGGAAATACCTTTCTTTCTAGTTCAACAAGAGAAGCCGTCTGGTGTTATCCACCCGCCCCCTCTGGCTCGTCGCAAGTGGTGTTAATGGCAGGCTCTGCCATCAATTCGCCAACTGGCATGGCTACACCAGATCTTTCTACTACAAACAATATGTTCGTTAATATCACGAAAGGTTCTGGCTCATTTAATAACTGGACGCTCAATCCCCCAATTACTGGAGGTACAACGTTTGGATGGTGGAAAACTTGGGTCACCACAGCCGGCGTAGGAAATGCATTTTTGTGGGAATCTAAAGAGTGCATTGCAGTTATTTTAAACACCTCTTCTGGCACCACTTTCGGATTTATTGCCGGTGCCATTCTAGACCCAGAGAGTTCTGATGCAGTAGACGCAGAATCAGATGGAAGATTATATGGGATTCTCTGTAGTGGAGCAGCAGTCATAAGTACCAGCTTCGTCACCAGCACCGGCCTCGCCCTCCTCGGCCACAACTCCTCCAATGGATCGGGACATTGTGGTGTATTTACTCCAAGTGCCGGTACAATAATACCGATAACTGCGAATCAAACAATGCCTCAGTCCGATACAACAACACTCAGAACAACATCGGGCAAGTTTGTTAGGCAAGCAATAACCATGCGTAAATTTTCCACTCCATATACATTTATTGGAAGATTGAGAGATGTCATGTATTGTACCGATGGCAAGACGGGACAAAAGCTAATGGACGGTGCCACCACCATCGGCTATTTGATTGGCTCACAAACCACTACTGATGCTGATCAAATTATGTTGGAGAATTCATAGTGGAAAATGTAATTAATTGGGTATTAGCTAATATTGAAATTGGCAGAATTCCAACGGCTATAAGAGTTTGCGAGCCATACGCATCTGCGTTAATAGCGCAAAGTGTTGTTTCTTCTTCTATCATTTCAGATTGCAACGTTGGGGAAGAACACTTGATCTGCCTGACGGATAATCAGAATATGGAGTGGAAAGCAACATTGTGTGTGTAGAATAAAAGTTTATTTCTATTTATATTAATGGCAAGAGCTAAAAAATCTGATACTGCTTGGAGTCAACCAGCAACTCCTCCTCCTCCAATGTTTGCAGGAGAGAAAGAGCGCAATCTTGTTAAACAAATCAACGACGAGCTTATTGAGAGGGTCATAGGCCAGCAGGTATTGTATTTTCCTATAGATGCCGAAAGGACAAACTTCCATTCATTATACGGAGAGGCATTACAGAAAATATTTTATTCTCCAGTAAGAATTTATGCTCTTGTTAAGTTCAATGGTGATGAAACAAAGAATGAAGACTCGTTTGGCTTGGACAAGTCAACAACAATTGAAATTCATTTTCATAAGAAAAGATTGACAGAAGATCAGAATCTTTATGTTCGTGAAGGAGACTTTGTTCTTTATGGCGATAAATATTACGAAATAACAACCTTAATGGAGCCAAAGGCATTATTTGGCCAAATAGAAAACAAGTTTGAAATCGTAGCAAAATGTTATCGTGTAAGAGAGAATACATTTAATCCACAGTTTACAGCTTAACTATGAATTAATAATGTTTATTTATCTTTATCATTCAACCGTTCAGTATCAAATACAAACATTTTTTGCATTTTTGGTATTATGGTACTACTTATTTTTATAATAATATAATTTATTGGAGATTTATGTATGTCTTTATTAGATGAAGCTATAGTAGATGCGATTACGCTTAAAGAAGCTGCATTAAAAAATGCGGAGGCGATGGTTTTGGAAAGATATACCGTTGATGTTAAACAAGCTCTAGAAAAGCTTTTAAGCGAGCAAGAAGATATTGGAATTAGTTTAACAGACGTTGGCACCACAACCACGCCAGAATCACCAGAAGTAACTAAAACTATGCCATTTGCATTTTTGGACAGAAACAAAAAAGGAATTGCAGACAAAGAAAAGCTTTGCGATGAAAAGCAATGTCCAGAAGATGAAGAGCAGATAGAGATTCCATTAAGGAATATCGCAGAAGCATTAAATATAAGACTTAATGCCGTAAGAAGCACCAGTGGCTATGAAGTGAATAAAAGTGAATTGCTTGATGTATTAGAGCAACTAACAGTAGACGCAAAAGTAGTTCCCCACGGCCACACGTATCATGCCACAAGCTCAGAAATTGAATATGCAAATGAACTTGCAAGAGCAAAACAAGTACAACTCGACAAAGAAACAGAAGAAGAGTACGGCAAGATTAAGAAAGAAAACAAAGATTTAAAAATAAAAGTTTTATCTTATCAAAATAAGATGAAAGAGATTATACCGGTTGCAGAAGCTTTAGCTGATAAAGTTGAGCGATATGAAGCCGGCATAAAAACTCTTCAAGAGAAGCTTGGCAATTTAACATTATCTAATGCCAAGCTTCTTTACAAAAATCGTGTTCTAAGCAATGACTCCTTGAATGAGCGGCAAAAACATAAAATTGTCGAAACGCTTACGAATGCAAAATCGATAGAACAAGCAAAAGTCATCTATGAAACACTTCAAAGCGCAACGCGGTCCATTCTGCCAAGTACGTCAAATGGACCAAAATCGTTAAGCGAAGCAATCTATAGAAACTCTTCTTCTATCATAGAGCGAGAGGAACATAATTCAATATCTTCACCAGCTATTGAAAGAATGCAAATTCTCGCAGGTATTGCAGCTAAAAAAAAATAAATATTTAAGGAGTATTTTAAAATGTCTATAATTCAAAAACTAACAGAAGGCATGGTTAACAGAGATCTTCGCAAAGAAGGCCATGCTCTCGTTCAAAAGTGGGAAAAAACAGGTTTATTGGAAGGAATTTCCGATGAACGCAAACGTCATGGAATGGCTCGTTTGCTTGAGAACCAAGCAAAAGAACTTCTCCGTGAATCTTCATCGATGGCAAGTGGCGACGTAGAAGGCTTCGCCGCTGTAGCTTTTCCAATCGTCCGTAGAGTATTCGCTGGCTTAATCGCCCACGAACTCGTTTCGGTACAACCAATGAGCCTTCCATCGGGTCTGATATTCTTCCTCGACTTCCAGATATCTTCAACTGCCGGCTCAGGTCCAAGAATTGGTTACGAAGCACAAGATTCCGTATATGGTGGTGGAGTAGTTGGTCAGCAAATCACTGGTGGTGTTAGCTTAACTGCTGCAAACGCTGAGAAGGGCTTCTATAACCTTAGCAACGGTTATACCTCTCCAACGGGTTCGCACAGTGCCGTACTTACACTAGTTGCTTCTGGTACTTTCGGTGCCGGTGCCACAACTGGTGGTGGCGCAAACGTAGATACCTTCGTACACTATGATGCTGATTTTGTCTCTGGTACAACCAATATTGCAATATTCTCGACACCACTTTCTGCATTTGATCAATTAAATGTGAAAAATTTTGTAACAGTTACGCTAAACGGTACTGTTCCAAACGTAACCGGCTCAGCCAGCGGCACACGCTTGGTCAGAAGGTTAAACCAAATTGGTGATGGCGCAACTTCTATTGGTAGTACTACTTCTTCCAAGACACTACTGTATCTGCCATTTGTCTCTCTTGACGGAGTGAGAACTGTTGCCAATATCCTCACCGATATGGTTCTCTCTGGTACTACAGCAATCAGCTATGCACAGACTGACGACTTTGGCGGAACTGCTGCTGCTGGTGCTGGCAATGCTCTCGGTTCAGTAGTCGGACAAAGTGCTTGGGGTCTTGAAGGCAACACCGCAATTCCAGAAATTGACATAAAAGTTGATTCAGTGTCTGTAACTGCCATCACCAAGAAAATGAAAGCAAAATGGTCGCCAGAACTTGGACAAGATCTCAGTGCTTATCACAATCTTGATGCAGAAGTTGAGCTTACCTCAATTCTTTCAGAGCAAATCGGTCTTGAAATCGACCGTGAAATTCTTGAAGACTTGGTTAAGGGTGCAACTGCTGGAACCTACTACTGGGCACGTTCTCCCGGCTTGTTTGTCAACAGAACAACTGGCGTAGAAGTTGGTGCATCAACAAAGGCTCCAGATTTCACTGGTACCGTTTCGATGTGGTATGAAACCCTTATCGAAACACTCAACGATCTGTCTGCTCAGATTCACAGAAAGACTCTTCGTGGTGGTGCAAACTTCCTCGTCTGTGGTCCAGAAACTGCCTCAATCCTCGAAATGACCGCTGGATTCCGTGCAAAAATCGCTGTTGATGAAGACAGAGGCGAAGTTGGTGTTGTTAATTCCGGTTCCATTTCCAAGAAATGGGATGTGTATGTTGATCCATACTTCCTCCGTAACGTAATACTAATCGGCCGTAAGGGAAGTTCCTTCCTTGAAAGCGGATTCGTATATGCACCTTATGTGCCACTACAAGTCACTCCTACCATCTTTGGTATCGATGATTTCGTTCCACGTAAGGGCGTTATGACCAGATATGCAAAAAAGATGATTCGTCCCGACCTTTACGGTCTGGTTGTCATTCGCGGCATGTTTGGTGAGGGCGGCGCATAGTAGCCAAACAAGATAGTTAATCTATCTCGGTAAAGAACCTCCGTTAGAAATAACGGGGGTTTTTTATTGCCTAATGAATTTGCAAGCATTAAGTATTCTTTCTGATATTAAAACTAATTAGTGTATGGCCGTCCCTACCTTAACTCCCGCCAGCACTTTAAGTGCCATTGTACTTCCTTCTGTCGGAACATTGGGGGATGTAGTTGCCACCTTGCCGCTTGGCATTTATTCCACTTCTGCGGCTTTTATATCCGGAGCCACAGATCAAGTTGCTTTTGTATATAAAAAGCTTGGTGGAGATATTTTAGATATTGAACTGACAACTGGAAATGTTTATGCTGCTTATGAAGAATCAGTATTAGAATACTCATATATCGTCAATTTGCATCAAGCAACAAACGCACTCCCATCTTATCTTGGCAAGACAACCGGCACATTTAATCATGATGGTGAATTAGTTTCTGGTTCTGCCTTATATACAGCTTTAAGCGGCAATAGAGTCGAACTAGCCTATCCAAAATATTCTCTAGACTTTGTGAGGAATATAGGCAGAGCATTTGCTGTAGAGGGTGGATTGTCGTCTAATGACCCAATTTACTCTGCATCATTAGATACTGTTGATACTCAACAGGATTATAATTTACAGGACATAATTGAATCTGCATCTGTCAACAATATAGACGCAGCCACCGGGGGCCCCGTACCATATGCAGGAAAACTAGGAAACAAGCGAGCAATCATAAGAAGGGTCTTTTATAAAACCCCAGCAGCAATGTGGAGATTTTTTGGATATTATGGTGGGCTGAATACAGTTGGCAATCTATCTTCATATGGACAATACGCCGATGATTCAACTTTTGAGGTCATTCCGGTGTGGCAAAATAAGTTACAAGCCATGGCCTATGAAACATCGATTTATACAAGAAACTCTCATTATTCTTTTGAGATTAAGAATAACATGTTGAGATTATTTCCAGTACCAAGCACCGTAACGCCGGCTAATTTCTGGGTTGAGTTTACAATACCAACGGATCCGTGGACCGAAAACGATACAGGTATGGATACGGGCGTACATGGAATCAACAACATGAATACGTTGCCATTTGCTAATATTCCATATGAAAGTATTAACTCAATTGGCAAACAATGGATTAGAAGATATGCCTTGGTACTGTGTAAAGAAACATTAGGCCAAGTTAGATCTAAATTTAACACAATCCCAATTCCCGGCGAAACAGTTACTTTAAATGGTACTGCATTATTATCAGAAGCGGCAACAGAAAAGAAAGAACTGAGAGATGAATTGAAGACAATTCTGGCAGAAATGATATACCCCAAAATAGTTGAACAACAAGCTGTGCTATCAGATAATTTGCAGAAAATTGAACAAAAAATTCCTTCATTAGTATTTGTGGGGTAATCGATGCAAAGGCCAATTGATCCAAAAACATTTACCATTCCTTTGTCTCCTTCTAAAGTAGAAACAATAGATTTTGCTGTTTATGATTGGCTAAATGATAGAATAAATGTCAACTTGGAAACACATGAAGGATACAAAAAAGTACCTATCATATGGACTTCTGCGGAAAGATCGTTTCAGATTAAGAACAATAAAGACATAAGAGATAGTGGTGGAAGATTAATATTGCCACTAATTTCTGTAGAAAGAACGGCAACTTCTCCAGCGGCAAATTTTAGAGGCAAATATCAAGCCTCCATTCCTACAAACAAGAATTACTACAATGGTCACGGAGTTATAGGAATTGATGCGTTAATTCAGCAGGCAAAAACATCACAATTTGCAAATGCAGACTCCTTTAGGGAATCACAGGATTTTAACCGAAGAAACAAAAATAAAAAGATAGTTTATGAAATTGTAACTGCCCCAATACCAGTACACATTAAGTGTTCATATTCAGTAACTCTTAAGAGCTATTACTTAGAGCAGATGAACAGCATGATAACCCAGTTTATTGCAGTTAATGGTCAATCAAGAATCTTTTCAATTCGAAGAGAAGGACATTCATATGAATTGCTTTATCCGACCGATTCTATTATATCAATGACAAACAACATAAAGAACATGGCAGACAATGAGAGATTATATATGTCAGAACTAAAGTTTGATGTTCTTGGGTATATTTTTAATGATAACGAACAGAGTGATACTCCCAAGATTATCATTAGGGAAACAGTAGTGGAGTTTAAGCTTCCAAGAGAAACGGTTATTATTAACACTCTTAAATAAAAAAAGAGAGGATTTTTGCGATTCTATAGACTATTTACTACCAGATATTAAATTAATCATTTAATCGTTAAAGGAGTTTATACCACATGACTGCAAAAGGATACCGCTTTCTTTCTCCCGGCATCTACATTAGCGAAGTAGACAAGTCCATCATCCCAGCCGATGAAGTTGGTATTGGTCCAATTATTATAGGCAGATCAGAACACGGCCCCTCAATGCGCCCGGTACAAGTTGCTTCTTATAGTGATTTCGTACAAGTCTTTGGCGAACCAGTTCCCGGCAACATCGGCGGCGACGTTTGGAGAACAGGAAATTATACTGCCCCAACATACGCAGCATACGCCGCACAGGCTTATTTAAACGCCAGCGTTGGCCCAATAAACTTTTTCCGTATTACCGGAAAACAAGACACGGCCGCTACAGCGGCAGGCAAAGCCGGCTGGCAAACAACAGTCGCCACCGCTAACGCAACAGTTGCCTCCAACGGTGGAGCATATGGATTGTTTGTTATTGCCTCTGGCTCTTCAACAAGCGGTTTAACAGGAACGCTGGCAGCAGTATGGTATATTAATGAAGGAGGTTCAATTGTCCTCACAGGTTCGCAAAGAAGCACAGGAACACAAGTAACTGGAAGTGCCATATTGGTATCTTCTACTGGCGATAACGCAGAATTTAAAGCAATCGTTAAGACCGCCGCAGGCGCAGCCATAATGACAAGTTCATTTAACTTTGAGCCTTCGTCCGATATCTACATCAGAAAAGTATTCAACACAAACCCAATTTTCGTAAATAGCACAGTAACGACCACAACGAACCTTGAAAAATACTGGCTCGGTGAATCGTTCGACAGATCAATACAAGAAACAGTTGGAACATCATTAACTGCCGGTAATCAATTTGGTGTTATCGTTGCTCTTCAAAGCGGCTCTGTAAACAAGGGCAGCATGAGATTTGAATCACAAGCTGCCGAATCTGGATGGTTTATATCACAAGATCTTGGCACAACACCCGCAAGCTACGACCCTGTTAATATGGCACAACTATTCAAGCTTGTGTCGCTAGACGAAGGCGAGTGGACTCAGAAGAACATCAAGGTGTCTATCACAGATATCAAAGCTGCACCAAATCCAGATATATATTCATATGGTTCTTTCACGATTCAAATTAGATTAGCCTCGGACTCGGACAAAGCAGTTCAAGTTATTGAGACATTTAGTGGCCTCACCCTTGATCCAAGTGCAGAAACTTATATCGCTAGAAGAATCGGAGATAGATCCTATTCTTGGGATTCTGTTGACAAACAACTCAATGAAAATGGCTCCTACCCCAATAGATCAAAGTATGTTCGCGTTGTAATGAACGAGGACGTTGATGCCGGTGCTACTGACACCAGATATCTTCCATTCGGCGTTCTTGGTGGTCGCCAGTTCAAGGGCTTTGCTCTGCATTCTGGTAGCTCTTATGCTTCCAACTTTGGCTCAAATGCTTCGGCATCTGCACAATTTGCACAAGCATTCGTAAAAGCAAATGCCGGAATTGCAGAATCAAAGGGAACAGCAGCGTTATTCGTTGATGTAGGAAACGTCGCATTCACTGGATCCTTCGTATTCCCATCATATGCACAACGTGCTGATTACACAGATCATGGCGGTCG
>Ga0181347_1000639_pt1 | contig 11611 bp, 6 predicted proteins | sample Su13VDMM110SN_FD_130102 | JGI IMG/M metagenome (GOLD analysis project Ga0181347, IMG submission 130102) | Freshwater viral communities from Lake Michigan, USA - Su13.VD.MM110.S.N | ecosystem: Environmental > Aquatic > Freshwater > Lake | place: USA: Michigan | collected 2013-07-16
CACACAGTGGATAACTACAACGCCCGAGACCGTTACAAGAACAGTAAATATAGGGCACTTGAGACTGAATACTATAAGCTCAACAATAAGTTTGAAGCCAACTTCAAGTTTCATTCGTACATCAAGGATGTACTGGACCAGACCGCAGACTTAATGGAGAACTACGATGCCGTACGTGAACAAGGCGAGACCCTACAAGAAAGAGTTTAAACAGCAGGTTGAGCGTGGCGAACACGACAACCGCATGGAGCGCCAACGCGCCCGACGTACTTACGACGCCAAGGGCATCAGCCGCACTGGTAAGGACATTGCCCACGTCAAGGCGCTGTCGAAAGGGGGTAGCAACGGCGATGGAACTCGGCTACAGTCCCCATCTAAGAACAGGTCGTTTCCTCGCAAGTCGAACGGAGCGATGAAATAAGCACAAGGCGTAAGTGTGCATGAGGGTCCTCCACCCACTCCCCTCAGAACAACTGCGTCAGCTGATGGTAGAAAAACCACCTCTTGTCTATACATCAGCCGTCTGGCCCACGAAACGGGCTTTTAACTAAGTAGGTGCAGTATGGATATAGTTGATAACGCGGCGGTGCGATTTACCGCATCCAATTCTTTTGCCTCAGAGATAACTGCTAGGGTACAACGAAGCGAGGTCCTGACCGATAACGGACACAGCAAAGAATTGCTTGTGTGTTGGGACCACGACGAGATGAAGGCACTTGCCGGATACTTGGATGACTTCCTCCCTAGCCCTAACATCTCGAAGATCCCGTCCCCCATGCAGCGTGACTATACGTGGCCGGGGTTCTACACGCCGTTTGAACATCAGCGAGACACGGCATGTTTTCTAAGCATTAGGCAGAGGGCGTTCTGCTTTAACGAAGCGGGCACAGGCAAAACATCGGCAGCGATATGGGCTGCAGATTATCTTATGAATCAGGGCGTCATTAAAAAAGCCCTCATCATTTGCCCCCTATCCATCATGTACCCCGCGTGGCATGCCGACATAATGAATACGGCTATGCACCGAACTTGCGGGGTCGCTCACGGGTCAGCCGCTAAACGAAAGAAGATCTTGGATGAGAACTACGATTTCACCGTTATCAACTACGACGGTACGGGCATAGTTCTCCAAGAGCTTCAACAGGCTAAGTTTGACCTCATAATCATTGATGAGGCCAACGCTTATAAAAGCCCGAGTACCAAGCGGTGGAAGATTCTTTCTAAACTGCTTGAGCCTACGACTTGGCTTTGGATGATGACAGGCACCCCCGCTGCTCAGTCGCCGGTCGATGCGTTTGGTCTGGCGAAGTTGGTCACCCCTTCTAGAGTCCCTAAGTACTCGACCGCTTGGCGGGATCGGGTTATGGTGCAAGTGAGCAAGTTTCGATGGGTGCCCAAACTAGATGCCGTTGACCAAGTTTTTCGCGCCTTGCAGCCGACAATCAGGTACACAAAGAAGGAGTGCCTTGACCTGCCAGATGTTGTTTACCAAACACGTGACGTACCATTAACGCCACAAGTTAAAAAGTTCTACAACGAACTGAAAAAGCAGCTGCTCATCGAAGCAGCAGGAGAACAGATAACTGCCGTCAACGCAGCGGCATCGCTCAATAAGCTTTTGCAGATCTCAGCGGGTGCCGTGTACACGGACAAGCACGATGTAGTTCAGTTCGACATATCGCCCCGCCTTGCCGCGTTGAAAGAAGCGCTTGAAGAAACGTCTAACAAGGTTGTAGTATTCGTCCCCTTCCTTCATGCTATCGACATCGTTGGGGAGTTCCTGACTAAAGAAGGCGTGACGAATGAAGTGATTAAGGGGTCGGTGCCTGCTAGAGAACGCTCTGAAATTATTAGGCGTTTTCAGACGGGCGTAGACCCAAAGGTGTTGATCATACAACCGCAGTCGGCAGCACACGGCATCACGCTTACTGCTGCGGATACAGTGGTGTTCTGGTCACCGGTGATGTCGGTTGAGATCTATCTTCAGTGCGTTGCGCGTATTGAAAGAGTGGGTCAGGTCAACAAGATGTCTGTAGTTCATCTGCAGGGGTCTGAGGTTGAGAGGAAGATGTACACCATGCTGCAGGGCAAGGTCGATCATCATCAAAAGTTAGTGGACTTGTACAAACAAGAGTTGGAGGGTTATGACGATGACGAATAACACGGATGAATTGGTCGAAGCGTATTTAGTAATACGCTCACAGCGCGACAAAATGCTACGCGAATACGAAGCAGCGGACCTTGCCTTTAAAGAAGACATGGCAAAGTTGGAAGCGCGTATGCTTGAGATGTGCAATGCTGTGAACGCTGACAGTATCAAGACGCAACACGGCACGGTCATGCGTAAGTTGAACGAGCGTTTTTTCTGTCAGGATTGGGAGAACTTCTACAAGTTTGTCCTTGATAACAAGATCCCGCATCTGCTAGAGCGGCGCATTCATCAAGGCAACTTTAAAGAATTCATTAGCGATCACGAGAACGATGGGTTGCCTCCCGGCGTAAGCGTGATGCGTGAATACGGTGTTTCAGTACGTAAAGCTAGTAAGTGAGGATTTATGAGCAACGATATTATTGCTAATTTGAAGAGTGAACTTGCCCAGATTGAGGGCGGTGTCGATGACGATACTCGGGCCGTAGCCGGAGGGAAGAGTAATCTCTCCAAGCGTATCTCCATCAAGGGCGGCGTGTTCCGCAAGATGACGGGCGGCAAGGAAATCGGTTCCATCGAAGATCGGCACATGAACGTTATCTTCGTGAAGATGGCCCACAACGCAAGCCGTACTTACTACACGGGTGCGTACAAGGAGGGCGAAAAGGTCTCGCCTCTTTGTTGGTCGTCGGATTCTAAGACCCCTGACCCCGAGGTGAAGACCCCGCAAGCTAAGTCTTGCGACACCTGCCAGTGGTCGGTCAAGGGTAGCAGTCAGGCCGGTGTGGGCGCTGCTTGCCGTCTGTCGTGGCGCACTGCTGTTGTCTTGCCGCAAGACCCCGGTGGCGATGTCATGCAGTTGGTTCTTCCTGCTACGTCCTGCTTCGGCAAGGAAGAGGCGGGTAAGTTTCCGTTCCGTCCGTACATCCAGATGCTTGCCAACAACAACATTTCTGCGGGACGGGTCATCACTAAGATGCAGTTCGACACCAAGTCGCCTGTGCCTAAGTTGCTGTTCTCGCCTGTCGGTGTGGTGCCTGAAGCTGCTGTCCACGCCGTACAGACCCAGAAGGAGAGCAGCGCGGCTGAGAACGCGATCAAGTTGACTGTGTATCAGCAGGATGAGGCAGACGGTGCTACTGAGGTCACTGCCCCTGCTACTGATGCGCCTTTCGTACGGGAGTCTAAAAAGCCGGAAGCATCTCCCACCTCTGATGTCTCTGATGTCATTAAGAAGTGGTCTAAGAAGGGGTGAGTCATGCCTCGCACATACAGTGACAAGTTACTAATAGGACTGCAACAGGCGGATGGCTCCCTGTTGGGGGTACAACTTGGCCGCTTATGTGTCGAGGTTAACTTACCTGTTGCTTACGTAGCCAAAGCGCTTGAGGTATCCCGCACTACGGTGCATCTATGGTTTCGCGGGCAAGCAATGCACGAGAGTAGACGCAAAGTGGTGACAGCCTTCATTTACCTTGTAGAACAGGACATGAAGAACGGTAACCTTCCAGCCACTAACCTGAAGCGGGCTAAAAAGTATTTGGAGGACATGATCGGGCGCAATATTTAATTTGCTATGACTAGTTGGCGGGATGGCTGTCGTCCCGCTTTTTTTATCTAAGTGGGTTGGTTTTCATGCGAAAACAATTTTATGAGAAAGTACTACCTTCGCAGGGCTTCTACTGTGTAACCGAGATTGCTAAAGATAAGCGAGTAGTCAATCGGTTTGCAGAGAGCCTTGATGAAGTTGAGCGGTTGGTGGCTGAGGCCAACGCCGACAACAAAAACGTATTCATCGCCTTGAGCAGTTTCAGCGGCCACAGTCGTATGGGCGACTACGCTGCGTTTTGCCGTTCGTTTTTTGTAGACCTCGACGTCAAGCCTGACAAGCCGGGGCACTATAAGAACAAAGTTGAGGCAATCGAAGACCTAGATCATTTCCTCAAGGTCACGGGTCTGCCTTCACCTGTTGTGGTTGATTCGGGGAATGGCGTACATGCGTACTGGCCGTTTGAAGAGTCCGTGCCTATCGGCGAGTGGAAGCTGTACGCTGACAAGTTCAAGCAACTCTGCCTAGACCACATGAAGATTGATCCTGTGGTGACTGCGGATATTACCCGCATCATGCGCTGCCCGGAGACCCTGAATTACAAGACGGAGCCGCCGAATCCGACCCGGCTACTGACGGACGAATTCCATCAGTACGACTTCGGCATGTTTAAAGAATACTTGGGAGAAGTCCAACACACTTCTGGGTCCATCCTTGATCTTGTGCCAAAAGGCTTGGATGAGGATACCCGCAAGATTGCCAAGTTCGACAATTATGATACGACATTTCAGGACATCGCTGAAAAAAGTCTTGCAGGACAGGGCTGCAATCAGATCAAGAACGCACTCATCAACTCCCGTACCCTGTCAGAACCTGTCTGGCATTCGGCGCTATCCATCGCCCGTCACTGCACGGATTGGGAGACTGCCGTTCACCTGCTGTCTGAGGATTACGTAGGGTACTACCCTGAAGCCACCATTAGAAAAGCAAATGAAACTTTCGGCAAGCCACACAGTTGCGGGACCTTTGAGCAGCGCAACCCCGGCGGGTGCGAAGGATGCCCCTTCAAGGGACAGATTACCAACCCCCTTGCCATCGGACGCAAGTTCGTTGCAGCGCCATCCGAAGAGGTTAGTAAGGAGGACGCAGTTCGGATCGAAAAGGATCCCGAAGAAATTCCTCCTTTCCCCAAGGCCATCCTCCCATACGTACGAGGACGCAACGGGGGTATTTACCTCATCCCCCCTGCTGAAATAGGCGATGACGGTGAAAAGATGCAGAACGAGCCTGTACTTATATCGAATAGCGAGTTCTATCCCGTCAAGCGGATGTACGGCGAGTCAGACGGCGAGATCCTGCTTGTCCGCGTCAAGCTGCCTCATGAAGTGCGCGAGAAGTACATCTCTACTAGTGATGCTCAATCTGTTGACGGTATGAAGGAGATAATTGGTAAGGCAGGTATCGTCCCGCCGCATCAAACTCTGTGGCCTAAGTTGGTGGAATATATGACTAAATGGGTACATTACTTACAAAGTCAGAACGCAGCCGACAAGATTTGTCACCAGATGGGGTGGACGGAGGACGGTTCTTTTCTTATTGGTGAGACCGAAGTGATTGGCGGGGGCAATACGCGCAGGGCGGCATCCAGTCCGTTAATACGCGATATATCAAGGCTTATGACCTCTAAAGGCGACTATCAGGTCTGGAAGGACTGTGTAAATCAACTGAATCACCCTGAGCTGGAGATGCAGGCGTTTGGTCTTTTTGTGTCTTTAGGGTCTCCCCTCATGCGTTACACGTCCACAAACGGCATGACGTTCTGCTTCACCGGGCCATCAGGCGCAGCCAAGTCCGGATCGCTCTACGCAGGACTGTCCATATGGGGCGCACCGAAACCGCTTAGTGTGTACGACTCAACCGACAATGCTTTCAACAGCCGCGCCATGTCCCTTAAGAACATCCTTATGGGTATGGACGAGGTGCAGGAGAAGCCACCTGAGCAGATATCAAAATTGATCCACCTTATCTCTCAAGGCAAGGGCAAGATGCGCATGCAGAGTTCCATCAACGCTGAGCGTGAGCAGCAAGAGATTGCCTCAATGCTCTGCCTGATGTCTTCCAACGTGTCGCTCTACGACATGATCTTCGTCAAGAAAGCCAACGCAAGTGGCGAGATCATGCGACTTCTTGAATACGTACTTATGCAGCCACCTTCACTTACGATGGAAATGGGCAAGAAGATATTCGACCCACTGCACAGAAACCACGGGCATGCTGGGGTGGACTTCATAAACAGAGTTATTGACCTTGGCGACACTGAGGTCCGGGCCCGTATCGACAAGTGGAGCAAGCGCGTGACCGCCACCAAGTTGGGCAGCAACGCAGCGTTTCGTTTCTATGAGACTGCGTTCAGCGCCATCTTTGCGGGGGCTGAGATTGCAAACGAGTTCGGCATCATCAACTTTGACATCGACCGCATCTTTGACCGGGTGATACTTGAGACCATCAAAGTGCGGGACAACACCCAGAAGAACCGGGTGACGGACTATGAGGGCCTGATCGGCGAGTTCTTGAACGACCACTGGCGAAGGGGCACTTTGATCTTCGACGAAGGCCGACTTGTGAACGAACCAACTGGGGAACTTGTGGCGCGTGTCGAGATTGGCAATTCGACCCAGTATATAGCCAAGAGCAAGTTCAAGCAGTTCTTGACCAGTAAGAGCGTCGGCACAGGCGAGTTTGAGAAGGCTTTAGAAAGATCAACAGTCAATCTAGAGTCGAAGAAGATGCGACTTTCGACTGGATGGAAGGCAGGCACAACCACGCCGCCTATCCATGTATATGCCTTTCAATACGAAGTTCCGAAAGAATTAATAGATGACGACAAGACTGACGGAACCTGAGTGGATCTTCCCCTTTGAGGGGATGGGCGTAGGAGACAGTTTTTTTATCCCTACGCTCAAGATCGCTGAGATGCTTTACGCCGTGGACTGCCGGTCTAAGGTTGCACAGATAAAGGTCAAGGCGTATGTCTCATCCAAAGAAGGTCACATCGGTGTACGGGTCTGGCGTATCAAGTGATCAGCGATCTTCCTCAAGCATGTAGGTATCCTGCAGCACACGGCGGGACTTCTCAGCCACGTTGATACCATATATGGAGTTACGGGCGTTCTTACGACGACGATTGAACGATTCATACAGTTCGCCGTCGTTTATGATGTTACGGGTCTTACGCACGAACTCGTTCTGGTTAAACTTCTTGATGGTTTCCTTGGCTTCTTTTTCGCCTTCTTTATCGTTGCTGGTCCTAGCCAGATAATACCTGTCCAGAAGAGCAGTCTTACGCTTAGTGACGTTGTTTATCCTACTAGCCAATGCCCCGGCGGACTCGCTACGCCGCGCCACTTCAACAGGCGTAAACCCAAGCGTCTGCATAAAGATTTCATAGCGGTTGAAGTCATCGAAGATCAGCTCGCCGCTTCTGCTCTTAGCCCCTTTAAGATCAAACCGCCGTGCTTTGAGCGCATTTCTAATAGCAGCCGGAGCAATCGCCTCCAACGCTCGATCCATATGCCCTTCTTTATAGTCCTTATACCCACGGATGAACCCCATGCCCGCTGAGTAAGCAGGGCCGAAGATCTGTTCGGCGACAAACAGTGGAGGGCCAACCTCTTCCAGACGTTTGTCGTCGTCCTTCCAAAGCAAGCCGTTAAACCCAGTACGCGCTGCAACATCCGCCATGAAAAGCTCGTTCACTACGCCCTTGTGTAGCAAGGCTCCGACAGACTGGCGCACGATCTCGTTTGACTTAAGCGGATCATCGTCGTCCCCGAACATATCAGCCAGAAGATCGACAAGTAGAGTACTTGCACTGTAGAACGGCATGCCCTGAAGCCCTGAGAACAGGAACGCCATAGACATAGTGCCGATAAGCTGTTTGGCAGCGATCTCTTTCACTTCTCGGGTCTCGCCCTTGACAGCATCGCGCAGCAGTTTTGCCTGCAGGTAGACCTGCGTCTGGGCAAAGTTCTTGAACGTAAACGCTACTTTGAAGAACCCCGTCTGGAAGATGCGCGGTGACGTCTCGGTAAGCACCGTACCGTGAGTCATATTAACAAGGTCAATAGCGGTCTTGATGGCACCGTCTACGTTGCCATTGTTCTTTTTCATCTCCAAGTTGAACGCCGCGATCAACGTAACTTCACGATTGAACCGTTCTGAGTTCTGGAACATCCATCCTGCGATCTGTTCCATCTTGGCCATCAAGCCAACATAATCCCCCGTCCCATAAGTCTTCTTTCTGCCTTCCACAAGATCGTACCCGGTTGAACGCCGGATAGCGCTCTGCCTTACTGCAGCCTTATACAACTTGTCCAACGGCGAGTTAGTCGGCAACCCAACACCAAAGCTGAAGTCCGCCGGGAACCGCTTGACCCCACCCGGTATGTTGTCGTTGTCAAACCCTCCGCTAAAATACTGCTTCGTAGCATCAGTCATAGCAGCGCTAGTTTCGTCCAGACCATACTTGCCCGACAGCATTGGGAACACGACCATAGGCAGCTGCGTCATGTTGATGACAGCAGTGGAAGTATTAGCGATGATGTACCAGTAGTAACTGAACGATGAGAGCGTGTTGACAAGCGTACTGTTGCCGGGATCGCGCAGGTACTCGATCTGCTTATCCAAGTTCTTGATCAAGAGCGGCACAGACATGTTCTTGGACTTGCCTGACTCCGAGTACACTTTGGCTTCTTGTTTTACGTCGTCGTAAACCTTATCAATTTCAGGTATGTACTCCAGATTTGTAAGCTGGTTGGCCATACGAGTGGCCACATTGGAGTAGACATTTATCAGATCAGCCTCATAACCCTTATAACCGTCACGCTTCCGATACAACTGCCGGACAGACGAAGCGGGGATCTGATCAAGGTACAACTCATACAACGAACGCTTGACCGCTTCAGGGGCACCACGGCTCTTCAGGTCTTCCAGTACACGGTTGAAGAACGTGCCGGGCCCGCCTCCTTCAAAAAAGTCTTCTACACGGGAGAACATCTGGTCGCTACCGCGCTTGGCCCCGTTGGCCAGTGCTTCCTTCCAAGCAAGCTCGCGCTCATAGTTTGATTTGAACGACCGCACAACCATTTCGTTGGTAGCGTCCTGATAGCGCAGCCAATAATCACCTTCACGATAAAGCGGCAGGTACACACGCAGGCGCTTCTTCGCCATTTCACGTTGCAGACGAGCGGCTTCACGCGGCGACATGTTCTTGGATAGAAGTGCCAAATACTCATCTGCCATGTCACGATAGCTTTTAAGCATCTGCCTATAAACTTTTTGTAAGTCAGCAGGCAGGCGATTGAAGCGCTGAGTCAGGGGGTGATTGGCATTTGCGGGATCATTAAACACTACCCCTTGACGCCCGTCCGTACCGTTCAGTCTGGTAGACTCGTGCGCTATCTCATAGAACTCGTCTTTATACTTAGAGTGCTTTTTGATCGCCTCGCTCCACTCGCGCACGTTGCGGTCAAGACCTTCTTTTTTACCCTTTAGAGCACTAGCACGGATGTTCAATACGTTAAGCAGCTCCTCTAAGGTAGGGAGCTCTTTGACAAACATCTGCACTTGCTGAGGCAGCGACGTGAACATATACAACGCCGACCGCATGTTGTCTGTGATACGGGTCGAGTCAAGTACGCTGCGCACGCCTTCGTAAATCCGGTTGTTAAACTTCGGCAGCTTGTTCGGCGCGTTGCCAATATTGTTTAGCGTTGTCCTTGCTATCTTGCGCGACTGCCTTATGTCATTGGCTTTGGGACTAAACTTGCCGTTATTGCCGATGGCAGACTTGACCTGATTAGGCTCGTAGACAGCGAGGTTCTTGGACTCAACGCGGTCCCCAAGTTCTGGAGAGTACAAGCTCTCCATCATATAAAAGCCATCATGGCCGATTTTCTTAATTGCCTTTTGCACTACCGGGTTTTCGATAGTGCGCCAATCCCCGTCTTTAATAGCCGAAACCAGCTCATCCCAGTTAAGAGAATCTCCGGTGGCCCTGACACTACTGCCTGATTTTTCTAACTCTTCAGCAAGAGCAGCTTCTAGCGCCGCAATGTGCTGGTAGTTCTCGTAGTCAAAGGGATTCTTGGCGTTGACGTACACCGCATAGATAGGGCCTACGTCGTAATCGTACTCATCAATCGTAAAGCGGTCAGCAAAATACGGATCAGACGACAGGAAGATAGCCTTTGCACGCCCACCGGGTCGGAACACCGAGAACACTTTTGGCGATCCGTGATACATGACGATTGGACGGCCTTCCTCGTCCACCACTTTAGATTCGCTAAACCAACCCCAGAAGTTCTTAAGCCCTTCGATGCTCGGAAAGATCGGGCGCGGACCCTTAAAGCCCATAGCCTGTTTGATCATAGACGACGCCATAGTATCGTTAGGCGTGCCTAGTCCATCGAGGAAGTTTTTGACCGCTTGCGAAGGCAGGAACTCGGGGCGGTTGCCCGTGAGGTAGGCTGCAAGCCGCTTCAGTTTGGCAGCAAGAGTCGAGAAGAACTTCTCCACGACAGACAGCGGCTTCTCGCTGGTCGTCATCCACTTGGCTACGTTGTCCGCGAACCACTCTGCAAACGACTTGAAGTACTCTTGATCTTTCTCGCTAAGCACCATGTCTTCGGACAGGTCTGCCAGTTCATCCTCTGCTGTAGCAGCCGCACGTACTTTGCGGATCAACTTGGCGGTGGTCTCATCCTTGTTCTCGGAAAGCCATGTCAGATAGTCATCGAAGATGGCGTTCCGCGTATTCTTGTCCGCGTTGCTCAGCGCTTCGTATTCGACGATATGCCCAAGTTCATGCCCGATGTTTTCGAGCAAAATCCTTATTTCCGTGCCTGAATCCACGAACAAGGCGTAACCCCGCCCGTTAGGAAGGGGCATAACAGCGCCAAACGTATTTGGGCTTGCCGCATCCGCCGTTAGTCCTTCGACACTAAACCCGTCATACAACCCATACTTGTCTGCGGTAGCGGTCAAAGCCTCCGGGGTAACTAACTCGTTTTTATCAAGCACGATGATGTTGGTATTACCAAGCCCAATCTGATTAACGATGGACTTAATAAACCCGTTAACACGGGAATTAAAGCGGGGGCTGACGACCACCTTGTTTTTATCAAACGGTCCTTTACCCGCACGCGCAGTCCCCCTCGCGGCAAGACGCTGGGCAATCCGGTCAGCCACGGCGCTTTTCTGTTTTGTCGTCGGGCGGCTAACACGGCGTTGGGCTTGCGTCAGTGCAGGAGATGTAGCTCCTTCTCTCTCATCAACCCGTGGAGCAGGTTCATACTTGGCCATTTCGCTGTTTATTGAATCAGCAATTTTTCTTCCTGCAGCGGTAACAGCCTCTTTTCCTTTGCTATAAGAGAAAAGATAGTCATTAATTGCGTTAGCAATATCAGGCGGTAGATCGTATTGCCCGATTTGACTAGCATCACCAACTCTAGCATCTACTTGCCTACGTTCATTGTTGGCATAGTGATCTCCAATGCGGTCACCGTTCTTATTTGTCACAGTAAGAATCGGTCTTGAGAACATCCCAGCAGCCGCACCTAACTCAAAATAACGATTATCATAGTAGAAGCCAATACCTTGGTCATAAGGTTCGCCTTCTTCTTTATATCTGGCTTTTTTTAGTGCAGGGGATACATCCTCTTTTCGTTCATTAACCCGCTCAGCAACACTGCCAACAGGCTCCACTCCTGCAGCCTCAACTCCTGTAACTGCTGGTCCTGCGGGGGCTCCTCGTTGTACAGGCAGTGCAGGGCTTCCTGCAGTTGCTCCAGCGACAGCTTCTCCAGCACGGGTTGATACGGGTTCACTTGATGCCTCCGGAGGCGTGATGGGGG
>Ga0181347_1000640_pt1 | contig 11609 bp, 25 predicted proteins | sample Su13VDMM110SN_FD_130102 | JGI IMG/M metagenome (GOLD analysis project Ga0181347, IMG submission 130102) | Freshwater viral communities from Lake Michigan, USA - Su13.VD.MM110.S.N | ecosystem: Environmental > Aquatic > Freshwater > Lake | place: USA: Michigan | collected 2013-07-16
ACTTAAATGATAATCCTCAGCAAACCTATCATCCGGATTAAATCCTCCCAATGAATTGAATGCCTCTAAATTAAATAACATAAATCCTCCAACCGCAAATGGTGTAGAGAATTTGGTTAAGTATTGGATAACATCAAATGATTTGTACACATAATTGTAATCACCATCGTCAGTTCTTATTTTAACTGTGGATAAATGATAATCATTTTCTTTCATTACCTCAACCATATAATTTAACAAGTTATATTCGTTCAGGTATATATCTGCATCTAAGAATAAAACATAAGGTGTTTTTATCTTTTTGGTTCCGTTATTTCTAGCTTCAGCAGGAAATCCTCCTTTAATAATCTTTACCTTAATGTTGTTATTAGACGAATTTAAAATACAATTTTGTGTGAGTCCGTTGTCCGTTGAAGAATCGGCAACCATTACATTTACACCTTTGATATTATTTTGCAAGTTTAAAAACCCTAAAGTTTTCTTTATAATTAAACCCTCATTTTTACAGGGTATGACTATTGTTAAATCTTTACTTAAACTCATATATTAATATCATCTAATCTATAATTAACATTCTCATTTACAGCACTATCATCAGGTGATGGATACCATCTGTCATCATAATCAAATGTTGGTTTATCAATATAACCTTCAGAAATTAATTCACTAAGAACACCCTCTAAATTATAATGACCATTTGATGACATATTGTTTTCAAATATCTCATCAACTTCTAAATTATCAATATCAACCAAGTCATCTAAATCAACTTGTATTTTAGCTCCAGTATCATTAAACTCATACACATTACCATAGAACTTTAACGCGGACTCAACTTGTTTTTGTAAGTAATTAACATAATCATCAGCATCAGCATCATTTATCGCCCCACCAATAGCATTCCTTATCTCCCAATTATCATCCACTTCTTTAATAGAGTCCTCCAAATCTAAATCTTCATCTAATTCAACCCCATCTCTTTCAGCCATTCTTCTAACAATACCCCATAACTTTTCCTCTGTTGGTTTGTCTATTGTATATTGAAAATAACCACTAAAATCTTCATACACATCTTGATTCCATAAACTGAAAGCATCACCTTCCATTACCTCAACAAAAATACTAACAACCCTTTTAGTTCCGGTTGTTCTATTGACATAAGTATTATCCCAACCACCGTCAATATAATCCTCAAAATGTTCAGGTGTAATTTCTAATGTAAAACCTGTCGGTAATGGTTCAACTTCAATAACCCCCATTTGACCTAACAATCTTTGCATTGGCCTTGATGAGAATAACTCAGGTCTATTTTGATATAAATTTTTAAGTGTTTCTTCCGGTAGGTCAGATAATTTGAAATCTTGGTCTGCAGCGTATTCCGTTCCAAATCCTTGGATAAGGTAATCATCTTCCTCTCCACCACCACCTAACACAAAGAACAATGGTTCAATGTATTTGTGATATTCATCTTTTGGTTTAGAGTTCTTAACACCCTTCAACTGATACATAATACCATCTTCACCAATCGCTGCAGTTAAAACTGATTTATTTAATTTATATTTGTTATTTAATGGAATAACTTGTCTTAATGAATAAAGATATCCATAACTACTTCTTCCACAATGACCCATTCTATCACATTCCTCAGATGAATTTTGAGTGTTTAAATCCGCCCAATAAAAACCATTTCCATTTTCATCGGTAAAGTCTAATATAGTTGGGTTTTGTTCTTGATAATTAATATCTCCCTGACCAACTTCTAAACTATCGTGCCAAAGTTTTGATTTACGATGTAATTCACCTAATTTTAATTCCTTATTTTCACCTAAATTACCATTCAAACCAATTCTAACCCAATCCATTATGGATATAATATCTTGTCTATGTGAATTAATTACAAATTTTTTATTAAGATTGTTAATCAAGTCCTTTTTATAATCTTTATTATCCTCGTATTCCGAAGGTGTTAATTCCAAGTGTTTTGAATAATAATCAATGAATTTATTCCCCATCCAAACAGATAAAGAGCCACATAACCTATCCAATAAGTCAGCATTCTCCTCATTAAATCCAATCTTATCCGTTAAGATTTTTTTCTTGGATGCCTCCGTAATAATTTGTTTTATACTTTCTATTAATTTCATACCTATATAAATATAACGAAAATAAAAAACCCCCAACTTAATGGGGGTTTTATTAAATCGTAAATTTAAAATAATTGGTTCCATCATAATCAAATGTAGCAACCACATCAACATCTCCACCCCAAACAAATTTTACATAATCACTAATATCATAATACAAGTTACCTATATTGGGAAATGATATTATATACTCATACGTAACCGGTGAGTTATAATTAAGTTCCGTTCTCATAACACCATCCATACCACGATATTGATGATAATTAGATTTTGAGGAAACACTAAAATTAACTCTATTAGATAATGTTGGATGTTTATGTTCTAACATTTTTTGAAAGTAACTAAACTTCTGTTTCGTTTCCAACCCAATCAATTTTAGGACAATACTTGTTATATTTTGCTTTGATAAATTCTGTGGTTAGATTAACTTTGGTTTTCTTAGTTATCCACATTTTTTCTGTCTCAGAAAAATAGGTGTCATCACTTACAGACCATTCTCTCAAATAATTAAATCCGTGAATTATTCCGGCAACAATTACTCCAACCCAAATCAAACACCCTAAAATTTGACAAAACTCCCAAAAACTTTTTGTTTCAAAATCAACAAAAAAACCAACTATTGAAGTGACTAAACTAACACCTATAAACAACGCGGTGTAGATACCAAAACTATAACCTAATCTTGAACCTGTGGTTCTTTCACCATTCTCATATTGTTTGTCAAACAAATCATAAACAACCACCGGGATTGAGAATAATGTGTAAGGAATGATTGTAAGATACATTAATACTACCTTCCAAAAAAATGGGCAAAGGTTGTTTGGTAACCCTTGGTATTCACTAACACCATAAAACCATTTGTATAACCTTGACGTAACCGAATTTTTATTTAATTTCATAACCCTAATTTTTCTCTTTTTGTTTTTTTAACACCTAACTCAACATACAATTTTTCAATCTCTGAATGGGATTTATACCACTTTGGTATTAACCCAACATCATTAATGTAAAAACCAAACAACACACCATTTATACTACTTGAAATAAATGGGTTACCACTTGAAGTAATCATACAATCTGTACTAACACCACTCAACAAGCTTGGGTTACTATTTCTAACTTTATTGATGAACTCTAAAACATCTTCATCTTTTGGTGGTGACCCATATACATTAATATCTATTATTTGAATCCCCACAAAAATTACTAAACCAATAATCAACAATAATACTACTACCATAATTTATTTATTTAAAAGTATTCCCGAAGTATTCCCGAACACATTATTTTGTCCATACTCTGAGGTTCCATTCGTCGCTCTGATACGTGCCGTCTCCAATCTATACAACTCTAACATTTTAGGTTGAGATAAGATTTCCTTTGTCTTAGCGTCATACTGTGCTGCCTCGTAGTTACCTTTAGCGGTCGCCACTTTCTTCAATGCCGTCTGTTCCGCTTGAATCGTTTGAGATTTAATGGTGGCAGTCTCTTGAAGTACAGCAATTTTTCTCTCAATAGCCGCTTTATAAGATGGTGGTAATGACATTTTCAATATCGCAATGTTATTTAAAACAAACCCTTCTTTTTCCAAGGCCACCGATAATGTTTTAGTCACGTTTGCTTCATAAATGTTTCTATGTTGTAACAAACTATCTGATGCAAACATAGTAGCGTTATCTAACAATTCTTTTCTAACTATAGTTCTTACTCTCGTATTTATTAAATCATCCATTCCTATTCTATATTTAACAAACAACTCAGCCGCTCTTGCTCTTTGTAATTGTAAATTAAGTGCCACGTCTAATCCAAATGTCGCACCATCTGAGGAAGTTACATCAATATGTTCATCTGTTGGTGAATCTTCATCTAACGATGCCGTCCAAACCTTGTGTTGAACTGATGTTGGATACATAAATACATCCTGTGTTGGGGGGAAATAAAAGATAACTCCACTCGCCATTTCAATGTTGGGAACCCCCTTATTGGTTCCAATTTGGTCTACTACCAACGCTACTTCTGCTGAATCAGCAATCTTACACGAACCTGCTAACCCTAATGTTAATAAAACTAAACCTACTACTACTAAAATTCTTTTCATTTTTACTCTGTTTTAATTATTAATTTTTAAATTGGGTACAAAGATAATACTTTATTTTATATCTCCAAATTATTTTTCACTTCTTATTATCTTAATATTAATTATTTCGTTTACCTCTACTTTATCTATTGTAAATTCAAAATCCGAATATTTTGGTTGGACATAGCATTTATATATGTGAGTTTCATAATCCTTTACATCAACTTCAATTATAGCAATACCACTTTCCCACGTAACACCTCCTTGTGTTTTTATTATTCTATCAATATCATTAGTTAGAAATACTTTATCACACCCCTTACGAGTTAACCCTTTGCCATATTTAGGTAAAATACCAATATTTAGTATACTTACGATATTTTTAGATTTTGTTATGTGATATAGTTTCATTAGTATTCTCCATTTGTTATTTTTTAATTATCTTTTTCCCCCAATCCTCTAAAATATTTTTCAGCAACTTGTTTTTGTGTAGATTTTGGAAACCTTGACCAATCAATTTCTGTTTTAGGAAGTTCTTGTTTAGGTTCTTGTTTAGGAATAATGATTTTGTCTTCTAAAATAGTTTCTTGTTCTTTTTTAAAATAATCAACCATTCCTTGTGATGCTCTTAATTTACTTTTCATAATTTGTAATTTTATAAGTTATAAATGTTTGTCCTAATGTATCTAATGGACTACTTCTACCAAAAATTCTTTGTATATCAATTTCAACTCTCTCACAACTTGGATTCTTTACAAACCATTCTAAAAAGTTATCATCAATAGCTTGTACACTAACTTGAATTAGTTGGTCATCTGTTGTTAGTATGATTTTTTTAGAAGTTTTATTAATAAAGCCTTTTACGTGTTTATAAATTCCATAATTAACTCCTTTGATAGAATCAAAAAACCAATCTCCTACCTTAATTTCTTCATCAGAAGTGATGTAGATGTTTTGATAGCTTTTTAATGCAATAGATTGACCGTTTTCTAAATGATAGTTTCCCATTCATTTGTAATTGTAACCTACTTGGTTTATCTGTTGGTAATATGTGTATGTTTTTCATAATTTTATTATTCTACAATTAATTTTTCCGTTTGAGTACCATTGTCAGAAAGTATTTTTACCAAATAATTACCCATGGCAAGACCAGAAACATTTATGTTATCAATAACTTTATCTTTTTCAATTATTTTTCTTCCTAAATAATCAAATATTTCTACTTTGAAAAGCGAACTATCATCAGATTTAAAATATAAAATATCGGTCTGAATAGGGTTTGGATAAACAGTTATTTTGTTTCGATTAAACGTTGAAGAACCAAGTAGTGAACACTGAGGTAAGTCGTTTGTGTAATTTAATGCAATGTTTGCATGATATAATGACCAGGCATCGTAAGGTGTTTGAGCGTTTTGTGCTAAATCTACGTTGTCGACCTTTATACATACACTTCCTACAATATCTTCGGGAAGATAACCTGTACAGAAACAACCCACGTTGATAAGCATATTGGCATTATTATTATTGTTGTTTAAGTTAATTTTTTGAACACCTGAAGCATAAATTGTATGAATATTTGGATTTTGGCTAAGGTCTAATTCAGTAATACTATTCATAGGCAATACATCTCCCCAATCGCTAATTTTAATGTATTCTAAATTTGAATTATTTGAAACATCAATAGAAGTAAGCATATTATCTACCACATTAAGGTGCTTTAGATTTACCAGATTACTGAAATTGAAATTATTAACCATAGTTGTGTTGATAATGAGTTTTTCAAGATTTACAAAAGCTTCTATACCTGTTAAATCGTGAATCATTCCCGCATAAATATCAGTTGCTGGATAAGGGTAATTTGTTAAAGAACTCGGAATAATAATTAATTCTGTAACCAACAATGCATCGCTGGTTAAGATATGACCATTTAAAGTTAAATCTGAATCAATGCCCAAATCTAGCAATGCTTGTTCAAAGCGATAATCTGGAATATCAGTTATTAGCTGTGCCATTGATTTACCGCTGGCGAATAAGACCAAGAAAATAAAAATTATTTTTTTCATAAAATTACTTATTATTAAAAAAATCGTCACCATTTGGTATATCAATTGATAATGGTCTTATTATAATCTCTCTCTCTAGTAGATATTCTAAACAGTTGCCTAATGAATTTACACCTTCAATTTTCCATCCTTCAGAAAGAAGTTTATTAATGTTTTTTAATCCGTTGTCACCATCTGTGCCAACTTCTGTCCTTGCAATTATTTGTTCTGTTGTCATAATCTTATTTTTTTTTAATTTGTTAATTTTAGTAACCATATCACTAAAATAATTTATTCTAATTTCTATTTCACTATCAGTTGCTCGTGGTTTAAAATTTAATCCATGTTGTTCATAGTGTAATCTAATATCACAAGCACCATATGCTTCCATAATCATAAAATCTTTAACAAGTTCCTTAAATTCTTTTGTTTTCACCATTTTTTCTTTTTTCATAATCTTATTTCTTTTTAAATTTTAAACTATACATTTTTGCATCAGGGTATTTCTTTTCATACATATCTATTACTCTAATTTGAGTTAGTGTTTGAATTTCAACATCATTTAAGTGCAAAAATTCTTCTTCTGTTCTTGTGTTACAAGCTATGATTATTTCTTCGTGTAAAAGAAATGGATGACCATTTTGCCACTCATAAAACCATTTTTTAAATTTTTCTAACATAATCTTATTTGTTTTTAAATTGTTTAGTCCAATCACTCATAATCCATTTAATATATCTATCTCTTGATTTTTCATACTTTCTATGACTTATTTCCATTCCTAAAAAGCACAAAATCATTATAAAAAATAGTGTTAAAATTAAAATTTGTTCCATAATGTTATTTGTTAAATTTTTTGTTATAATATTCTTTATTAAACTCAAAAGTATTGTCGCTATCTGAATAACCATCTTCATAAGCTTCACCAATCTGTTTCTTTTCCATTTCTTTGGCTTGTTGAAATCTACTTTTACAATATGGATTTTCCCAACCTATACTTGGGATTTCATTCTGTAACCATTCTACTGCTGTTTGTTTCATAATATTTATTTTTAAATTTTTAATAGTGAATATAACCACATTTACATTTCCAAATTCCGCTTGACTTTATTTGTATATTTTCGTGAGTACATTCACGAACTGCATTAATAGCATCAATAGGTTCATTTGATTTACCAAGTTCTTCTCTATATTTAAAGTTTAAATTCTCCAAAACTTTAATTCTATTTTTATAGGCTTCAATATCCTTTTCCATTTTTGCCCATAATGGTTGAGTATCTAAATACACAACTGTTCTTTCTTCAATATCAACAAAATTTCCCGTTGATTTTTCACTGTATCCTTGCCACGCTAATAAAATTTCTTTACTCATAATCTTATTTCTTTTTAAATTGTTTTTCGTTTATCAGATAAATATTTAAAATAAAATGCCCATACTAGAAACCATGTTGCTCTATCAATTTCTCCTATCCATGTTGCTCCTACGGCTAAACATATACTTATTACTGAAAATATTTGTAATGCTGTTTCCATAATCTTATTTCTTTTTAAATTCTCCAATACCAATTTCCACATAAGTGTATTCTATTTTGTGGTCTAAATTCTTCTTTATTAAATAAAACCCACCACTTTTCTAATTTGAAAATATAAAATTCTCTACTATTTACTTCGTACATAATCTTATTTGTTTTTAAATTGTTCATTGTAATATTGTTTATTCAGCTCAAAAGTATTGTCGCTATCTGAATAACCATTTTCATAAGCATCAATTATCTGTTGCTTTTCAAGTTCTTTGGCTTCTCTAACTGCTACTAAATTTTTAATTTCTCCAATTAGTAATCCTTGTGATTTTAGTTTTTCTACTAACCATTCTACTGCTGTTTGTTTCATAATTTTATTTTTTAAATGTTTTTAAGTTGTTTATTCTCTTTCTTTATACAATAATGTTCCAAAAGCAAATGAACCTATTAAAATTAATATATATCCAAACCAAATAAAATTGGTTTGTATTGTTAAAACAATAAATGCAAATCCAACAATTATTAATAAACTCAATAACGATAATTTATATTTTGATAAATCTTTCATAATTTTATTACTTTTTAAATTTTCATTAATTTATTCTTTGTTTTGAAAAAAATCATCACCATTTGGTATATCAATTGATAATGGTCTTATTATAATTTCTCTCTCTAGTAGATATTCTAAACAGTTTCCTATTCGATTTACAGATTCAATTTTATATCCTTCAGAAAGAAGTTTATTTATACCTTTTAAGCCATTGTCACCATCTGTACCAACTTCTGTTCTTACAATTGTTTGTTGTGTTCTCATAATATTTGTAGCACTTATCCTTGCAATCGGTTTTTATTTAATTTTAAATGTTTCAAATAACTCTTTATTAGTATAACCTTCATCGTATTGTTTACAACCTCTAATGTAAAATAAGTGATTACTACCCATAACCTGAAAGCAATTAATATCTTTCCAATTTGCAAATTCAACAACTTCTTCCTCACTATAACCTTGTTGTTCCTTTTCAATTTCTTTAACTTCTCTTGCCATACATAGACAATCAACATAAATGCCTTTTACTATTCTGCTTTCTTTTGTACTTGTTGACAAACTATCTGCTTTGCTTTTAATTTGTTCAATCAATAAATCTACTGCTGTTTGTTTCATAACTAAACTATTACCATAATCTATTGCTTTTTGCTTAGTTTCTTCTGATGTTTCAGACATTATTCTATCTTTGGTTTTTTGTTTAGATTCTAAAATAGTTTCTTGCTCTGATTTAAAATAATCTACCATACTTTTTGAAACTCTATGTTCTCTTGGAATGATTATTTTGTATCTATTATACCAAATATCTTTATGATAATTTTGAGTGTATTGTTCAATAACAACCTCAACATTCTCACAATTTGGATTCTTAACAAACCATTCTAAAAACTCATCATCAATAGCTTGTACACCATCTTTAATAAGGTCTAAATCTGTTGTTAAAATGATTTTTTTGTATGATGGATTTCCGTGAATAAAATTTGCTTTTGCTTTAAAAATACCATTTAAATTTAAAAGCCAATATCCTTCTTTAATTTCTTCATCAGAAGTTATGTAGATGTTTTGGTTTTGTGTTCCACCACCAAAGTTTTCTGTAAACTCTGGATTGTCAGAAGTAATACCTAATTTGTTATTTGATTTAATTAAGTAAATCCTACTTGGTTTATCTGTTGGTAATATGTTTATGTTTTTCATAATATTATTTGTTTTTAAAGTTTTTGAAATGTTTTACCTGATTCATTTACGATATAATACTTACAACTCTTATATAACGGTTGCACACCTTGGGTATATGATGTTATAAAACTATATAAAGACCCATCGTCATCCACTTGTAAATCGATATGTTCTTCTAAATAAGAACTATATGTTAATCTAAAATTTTCAGGACTTTTATCCTTTGATGTAACTTTGTATAAGTCACCTAAATAATAATTTTGTTCATCACCACTTGGGTGTAATACTCTTAATGTAAACATAATAAAGATTGGAATTGACCTGTACATTCAAGGTTTTAATGTATTTATGTATTTGTATATTTATGTATTTATTTGCAAAGATAATACTTTATTTTATATCTCCAAATTATTTTTCACTTTTTTTTTATTCGTCTCTTAAATATTTAAAATGTTCAACACCTTTTTCATCAATTATCATAACTCTACCTAATATAGGTATTTCATTATAAACAAGTTCATTATTATAAAAAGTTGATGTATATACTTTTTCACCATCACCGTAACGGCATTGAATTGATGAGGTATCATCATCCCAAAGTGTAATACAAATTGTGTATCTACAATTTGGGAATCTGTTTAAAATATCTTGTTTAACCATCAAAATTTGGTCGTTGTATTTTTCTAAATTATTCTCCATCTTTTTTGTCTTTATAGGTAAAAACACCTTTCATATTTTTTAGGAACATTATAATGTTATCCCCAAAATAAAAAATTGGACCAAGAGTTAGTAACACTATCATCAGGACACCCCCATAAAAGTAAAAAGTGCTAGGTAATGTCATAAGGTTAAACGATAAATCAATCAATTCCACCCAAATGAAAATTCCAATTAGAACCCCCATAAATTTTAATAAATTTTTCATATTTTTAATCAATAAATAATTTAGTTAAATACACGAACATTTCAAAGTAAGGATGTGTACTAGTATCATTCCAACCTAACTGAACAATAAAGTCATCGTTCTCTTTTTTATACATCTCAAACATACGAGATTTAGTCATCTTACCATACTGAACGTTCGCAATTCTATCACATAGTTTCACAAACACTGCTCCCGGAGTATTTCTAATACCTTCGTAGTATTTGTCTCCCGCTCTCTCTTTACGATTCTTACCTTTGTCGTTGGTAACCGCGTAGATGATATCAGCGGCCTCCTGACCTAACTCAGTTTTTACGTCATTGTAAGATACTCGTGTGTCCTCTATTAGGTCGTGACCCCAAGTCGCTTTACGACAAGCATCTCTTAATGTGATTTGAAATGGTGGATGAGTGACTTTATCAATGGTCTTCATATCAAATTCACCATCCAATAAATGTTGAAAATCCTCACACACATTATTCACCATTCGTAGGTGAAATTCATACGGCAAATATCTGTCGTATTGATGATTTGTTTTGCGGTGTTGTTCTATACACCAATCTACATAATTCATATTATTTTTGGATTAACATATTAGTATTCATTATTGGTACTCTTAACACCGGAACTGTAACACCAACTTCTTGTCTTTGCATTACCTCGTAATACCCACCCTCAACCCTTACCGTTGGAACATTATCAAATTTAATTAATTCATCTCCCGTACCAAATCCACTTGAGAGGACGACTGTTTTTTTTGTGCTGTTAAACACCAATATTTGTATCATAATTTTAATTTATTTAATAATTTATTTAATTTACCTACCCATTCTTTATCAACTTTTGGTCTTTCAATTACTCTTAGTCTTGATTCAATCGGAATACTCATACGTAATCCACCACCAACATATCGATTCATTGGTTCTCTCTTCAAAGAATTGTCATCATCTCTTAATTGGAGAATCCATCCCGGTTTTCCATTTTTTTCAATAATAGAGTATGGGTGATTACTATATTTATATTTTTGTGTTACTCTTTGATATCTTGGATTTCTAACCACCCAATCTTCCATTTGTTGAACTCTTGGGTGTGTATTTAACAATGCACTAATAGATGTATATCTACCACTACTATCTCGCATAGTCACACATTCATATAACAAATCCAAATAGGTAAACCTAAAAGT
>Ga0181347_1000642_pt1 | contig 11598 bp, 12 predicted proteins | sample Su13VDMM110SN_FD_130102 | JGI IMG/M metagenome (GOLD analysis project Ga0181347, IMG submission 130102) | Freshwater viral communities from Lake Michigan, USA - Su13.VD.MM110.S.N | ecosystem: Environmental > Aquatic > Freshwater > Lake | place: USA: Michigan | collected 2013-07-16
GTGCAAAGTGTTACTTCATCTGTTGTTTACTCTAGTGGGTCTAATGTATTTGGAAATGATATAGGGAATTCTCAAAGATTTACTGGTTCAGTTTTAATTACTGGATCATTGACTATAGCGGGCGCTTCAAGCGCTACATCGTATAGTGGAGTTACTATATTTGGTTCTACAATTGCCTGTTCTCCAATAGGATGTTTTGCTACTTCATGTGCTACTTCATTTATAGGAGGAACTATTAGTGGAACTACCATTTATGGTAGTACAGTAGTTTGTTCTCCTGTTGGTAAGTTTACTAGTTGTTTGGACTTGGGAGGTGCATTGACTGGAACAAGTGCTACATTTAGTAGTGCAGTTCGTGTTAATGGTGCATATTCATATGGTTCTTTTTCAGTATTAGGTACGCAAGGATTAAGTTGGTCAAGTGTCGGTAATGATATTGCATTTGGATTAGCTACTATTGGAACTGCAACAACAGGGGCAAGTCTTTGGGTACACACACCCGCCCCATTAGCGGGATGGACAAGTGGATTAGGTGTTGATGGTACAACTGATGGTGGTAGTTTATCTACAATTCAATTAACTGCTTATGGATTAAAATTTTCGGGATATAATTCAAAATTAGCATTAAGAACTACAAGCGGTACTACAATTACAAATGCTCTTGTTTTAGATGGGGCAAATTCAGGAGCAGCTACATTCTCTAGTACAATAACTGGAACTACCATTTATGGTAGTACTGCTGTTTGTTCTCCTGTAGGTAAGTTTACTAGCTGTGTTACGGCAGCAAGTTTAAGAATAGATAATAATTCAAATTTAATTGGTAACGGCAGAAGAATATTTGGTAATGATGATGCTACCAATTATTATATAGGTGATATTGGTGGTGGTGGTGCGTTAGATATAAATTGGTATGGTGCTATTAAATTAATGACAGCTTACGGCGAGGTTATGCGTATAACAAGTGCAGGCAATGTAGGAATCGGAACGTGTACCCCAACTGGAACTTATGGAAAATTATCTGTCGCTGGTGGTATTTCAATATTAAATAATAATTGTGCTAAATTAGAAATAGGCCGATATTCAAGTAGTAGTACTGATTCATATATTGTAATGGCTAGCGGTTCTACTGGTTTAACTTTTACAAATGCTGGTGATGTAGCAGACGTAATGAGAATTACTACTGGCGGAAACGTTGGAATCGGAGTTTCATCACCATCGGTAATTACAGGAGTAAATTTGATTGTAAAAGCATTAAGTAGCGCTGGTAATGGATATATACAGGCATTATCAAGCGATAGTTGTACTTCAGTTGCTTTATATTCTGGTATTGATGTAACTGATGATCCAGCTATAATTTTTCAAAGAACTTTAAGATTTGGAACTTCAACAAATAGTCTTGTTACTGGATTTTCTGAAAAAATGCGTATTACAAATGAAGGCAGAGTTGGAATAGGAAGTGAGCCCCCAAGTTATGGAACTTTATCAATTTTTTGTACAGATAATACAGTGATAGGCTCACCGGAATGGGGAACATCAGCAGCATGTAATTTAGTAATGGCTGTATATAATGGTTCTCAATGTGCTGGTAGCGCAGCTGGAATTAGATTTATAACAAGAAATAGCGGTGCAGCAATATGGAATATATTAAATATCTCTACAGGAGCTTCAACTGGAGATTTAGCATTTGGAAATGGAACGGGTGGCAGTGGAACTGAAAAAATGCGTATTACAAATGCAGGACACCTTCAAAAACCATGTAGTGCAGCATTTCATGCAGCAATCAACGCGAGTACTTGTGTAGGACTAGGAGGTCGTATAATACAATTTAATTGCGTAATATATAATGCAGGTGGTGGATACGATGGAACAACGAGCACTTTTACAGCACCAGTAAGTGGTATGTATCAATTTAATTTTACATTCTTGAATCAAAATGTTCAATGTGGAGATGGAGGACACGCTTATCTATCAACAAATTTCGGAGTCGGCACATATTACTTTACAAGATATGGAAATTGTTCAGGAATTGATCGTACTGGATATGGTAATTATGTTCCCATGCATGGTGCTGTTGCAATTTATTTGCCATCCGGATGCAAAGCATGTGTCGGTGCATTTTGGAATGCAGACGGAGCGTTCACTCACAACTCAACTGCATGGTCAAATTTCACTGGATACTTAGTAGGATAAAAATAATATTTATATAAAACACAACAATGGTAATACACAATCCCATATTAACCGGTTCATTCACAGTCAATAATATAGATGTCTCAAGCATCACTTCATCGGCCGCTAATATAGTATTTATACAAAACAAATAGGAATCACTAACATTTCCCAACTTTTTACTATATTTGTATATATTTATATAAAATAAAGTTACATCCATGGAAAAATATGTTGTGTTCCACGTCGAAGGCGGCCTCGGCAAAAACGTCGCATCAACAGCTGTAATCAAAAACATAGCTGAAAAGTACAAAGACAGGAAGTTAGTCGTAATGGCTTCGTTCCCAGAGGTCTTTTTAAACAACCCCTACATCCACAGAGTCTACAGACTAGGTATGACCCCATACTTCTGGGAAGACTACATTAGCAACCAAGACACGATAGTGCTCCGCAGAGAGCCTTATTTCGAGTCTAGTCACGTTATGCAGAAGTCTCCGTTACACGAGACCTGGCATAAGATGTACGACCTACCTTACAACAAGGAAAAGGACTTACCAGAGTTGTTCATGAACATGATCCAGACAGAAATGACTGCAACATGGCAAAGACAACGCCCAATCCTATTATTACATACAAATGGTGGCCCATTAATGGATGGTGCACCAATCTACGCTTGGTCTAGAGATATGCCAAGATACGTAGCAGAAACAATCATTCAGAACTTCGCTCAACAGTACCACATCATTCAGGTGGTGAAACATCAATCTCAAGCTATTCAATCACCAATGGTTGAAGTAGTAGACAAACAGATGTCTAACTTCGAGCTATTCTCACTTGTAAGAGCATCTGCTAAGAGAGTCTTAATCGACTCATGCTTACAGCATGCCGCTGCAGCATTTAAACTTCCTTCAACCGTACTATGGATCGGAACGCATCCAGAGATGTTCGGCTATAAGATGCATACCAATATCAAGGCGAAGCCTCCAGTTGGTAATGTTAAGAATATAGACGGATCATACTTCGACTATCAATTAGATGGTCAGTTCCATGAGTGTCCATACAACTCACCAGATGAGATGTTCGACGTAGCAGAAGTTATAAAAGCTGTAAGTAAATCATAATGCAAGTAATCTACCGTATCAGCGACTCTGGTTACGCTAAAGAGAAACCAGAATACATCAACAATCAGAACTGCTTTACAAATGCTTTACAAGCGTTTAAAGGGGCTAACTGGTGGGTGATAGCAGATAACGTCTCAGAAGAGACTAAAGAGCTATTACACGACAATGTAAAGACCGTAGAGCACGTTAACGTTGGACACGGTGCGGGCACATTCAACCTAGCACTAGACATGGCTTTACATTTAGATGATGAAGAGATTGTTTATTTCGTAGAAAATGATTACCTTCACCGTCCAGATGCCATGCAAGTATTGCAAAGTGCATTCGGAATGTATCTTGGAATAGAATACGTGACACTCTACGATCATCCAGATAAGTACATGGAGCCAGGAGTAGGTGGAAATCCACACTGCTATGGTAAAGCAGAGAACACAAGAGTATTCTTAGGTCAGTATTGCCATTGGAAGATAACGAATAGTACAACTATGACGTTTGCAGCTAAGGTGAGAACGCTAAAGCAAGATGAAAAGATATTAAGACAGTGGACAAGTGGATCTCATCCAAATGATTTTCAGATGTTCAGTGAGTTAAGAAGCAAAGGAAGACAGTTGATATCCCCAATACCGGGATATGCAACACACGGTGAGACTAAATGGTTATCACCATTAACAAATTGGAGACAACAGTTATGAAAAAATTAGCAGCATTTATTATCGAAGATAGATTCTTTGATGATTTTGGCAAGACTTGTTACGATCACATGCAATATTTACCGGAAGGTACAGATTTATATGTCTATACGTCAGAGGACAATAAGCCTACATATGAAGAGCAGTTGATAAATTATAAGATCAACGCAACATTTTTAGATTACAATCAGAATGCAGAGGTACCATTCAGTATCAAATACATCAATGGTATGAATCAGTTCTTGGAAGATCAAAGAATGAAGTCTTTATTGAATATGTGTATGGTGATGACTAACCCAGACTTCTGGAAAGACTACTTCGACTACGAGAGAGTCTTGATATTCCAAAGAGACACAGCTGTTCTAAGAACAGGCATAGAAGAGTTCTTTGAATATGACTACGTAGGTGCCCCATGCTATAACTTCGTTAGAGATCAGACCATCCAGAACGGTGGACTATCCCTTAGAAACCCTAGAACCATGGAGTATATCTGTAGATTGTACGGTTGGAAGACTGATTTACAGGATCTTATGGTGGTTGGGCAGTACTCTAGCGCCTCATTCTTTGCCGAAGATATCTTCTTCTGCTTAAGACTGATCAAGTATAGAGCAGGTGTTCTAGCTCCATTAGAGGTATCTAAGAAGTTCTCATGTGAGGCTAAGTTCGAATTAGGAACGCTAGGCTACCATAGAATTGACGCGTATTTATCGGAAGAAGAGGTAGAACAAATTAAGAACCAATACAAAAATTAATATCGTTTTACCAAAACTTTATATATTTATATATACAAATTAAAACCTAACATTATGTTATTTGGAATCACCATCGTAGTATTAGCAATTGTAATTGCTGTAGTATTAAACAAATCAAAAATCAGCCAAGTGGTTGATAAAGCAAAGGAAGCTGTAGCTCCTGCTGTAGCAGAAGTTAAACAAGTGGTAACAAAAGTCGCTGAAGTAGCTCCTGAGAACAAAGTAATATCTGAAGCTAATAAGATAGCTGTTGGCACGGTTGTTGCTGCTATCGAAGCTAAACATGCTAAAAAGCGTGGCCCTAAGCCAGGCAACAAAGCTGATACTCAAAAAACAAGCAATAACAAACCAAAATCAAAAAAGTAGTATGGAAAAGATTAGTTTAAAATTATCAGAATTCTATCAATTAGAAGCTGAATTAAACGGGGTTACGAATCAACAAACCGGAGAGAAGTTATCTAACGGTTTAGTAAATGAGAAAGTAAAGTTAACAACCAAGTATTGGTTATCAGACTTAGCTAAGAAAGTAGCCGCTGAGAAAGCAGCTGTTGAATCAGTTAAGGAAGAGTTAATCAAGAAGCATGGTCAAGCAGACGAAACGGGAAACATCAGTATCCCAGTGTACATCAACGAGCAAAAAGACGAAGAGGGTAACCTTATCGGTCGTGAAATCAACCCTAAATTCGTAGAATTCCAAAATGAATTCAACACTTTATTGGAAGAAGAGCGTGAATTAGAGCACAAAGGTTTCACTTTAGAAGAATTAGACAGCGTAGAGTCATCAGACAACTATGCAGTGTTCTTCAAGCTAATCAAAGTTGATGCTTAAACTAGTAGAAATAGCCAAAGCGTGGATCATAGCGGCTAATCCTAGTGACGAACAGAAAGAAATAGCCGAAAAGAGAATAGCCATATGCAATGAATGCGAGTTCAGCCGTCATAATCAGACGCTGGACTTTCATTATTGCGGAGAATGCGGATGTCCCTTGAAAAAGAAGATATTCAGCCCTTCTCCCGGCAAAATAGCCTGCCCAAAGGCTAAATGGGATATATAAAACAACGTTATGTCAGAAATCAAAGATTTATTACCCGAAGAGGTAACCGAGCTTAAAGAATTAAGCGATAGATACAGCAGTATAGTGAGAGATTTGGGTGAGAAAGACCTTGAAATCTTTGAGTTAGAAGAAAAACTTAAGGAATTAGAGTCCGAAAAGAAGCTTTCCTTAAGCGATTACATCAACTTAAAGGCTAGAAACGAAGAACTTACCACAAAATTGATCGATAAATACGGAGAAGGTAAAATTAACCTAGAAACAGGAAAAATAGAGTTGTTTTAACCTGTCATAATTATGTTTTGAGAAAAACTTTTGATATTTATTGTTGTATCAAGTATTATTATTTCCTCAAATAACATAAAAAATGACAGAACAAATTCTTTCCGCTGGTGTTTATGCAACAGAGAACGACCAAAGTTTCTTCACCCAGGGCACTTCTACTACCGGTTTAGCCGTTTTAGGACCTACTGAAAAAGGTGCAGCTTTCGTTCCTACCGATGTAACTAGCTTTTCTCAATTCACAGCTAAATTCGGTTCAGACACATCAACATCTTACACAGCACAGACAGTTTACAACTACTTGCAGTCCGGTACAACAGCAAAAGTGACTCGTATCTTGGGTAATGGTGGATACCAATACAATAGTAATAGACAATTGATCGCTATCGTTAGCGGTTCTTATATTCTAAGTGTATTATATCCTACTCAAAATGCTAGTGCAACCGTAGGTTTATCTAGCGGTAGTACTTTTGCCGGAACATATAGTTCTTTTGGAGCTTCAATCTTAGCTTTAGCAGGCTCAGGTACAGTTTCAGCTAGCTTCAGCGGTTCATTAAACCCTAACTCTACTACATATATCAGTAAAGTATTAGGTACAGACGCAATAACTCAGACAGGATCTGTGTTTCCTTACTTATTATTCGGTAACTTTATCACTGGAAGTGGCGCTTTAAGCGTAACATCTTCTATGAGTTCATCATTACAATTCACAGCAGCTAACTGTATCTTCACTAGCTCAAACGCAAGTGGATACGATCATGCTTCTACTCCTTGGGTATTAGCTGACAGCAACACTAGATTATTTAAATTCCATCACTTATCTGATGGTTTTGCTACTAACAGAGATATTAAAGTTTCTATTGCTAACATCACATCTGGTTCAAACGCAACCACTTATTCTACATTCGACGTATTAGTTCGTCAATGGAACGATACAGATAGAGCGCCTTCAATCATAGAGCAATATATTGGAATGACTTTAGATCCTAATTCTGCTAATTTCTTACCTAAAGCAATCGGTGACAAGTATCTTGTTTACAGCGAAGCTACAGCAAGAGTGGTAGAAAACGGTGACTACGCTAATAACTCTAACTACATCCGTGTAGAAGTTACAGACGCAGTTAATAATGGTTCAACTCATCCATTGTTAGTTCCTAACGGATACGAAGCAATTTATGAAACTATCGCAGGTTTCTCAGGATATACATTACCAGCTTCAGTAACATTAAGTACTTCAGGATCTACTTTCATTTATCCAGGATTTGATTACTCTAATCCAGATAACTATAACTACTTAAACCCAGTACCTGCATCAGCAGTAACTGGCTCTAACAGTAACTTTACTAAGCCAGCTGGCGTATCTAGATTTACTTTACCTATGCAAGGTGGCACAGATGGTATGAACATTACTACTATCAAGAAGATTGGTTCATCAATCGCAGCTGATGGTACTAACGTATTTGGTTTAAACTTATCTACTAGCGCTACTGCTGGTACATTAGCTTATGGCAAAGCCTTAACTATCTTAACTAACACAGAAGAATATATGTTTGACTTAATAGCTTTACCTGGTGTTATTGAACAATACCACTCAGCAGTAACAGCTTTAGCTCAAACAGCAGCAGAAACTCGTACAGACGCAGTTTACATCCGTGACTTAACAGGTGTAGCAGCTACAGTTACAACAGCAGTTTCTACAGCAGCTCCTTTAGATTCTAGCTACTCAGCAGTATACTTCCCTTGGGTAAAGGTACGTGACTTAGGTAGTTCTAAAGACATCTTCGTTCCAGCTTCAGTAGTTGTTCCAGCAGTTTATGCTTACAGCGACAAGGTATCTGCAGAGTGGTTTGCTCCAGCAGGTCTTAACAGAGGCGTTGTAGGTGCAGCTGATACTTACATCAGATTGAGCAAATCAGATAGAGATACATTATACGCTGGTCGTGTTAACCCAATCGCTAAATTCCCTAACTCAGGTGTAGTAATCTGGGGACAAAAGACTTTACAAGTTAAAGACACAGCTTTAAACCGCATCAACGTTCGTAGATTGTTAATCAACTTACGTACTTACATCAGCGGTGTTGCTAACAACTATGTGTTCGAAAACAACACAACAGTTACTCGTAACAAACTAGTAAACGCTATTACTCCATATATGGAAGATGTACAAACTCGTCAGGGTTTATATGCTTTCCGTGTTCAACTTGACGATACATTGAATACTAACGACGTAATCGATCGTAACCAATTAGTAGGTAAGATCTATATCTCTCCAGCTAAAGGTATCGAATTCATCTTGTTAGAGTTTAACGTAACCGCAACAGGAGCAACTTTCCAATAATCTAATATTTATTAACAAGAACTAAATTAATATAAAATGGCATTACTTAGTACAGACGATATGTTAGGAACCATGTTCGAACCGATATTACAGCACAGGTTTGTAATGTACATCGACGGAATCCAATCGTACTTGATTAAAAAAGTAGGTGGGATAGGATATGATGACGGTGAAGTTATCATCGATCATATCAACTCTTACGCTAAATTTCGTGCAAAACGCAGATGGAACGACGTAACATTGAGCTTATATAACCCGGTTTCTCCTAGTGGAGCTCAAGCTGTAATGGAATGGGCACGTTTAGGTTACGAAACTGTAACTGGTAGAGCAGGATATAGTGACTTCTATACGAAGGACATTACTTTCAACGCTATCGATCCAGTGGGTAACATAGTAAACGAATGGATAATTAAAAAATCCTATATCAAAAACGTTAGCTCTTTTGGTGACTGGGACTGGTCAGCTGACGCTTACACAACTATTGAGCTAACCTTAGGAAACTCAGGTATGGTTTTAAATTTCTAATAGAAATAATTGTAATTATAGACAAAAGTCCCTATATTCGTATAGGGATTTTTTGTTCTGACCTTAAACCTGATATTTATATCATATAAAGCACACACATGACACAAATAGAGAAATTAAACAACTTGATTAAGAAAGTTCTTAAAGAAGAAGTAGACGAGTATAAAAAATTTGTAACACCAGACGGTACAAACAAAACATTAACCCCAGCTCAAAAGGAAGAAATGAAGAAGGCTAAAGCTGGAGAAACTATGGATATCACTAAAGTAGGAACACAAGAAGGTTCTGAAGATGAGATTGCATCAGATAGCACAGAGACTCCATTATCTCACGACTTAGCTGGTAAGATCGCAGAAGTGATCGATGGTTTAAAAGCTATCACAGAATCTCCTAAAGATAAGAAGCATGGTAAATACGCTGAAAAGGTAATGAAGCACATAGGTGCTGCTCAAGCTGCATTAGAGGCTCTTACAGGCCACGAATCAATATTAGAAGAGAAAGACGCAGCTCAAGCTGAAAAGGACGCTGAAGGGCACCTAAAAGGCATTAGAAAGCATATGAGCAAAGTTATTAAAGACAAAGATACCTTAGATAGAATCATGAACAAGATGCCAGTTGGTAAAGCTATGGAGCTTAAGAAAGCAGCCGGTGGTGAATTAGACGAAGAGAAAGTAGCTAAAGCTATGTTGAAGTACGTGATTAAGGAAGGTTTAGTTAAATAAGCGCCCTGCTACCTCAGGAATATTCGAAACTCCACGATTCTTAGACCGGTCGTGGTTTTTCTTTTTTTAAGAAAGTTTCAATCTATATATTTATATATACAAAACACAGTTTATGTCAGAAAATCAAGTTTTTAAAACACCCACCCAACCTTTAGACCTACCTTCAAAAGGTAAGTTATACTCAAAGGAAAGTCCATTAAGCTCAGGGGTAATCGAATTAAACCTCCCAACAGCTTACCACGAGGACATTTTAACCAATCGTAACTACATTCAGCAAGGATTAGTCATTGACAAGTTCTTACAGGCTATTATAGCCACTAAAATCGACTACAACGAGCTTTTAGTAGGTGATAAGAATGCCATTATGGTAGGGGCTAGAATCCTAGCCTACGGTAGTAACTACTCATTTAAGTACACAGACCCTTCTACTAGAGAATCTGAGGAGATAACAGTGGACTTAAGCCAGTTAAAAGAGAAAGAAATCGATTGGACCCAGGTAAAAGAGGGTATCAACGAGTTTGATTTCACTTTACCTATGTCCAAAGTGACAGTCACATTCAAGATTTTATGCCATAAAGACGAAAATAACATCGAAGCAGAGCTAAAAGGCATGCAAAAGATCAGCAAGAACATGTCAGGTGACATCACAGTTAGGTTAGGTAACTCAATTGTGGCTATCAACGGCAACAGAGACCAAAAATCTATCAGAGATTTCTCTAAGAGCATGCCAATGCAGGACTCTCAAGCCCTAAGAAAGCATATTACATCTGTAACCCCAGACATCTTAATGAAGTTTGACTTCACAACTAAGAGCGGAGAGGTAGTGGAGGGCCTTAGTTTGCCGATGACGGTTGACTTTTTTTGGCCTGACCTCGGAATATAGATCCCACATGTTTGACGATATCCTCTGGTTATCAATGAATACGAACGGAGGAATCAGCTATGAGATGGCATATCACATGCCTATAGCCTACAGGCTTATCAACATCAAAAAGGTGGCTGATAAGATCAAAGAACACAATGACGCAGTCGAAAAGGCCAATAACAAGGGTACTACCATGTCCATGGAAGACCTTGCTAAGCGTAAAGATTTTAAACCAGACTTCGTTACATCCAAAGCCGCTCCTAAAAAATAGCGGCTTTTGATATTTATATATAAAGCTACAATATGGCTACTCAAAATACTGATATAGAAGATGCAATAAATAAAGCAGCTCAAGCTGGAGCCGATCTGAAATTTGAAATGTTTGGTGCACAAGATAACGCCAAATCTTTTTTTAGCACTGTTGCAAATAGTACCGCACAAGTAAAAGAATTATTTGCTACATACACTAAAATTAAAGATGTAATCAATGATACCACCGCTTTATATGCTAGATTAGGATCATCTTATATAACAGTAGGCTCTATTCAAAAGGATATTAATAAAACAACATCTCTCATAAAGGAACAATCCTCTATGATACTTAGTACTGCTACTAAAAATAATTATGTTATAAAAGATGAAGATGCAGTATTCAAATCTTTACTTGCTATCACGTATCGTAGAAGAACCGCCGAAGAAGAAATAATGTTTAGATTACTTGAACAAAAGAGAACATTACAAGCTAATTTAATAACCCAAACAGATCTATTTGATATATTACCACAAGCTAATGATGAATATGTAAAGATGAATTTAAAAGTTTCGGCTTTAGGAAAAGCATTTAGTTTTATATCTAAGATACCTGTCTTGGGACAATTTGTGAGATTTGATATTATATCAAAGGAATTTTTAGTAAGTTTTTCAGCGGGTTTCAAAGCAATTGGTACACAATTAGTAGGGCTATTAAAAAACCCAGTTGTTAACTTCTTAGCTTTAGCAGCTGGTATGAAAGCTTTGATATCGGGTGTAATGCAGATGGATAAGAGTGTAACCACACTGTCTAATAACTTAGGAGTATCGAAA
>Ga0181347_1000647_pt1 | contig 11526 bp, 19 predicted proteins | sample Su13VDMM110SN_FD_130102 | JGI IMG/M metagenome (GOLD analysis project Ga0181347, IMG submission 130102) | Freshwater viral communities from Lake Michigan, USA - Su13.VD.MM110.S.N | ecosystem: Environmental > Aquatic > Freshwater > Lake | place: USA: Michigan | collected 2013-07-16
ATAACGTCTTCTAAATATAACTTTTTCATAACTTAAATATATAACTTTTATTTTGATTTACCAAATTTTCCACCATGATTTCTTGGGTGTTAACCGTCTATCTAATATGAAATCTTTATTGAATAGTGTATTTGCAATTTTGTATATGTTATACCATTTGTCTTCTTTTACTTTATTCACCCCTACCAATATTGTTACTAATGCCGTCACCTCAGTACCGTCTTGCTCTATAATTTTAATACTTGTATCTACTCTTATTTGCTTGGTACTCTCGTTTAGACGGATCATTGTTAATTGAATTTAAAGAATTTTAAGACTTTAGCGTTTAATACGGGGAAGTCCCAACCTAGATCACTGTATATGCCAGTTAACTTATTTAATAGTACTGAGTTAAATGCATCCTCTCTATCTACATACTTATCTATGAAGGATGTGATAAATTCAGGATCATTATATCCAGTAAAACCTATTACGTTAATGTTAAAGGGATTGGGCTTCAATGATACATATTTCATCTTATCGCCTTCTGTGAATCTTGTGAATGTTTTATCCGCTTTCTTGAATTTTAGCAAATCGTTATAGTATACTGCTGCCTTTGTGTTAATTGGTGCTTTTAATTTAAATTCACTGAATATTTCGCCTGGTGATGGACGTTTAGCGATATATGAGTTTATTTGTTTAACGCCTGTTGGTCTTGCTAATTCGCTCCAAGGTAGTTGATCTAGTGATGTTTTGAAATCTACTATACATTTATCAATTTCGGATTTAGGTTTACCAGCCATTATTTCAGTTAATAGTCCGTGTCCGAATTTCTTGTATAGTGGAGGCATATTTGATTTCATCATATCTAATCCCATCATCACCATTTCATCTACAGGTAGGCCTTCTTTATTTACAATTGCCATCGCATAACGACGTTTACCTGCAAAGTATCCTCGCTCAATGACTACTTCTTGTTTTAGTTCTAAGTAATGCTCTCTATTATCTAGTATGTTGAATGTTTTCCTAACGAAGGTAGAAATATAATCATTTGCTGCTTTCTGTATTTCAGTTGTGATTTCTAAGATATTAGTTACCCATTCTTCTTTACTAGCAGTAGCTAGATTAGGATTACGACGTAATGCTAAGTCTTTAACTTGAACGAATAATGAATCTGTATCTGATGTTACTACGTAATCTTTACCTTCAGTTTGTAATTGTGCATTTAACCATTTATTTACGAATATGATTGATTCTTGTATTAGTCTTTGTCCTGTTAATGTAATTGCTGAGGATATTATTTTATGTCCGTCTGTATATCTCCAACTATTGATAGCATAGCATCCATAAACGTCATTCAATTTAATCTTATAAGCGTGTTGTAGTCGATGGTAGAATTCATATTTAACTGTATCTCCAGCTTTATATGCTACTTTCATCATGTTCTTATATTCAACTCGCTTATTAAACCAATCAGTTAATACTTCACATACTACTGATGATTTAGTAGTTTGGAATATTGCTCCTGATGCTGCTGTAATCCAAGCGTTTGCCTCTATCATGTTCAGTATCTTGCTTACTGCTACTTGTGAGCGAGATAGGGTAAAGTCTTCATTTAATCGTTCAATCACTACTAAGTCAGTAGGATCCATTTCCTTCAATTCAGCATATGTCCAATGATTATCATACTTACCATTATTTACGATTCTACCTACTAGTGTTTCAATTCCAATATTAAGTGAGCGGATAATTGAGGGGTATAGTGAAGTAAAGTCCAAATCAATAACCCACTCGTATAGTCCGGGTACTGGGTCTTTTAAATAACCACCTGCGTATTCATCATTATTACTTTCTTTCAGTATTGGATTGATTGTAGTTGGTTTATTTGGTGATACTATACCTTGACGTTTAAGATAGGTCAATATAGCTCCATCATTCAATACTGTTGATAGGTAAATTTGTTCGTATGGTACATGACATAGATGACAGATTGCTACTGTCAAATCCATAAACTTTAATTTCTTCTCTAATTCAATGATAATCTCAACGTCACGAATATTATATTCAATAAATTTATTTATATCAGATACGAATAGTTTATCTAATGAGCCTTCGTATTCTACTTTACCTAATTTAACGTATTTTTCTCCTATATCATTTAATTTGTATGATGGTTCTTGCTTTACAATGTACTTTTTAAATAGTAGCATGTAATCTAGATGGTTAATACCTCCTATTTCAATAGGTTGAGATGTATCCCATTCAGTAAAGCTAAATTTGCGGATTGGAGATAAGCGAACTGCTTGATCTTTACCTAATACGTTGCATAGTCTATAATATAGATAGGGTACATCGAAGAATCCACTATTCCATCCTGTAATGATGGTTGGGTCTAGATATTCCCATAAGTCTAGAAATGCTGATAGCATATCTGCTTCAGTGCGGTAAGGTTTTATTTGTCTATTTTCTTCTTCTATAGATGTAAGTTGTTGCTTTTCATCTAATATTAGGCAGTAGTGTTTTTTAGTAGTAGAATCATATATAGCAACTGAAGTCATCTTCATAGGTGCTGTTTTGATATATTCTGATGTTAATGTCCCTCCAATTTCACACTCAATATCAAAGTATACTATGTTTTGAAATTTAGGAGCATCATCACTATCTTTGTATAGATCAATTAGTACGCGAGTACATTTATCAACGTCTTGCTCATATAGTGAAATGTCTTTCCATTCGTATTTTTCTACAGGTGTAGCACGTTTACCGTCTAGTGTTTCTAGAGGTCCATTTGGAGTTATCTTGTATAGTTCTGGAGTGTATTTAAAATCGAGCCAGCCTTTCTCATCATCTCTTAGATAGTAAGTGTATGTTGGACGATCGTAATATATTGATTGATACATACATTAAATATAAGAAGGGAACTTTGCAGTTCCCAACTTAAATTTATTATATATTATTTTTTTAGAATAGAGCCGTCCATGTTGATCCATTATAGAAATATGGTTTGCAATCAACACCACTACCTGATACTGCAAATGATCCTGTTGGTCTTCCTGAAGGTAGAGGAGATTGTGGGTTAATGACTAATATATCACTTGCCTTAATAGATCCACTTACATCCCATGTTTCTGTTGGATTAGTATTATTTACACCTGTATTCCAGGGACCACTAACTCCTCCAGCTTCAAAATATAATCTTGGTGGTGAAACATTAGATTCATCAATACTTAAATCACCAATTGAGCCGTTAGGGGTAGCTATTCCCCATAATTTATTTACTGGAGTAGATGTTGTGTTAGTAAATACTATTCCAGTAGATGTTCCATTTGTATTTAATATTAAATTAGCACCACCACCTCCAGTTCTAAGATTAATAGCCATAGCTCCAAATCCGGAATCTGATGCTCCATTAACCAATATTGTATTACCATTATCTACCATTAAACTATTTCCTAATGTGCTTGCTGCTGTGAACTTTGGTATTGTATTTGTAGTTCCACTTCCTAATACAACTGCTGTTCCACCACTTGTTATTGTACCTCCTACTGTTAAATTATTATCTACATTAAAACTAGTAGCATGTGATGATGTTTGGGCATATTTAGAATAAGAAGAAGATACTGAATAAGATGCACTAGTAGCAAATGATGCTGATGTTGCAAATGATGCTGATGTTGCAAAAGCTGAAAATGATGATGAGATTGCAAGTGATGCTGATGTTGAAAATACTGCAAATGATGCTGATGTTGAAAATACTGCAAATGATGATGATGTTGCAAGTGATGCTGTTGCTGCAAATATTGCAAATGATGCTGTTGTTGCATAAGATGCACTAGAAGCGTTTGATGCATTATAGGCATAAGAAGCTGTTAAAGCATAAGATGCACTAACTGAAGTAGTTGGTATATTTAAAGCATGAGAAGCTGTTAAAGCGTATGATGCAGTTAAATTATTAGTTACCCCGTTAGTTCCTGTTATACTACCACTAACACTTACACTTCCTGTAAATATATGAGTATTACCTATAAGACTTCCAAAGCGAGTAGATCCAGTTACGAATTCAACACTTGAAGTGATAACTTGAACTACTATTGTTGTTGCTGTTAATGTATTTGCTACAGTGAATGAAGTAGCATACGATGATGTTTCAGCATATTTTGCATATGACGCCGTTCCAAAAAATGAACCTGTAAAGGATCCAGTAAATGAACCTGTATTATATGAGCGGATAAAGGAGACGTAAGAGGAAGATAAATTTTCCAATACAGCGAAGTTACCATCGCCTTCAGCGTATGTTAATGTATTATTTTTAATGACTGAGCTTCCTGTATTGGGAGCATTCGTTACGCGATATACAATTGCCATCTATGTTATTTATATATAAATATAAGAGAGAGATAGCCCCTCGATTGAGGAGCTATTAATATTATAGTGAACTGCGTTGCTTATCGTTTTGCCACTGTCCATTGTATAGTTCAGCGCCGTTACATTCGTGGAAGTATATTTGTGCTACACGTGCATTTTCTTCAATGAATATTGTTTCATGTACATATAGTATAGTACCCATATTTGCTGTTTCAAAGCCGGGATCAAATACAGGGCTGTTGATTATAGCACCATTGCGGTAGAGAGATGAGCGTTGTTTAATAAATGCTACTCGATTTTCTGGTATTTTACATCCTTCATTAAATGTAATGTCATATACACCTTCATGTAATAACCATCCTCTAATTCCATCTAAATTAATAATATCTTTAGGAGTGTAGGTTGTAAGTTCGGTTTTATCTTTTAGTATTTTACCAATTTTACCGACTACTTCAATACCTCTTCTAATGCTATTACCTACTTTTTGTACTGCTTTGAGTGTAAGGTCATATCCAACTTGTGCTGGTTTGCCTTGTGCTGTTTCTAATTGTAATAGACCTTCTTCTAATATTTGTTTTGCGTTTAACATAACTTTATTTTTTATACTGCAAATGATTCACCGCAACCACATGTTCGTGAAGCATTTGGGTTAACAAATTGAAATCCTTTTCCATTTAATCCATCACTAAAATCTAATTCAGTGCCAAATAAATATAAGACCGATTTTTTATCTATCAAAATATTTAATCCAGCTTTCGTTTTAACTACTTCATCTAGGGGATCAACTTTATCATCAAAATCCATTATATATGATAAGCCACTACATCCTCCACCCTTTACACCTACTCTTAAACTGTGTGTATCGGGGGTGATATCTTTTTCCATCATTAAAGATATAATATGATCTAATGCTTTACTACTTACTGTTACCATGGTTTTGATTCTATACGTGTGAAGCTTCAAATATTAATTCTTGTTGTCCGTTTTTTACTCTATAATCGTTAATCGCTGATTTAATTGCGTCTTCCGCTAATACAGAACAGTGAATTTTTACTGGTGGAAGATTTAATTCTTCAACTAATTCCATGTTATCCATTTTAATAGCCTCTTCTAATGTCATACCTTTTAGCCATTCAGTTGCTAATGAAGAAGCAGCAATAGCTGATCCACATCCAAATGTTTTAAATTTAGCATCAATAATGATGTCATTTTCTACTTCAATTTGCAAACGCATTACATCGCCGCACTCTGGTGCTCCGACTAGTCCTGTTCCAACATTTAATTTAGATTTATCTAAAGTCCCTACGTTTTTGGGATTTTGATAATGATCGATTACTTTTTCTGAATATGCCATATATAATAAATATTAAAGTTCTTCAGCGATCCCTAATATTTCTGCTATTATTAAAGCTACTCCAGCTAGTGGAATATTACCTAATACTAGAGACATTCCTGCTAATATCCGTACAGTTGATTTAACTAGGCTAATTTGAAAATGTTTGTTTGATTTTGATTCTTTTTGTTGCATATTTATTTTTTATAGTCTGCTATTGTATTTGAGTCTGGTCTTTCCCAAGGATATACAATCCATGTTTCGTCATCTACTAATTCTCTCCAAAACGTAGGTTCAACGATTGCTGAACGTTTATAATGGAGTGTTACTGTTGGACACTTTTGTTCTGAATAGAATTTTAGTGTTTCTCCAGTATCGCAAATATCATCTATTACTAATGTATGAGAATCTATTATATCAGATATAGGAGTATTTAGTATATGAGATAACATTACTGCAGGGATTAATCCACCCCTCTTTATACCATATATTTTATTGAAGTTAACTCCACTTTTTATAATATCCAAAGATAAATTTTCCATACACGCGTCTATTTCTTCCCAGCTGTAGTATTTTTTCTTCATAATTAAAATTTAGTTCCGTTCATTTCGATTGCTGATAGTAATTCTTCACGGATTAAATTATCTTTTTCCATGAATACTCCACTGAATTTATTTGTTGACATTACTGAGGCATGTTTAATACCTCTATGTGAGCAGCATGTATGTTTACAAGCGATGCTTACTGCTACTGATTTACAGTCCATCTTGCTAGCAAGGTAATCATGTATTTGTTGTGTTAGTGATTCTTGCATTTGTGGTCTACGAGCAAACCATTCAACAATACGATTTAGTTTTGATAATCCGATTACATTTTCACCTGGAACGTATGCTACTGTAGCGAATCCAGTAAATGCTAGATTGTGATGTGCACACATACTAGTGATAGGGATACCTGATTGGATTACTAATCCATCATATCCTTCATCATTAGGGAATGTAGTGATATTTGGTTCGTTTGTTACTGAACCTACAATTAGATCCTTAAGCCATGCTTTAGCTACACGACGAGGTGTATCTTCGGTTTGTCTATCTGCTGTATAATCAAATCCAACTGCTGTAAGGAAGTTAGCGTATGCTATTGTAGCATTATTAATTATTTGTTCTATTTCTTCTGGTGTACGGGATAGACTACCGTTTGATTTTTTTAATAATTCCATTTATTTAATTTTTACGTTCCCAATATAATTCCCTTACTTTGGCTCCCAACTCTTGATCGTTAGGAGTTCCTAAAATGATGTTATAGTCTACTGCTATAGCTCCGTGTTCGGTTCCTCTGCTGTAGCATTTAGAACATAGTTGACCTGCTCCTTCAATGTAGCCGTGTCTCATGTCGATATGAGTGTTAAAGTCGTATGTAGTTTCTACTCCACATAGGACACAATGATCTTTTGTCATATTATTTTATTTTATTTTAAGTTCATAAGAAGGATTAATACAACCTATTCCAACGTTTCCATTAGCATATATTCTCATTCGCTCTACTCCATTTACTCCATATATCATATCACCATCACCTGTTATTAAAGGTATAGTTAATCTTTCAGGAGCATATAATATTTTGGGAATAGGTGCTACTACAGCTATTGAAGCCATAGTAAACATCTTTAAGAAATCTCTTCTATTATTCATTATACGTTTAATGTTTTGTCCCAAGCTGAGATATGTAATCTTGTTAATCCTCTAAATTTGTATTTTTTAGCCATCTCTAATACGAATTGAGTACGCTCATGAAAGTCTGTTTGACTATCTAATCCTGGCATACAAACTACATTCTTAAGAGGTATGCTAAATGGTACGACAAAGTCACGAAATAATTCTTCAACATCTTCTTCATTACTGATTACAAATTTAAATTGATAATTGGAATGTTGTTTAATGCGCTCTATTGCTTCTGGATTGATCCGTTGCTTTTCTGTCATACCTGAATTAGATAACTTAGGTGAACAGTTGATTTGGTTTAGTTTACCGAATAAATACTCTTCAATATAGTTTGTACCATTTGTTTCTATCTCATGAAATGAATTCACTGGTTTGTAATGAATAGAATGCATATTTATTTCACGATCAAATGTATGAACTTCTGTATCTCCTTCTTTATTATCTTCTACATAATTAGCCCAATATTTAATAAAACCGGCAATAGCTACTTGATGTCCTTTGATTGTTGGTTCACCACCTGTCCAAATGATATGGATATTACCATTTAAGATATCATCATATATACCTTGTTCTTTCCATTGATCAATTAGATATTGAAAGTCTTGATTTACTCCTCTCCATAACCACTGAGATGTACTATCACAAGTCCAAGTTGCTTTACCTTCTAATTCTAAATCACCTTTGAATATTTCACCATCAGCTAATGCTGCTTCTTTTAATAGGTTATTAGTGAATTTTCTAGACATACCGCAAGTTAGATTACATAATCCTAAACGAACGAAGTATGATGGTATTCCACTGCTTATTCCTTCTCCTTGAACGGAGTAGAAGTCACTACTGATTAGTAGCTTATTTGATTCTATTTTACTCATTAGTTAGATGTTTTAGGTTCTTCAACTTTATCTTTATTCTTCCACTCTGATTTAGATACGAATTTCCATTCTCTACCTACAGTCTGATCTGCTTGTTGGTTACTTACTCGGATGATATTTCCTGTCTTATTGCTTTTAATACACTTCATATGTTTGTCCTCCATGTTTTATTTGAATAGTGATTTAATATAGTTTAATATAGGGCTAAAGTTTTGCCAATCCAATATTGCTGCTGCAATACTGAAATGCTTTTCTCCGCATAATCCTAAGGTATGTTCTATAAATTCTATCATAATATTAAGTTTAAAAAAAGATCCCAATTGCCTTACAGGGCAACTGAGATCTTGGGTATGGATTAGCTTATGCTAACTCACTGTTTTTGATGCGTCTGCGTGTTAGTGAATACATTGCATTTGCAATTGTATTGTTAATTCTCCTAGTACCACTAATTGTATTAGATACGTGACTAATTGAATAACCTACTGTTTCTGCTACTTTAGTAACGTCGCCTGTGCGTTTACGGGCTTTAAAGAAGGCTAACTTTGCTGTTCTGTTCATGTAATTAGCACGAACTTTTGTTTGATAACTCATAACTGTATATTTGATTTTTGTTTACGATTTTTGTGCGTCTAGTACTTCTTTTACGGCTGCTCTTACTTCTGCCCATTTCACTATTCTTATTCCATTACCTTTTAATATTTCACCATATTGTACAGGATCTGGTCTACCTAATTTAATAAATGCTTCTACACGCTCTACTGATGATGCTGATTTATAATCAGATAGCCATATACCATTTGATAATTTAATTGGTTTGTAAGATGTGTTTGTGCGCTTATATACTTCATCAAAGTCAAGCCCTAATTTATTACATGCTGATAATCCATCTTGTAATATACCGAATTTATCAGTATCTAGGTATGGAGTATAGAATGATACTAATTCACTATCCCAGTTACCTAATTTAAATGCTTCCATATCTGCATCTCTAAATTCTTGTCTGCAATCAGGATAAATAGCATGATCACCAGCGTGAATTCCTAATGCAATTTTTACTTCTTGTTTATCATTTTTAGTAGCGATTGATAATGCTACTGCTTGAATCAATGAACTGAATATCTTATTACGATTAGGAACAACTGTTTCTTTCATGTTGTCTTGCTCGTAGTGACCTTCAGGAACATCTTGTCCACCTTCTACTAATGCTGAATTTAATAATTGAGATAATCCGTCTAATTTGATAATCTGATGTGTTGGGGGTAAAAAAGAGTAGTTTTTATCGTTATCAAACGGTGGATGCATAGCATTCCATTGCTCATTAATATACTCTACTAATTCAGTAGCACGCTCTAATTCTACTTTGTGTTTTTGTCCGTAGTCGAATCCTAATGCTGTTACCTGATAACCTTCAGCTAATAGGTGAAGTAATAGTGTGGATGAATCCATTCCACCAGATAAACTTAATACTGCTTGTTTTTTCATTTTAAATAATTAAATTGTATACTCCGGTATTATAGGTTATGGAGTTGCAAACCTTTATTAAAATACTGTTACTGTTTCTACTGCTGCTGCTTTAAAACTATCTTCTACTAATTCAGTGTTAATCTCTGTATAATCTTTACCATTAAATAATTTTTCTACTGCGAAATATTCATCTATAAATTCCCTAGTATATAACATAACTGGTCCTTTATATTTAGGATTAGATACAGAGCGTACTCCACCTATTACTTTTCTAATTTTAGCATACTCAGCTACGTTTTGTCCTAATTCATGTCCTGCTGCATATCCTAAATAATCAAATAATGATAACATTTCTTCCATAACTTTTATTTTATAAATTGTTTAAATTTTTGCACGTTGAATATAATATCTTCTTTTTGCTCACTCAAATCTTTCTCAAAGTAATATTCTAGTTTTTCTTTTGGTTTCCAATTTAAGCCACTGTCTGTGTAGCGTTTACCTTCAGCTCCTACTAATATAGGATTGGATGTATCTACTGATTTAATAAATTTCCAATCCTTATATGCCATGAATTCTTGTGGTAATGAACATCCTAGTAAATGATGGTAATTTGATTTAACTATAGCCTTTATTTCTACTAATTTTCTAATCAATTCCATTCTACCATACATTGATGCTTTAAGAGGTTCAATATTAGGATACATATCTTGATATGCAATGCTAGAATGATTAAATGATATGTGTTTATATCCTAAATCTACTAATGTTTGATATGTTGTTAATAGTTCAGCTAATGTATTACCTTGTAATACCGCCATTAATTCAACTTCATCTGATATTTTAGCTCTATTATTCTTTATCCAGCTCTTAGCATTCACTATTGTTTGAGTTGAATCATTCCAAGCATCAGGTACGATGAATATATTTGGTCTTACTAGATTTATTTTAGATAGTAGATCTTTTTGTGTGTGTTTTACTCCTTCAAACAATCCATTATCCATTATAATGAAGCGCTTATTTAATCTTGCTTTTTGAAAATACAAACTATATTGTTCATATTTATCTATTAAATGTGGAAGGCAATAATCATAATCATTGAATTGATATCCATAATGCATTAATGAAAGTGGAAGTTCATGACTAATTTTCATATATTGCTGTATTTTTAGCATGCTCCATAAATTCTACTCTTACTATCTTAACTCTATTTTCTGTTTCTTCTTGAATAAACGTATTTAGTTTTTCAAAGATATATTTTGCAAATTGTTCTGCTCCAACTGCTGGTATTATTCTTAATTGGACTATACCTATTTGATCCATTGTTTTAAATCCAGCTAATCCCGGATCATCTTCTGCTACTATAGTTGTATGGTCGAACATATAATCCATCCATGCTTTAGGATTCATTCCATCTATAGTCCCTTTAGCACGTTTCATACCTCCAAAATCCCATACCCAATTACGTTCATCTAATTCGCCTTCAAACCATACTCTAAATGATATTCCATATCCATGAAGGAAACGACAATGTGTACCTTCTGCTTTCCATTGACGGAATACACAACTGAATCCGTCGAATAATTTTGTTGATTGAAATTTACTCATATTATTTAAATATTATTTTTACGCTATCTATTTTAGTTGTTTCATTTGGATGCTCATAGGTATAATTTCCAGCATCCCAATATGTTTTAGAATATACTATAATTGTATCTCCTTTAAAATACCCTGGTATAGGTCCTACGATACGTTTACTCCAATACATTCCCTCTTCTGGTTTATATTCATCAGC
>Ga0181347_1000648_pt1 | contig 11522 bp, 12 predicted proteins | sample Su13VDMM110SN_FD_130102 | JGI IMG/M metagenome (GOLD analysis project Ga0181347, IMG submission 130102) | Freshwater viral communities from Lake Michigan, USA - Su13.VD.MM110.S.N | ecosystem: Environmental > Aquatic > Freshwater > Lake | place: USA: Michigan | collected 2013-07-16
TGAAGCAGCTTGTTCTCTAAGAAACGTGGCTAATGCTGTTCCTGTCAAGTTAGCACCAGCGGACGCCAAGAACTTGTCCAGTTCAGGATTACCCGTTACCCCACTCAAGGCTCCACCAACTTGCCCCGCCGCCAAATTACTTACCGCGCCGATTGCAGTGTTTGTCAGGGCATCGCCTAAGTCCCGTCCAGCAACAACTTGTCCAGTAAGGTTGGCGGCTGCACCGGGGAGAATTTTATCAACAGCGGCGATGCCAGTAATATCTTTGGGCTGCACCGGACCCTGTTGCCCTGCGGGTAACTGATCTGTCAACAAACTTTTGATGCCCGATGCTGCGCCACCAGCCAGTGCAGATGTTGCAACGTCTTTTAAATTGAAATTACCAGTAACAGCGCCAGCCACTCCAGCTTGAGTTGCCCCCTGCGCCGCGCCGCCTAACGCTGCTTTAACAGATGAGTCCAGCCCCGACAAAGCCCCTTGAGTTGATGCATTGGCTAACCCGCCCAAGTATGATGTCCCGCCCGTAAGGACAGCGCCTTTAATGATGTCATCAAGGCTCGCGCCACTGGCCGCACCAATACCTGCACTAGTTGCAGCAGCAAGCCACGGGTTACCTGTAGCAATTCCTACAACTGCGGGAGCAGCTTTTAAAATAAACCCGCCAATTCCGCCGGGGGCGTTACTCTTCCAGTCAGGATGAAAAACAGGATTCCCGTTGGCGTCGGGCTTAACCATATAGTTGGTGCGGCCTTTACCAGCAGCCGTCCAACCTATCTGCCCCTTATCATCCTTGTACCATTTAATGGGGGTAGATTCAACCTTAATTGGCTTATTATCTAACTTAGAATCTATAAGATCATCTAATTTAACGTATTGGTTGTTCTGTAAGTTTCCGTTTTTGTCATACGTTAAATCTCGAATGTCTGAAACACCCTGAAGCGCGAGCAAGTTTGCAACCTGACTAGCGTTGCGATCAGCATCTATGGTGGTTTTCCAATCAAACCCATACGCTTTTGATTGGTTAAGTAACTGATCTTTTAGATGCCGCTGGATTGCTTGCCCATCTTCAGTTGATAGATACCAAGCTTTGCGATCCCCACTGTTATATGTATTTATCTTATTAGTTAAATACCATTTGTCTCTATCTACGTACGATTTTCCGGCTGGGGTATTAAGAAAATTGTCTTTTATCTTTTTTTCTACCGCCGCTCTAGCATCATCTTTAATCTTGGCTTTTGCAGCCGCCGCCTTCCCTTCGGCTACCGCTTTGTCCCATGCCGCTTTGCGTATTGCCTCTTTTTGTGCCTCAAGTGCTAGTCGGGTGTCGCGTTCCTTAATGTAATCACTAACCGTATTTGCGGCGGAAGGCCCAGCATTAGTGTTTTGAGCGAGAGTCGTGGCTTCCTCCGTACTCGGCTTGGAGGATGATCGTCTGGTTGTAGCCACAATAGTTCCTTAGATGGCAATTACTGGGTGGTCAAGTCGTAGAAGGACATAGAGCCTATCCCGCCACCGGAACCAGCGCCACCAGTTGTTACAACCCTTGCAGCCAAAGTGTAAACGTCACTGACCCCGGCTATAGAAGCGCCAAGTTGCAAATCCCAGTTGTATATGCCAGAAATAGAAAGAGGTGTCGGGCCAGATTTGCCAGTGGTAAACGAACTATAGGAAAGGGCTCCGCCCGTCATCGCCGTCGATGTAATGTCGTATTCAACATTTGCGTCTGCAGGTACTACCACCCAAGACGGGCCAGTAAGTGTTGCATTTTTGAACAACGCAATCTCATAGTTGTCTGATGTTGTCGGCAAGAAATTAAAAGACGAAGGAACTACCACCGCCCCTAATGCCGTGGACTTCAGGCGTATTGAGACCATTGGGTAAAAAGCGGTCGTAATAGTTGAATTGCTTGTTGCGTTTACCCGTCTTGCAATGTGATCTACGGAAGTTGCCCCATACCCACCCTCAGAAATAACCGTAGAGCAGATTGCTTTCATGGAAGCCGCCAACGCCGCCGTGGTTGTTGTTATTTCGTACCGTATCGGCAAGATAGCAGTCGTCATATAGACGCTGATGTTTTCGTTGGCATTTTTGAACGTGTGGCAAAGAATGTATTCGCCGTTAATGATGAAGCCACATCGAACTGATCCAACGCCAAGCCATTCAAAATCCATCCAAAGAATTTGTGCTTTGTCGGCATTTAGCGTCAACCCAGACGGGCCTGTACCATCAAGTTTGTCCCCGTTCCAGTTGGCTTGCGTTATCTCTCTCAAATCGCTAGGAGTGCCGGGGTTTGGCAAAGAACTGGATCGCAACACAAAAGAATACGTCCCGCCAACGCGCTTGAAAAACACTCCGTTGGAGGCGTTAAAATATCCGACGCGCTGGGTTAGATTAGCACTTGTGCTGCTATCCATCACAAACGTTGCCATAACCAGCAAACTTTTTCCCGGTTGGTATGAAAATGACCGGAAAGACTGCCGAATTACAGAACCAACACCTCCCCCAGTTACTTCCATCTTAACCGAAGATTCATTCGGTAGAAACGACGCTGCGCCAGTGCCTGTTGTCGCTATATCAAATTGGTCATCTACCGCATAGCGATTCTGGCTATCAAACAGCGTGTACGGCTGGCTAACTCGAAGTCTTCCAAAAGCATCAATAGTGCCGCCACTAAAACCGTTGATTGTTACGCTATTGGAAGAATAAGTCACCACTTGCTCCAGAAGTTGATCTAGCTGATTAAAGTACAGCCGCAAGATGTTATTAAGTTTATCTAGATAACCTGCTTCATATGCTGACGGAGCATCAGGCAGGGCTGGAGCGACAAACCGTTTAACAATGGTGGATATGATGCTCATCGTCTGCCATCCGACTTAATGTCAATACGTGGAGAGCCAAGCTGCCATGTAACCCCAAGGTCTTCGGATGAAATTTTAAGTGACATCTGCCTACCGCGCACTCGAATGTTTACTTGCCCAGTAAACTGCTCAACGGGAACAGTGGCCGAGCGCGTAATAGCCCCAGTGTCTGATCCAGCAACAGATGCGGGGTCCGTGTAGCCAGAACCAGAGTTTTGTAATGGCAAGAGCGTAAGCATAGCCCGTGGGTTTTCAGCAACTGAACCCCGAAACGTAATGTCTGGAAGAACGCGCCAGATAAAACCAAAGTTGTGCCCGTCATCAATGTCAAACTCAGACGATGTGATGTACGAAAAGATTGGCGCGGGGGTTCCAGAAGAGTTATCGTCAACTCCAACTTCGTGATAAACCAACTTCCCGCCACCCTCAACTGGGTAAACGGCAATCGGGTTTTGGCTAATGATGCTGTTGTCCACCCATGCCGTCCGAGTCATGTTGCCGTTGTACCACGCCTTTTCGGTGTAGTTGTATACAACATACTTGTCAATGACGGCGCTATTGCGTGAGCAATAAAACCACCAAATCTCATTGAACTTCTCAACGGTAGTAGCAAACACCTGCCCTGTTTGATCGTTGTTAAAGTCTTGAAACACAGCTTGTCGCAGATCGCAAATGATGGTCTGCACACGGCCATCGTACATGTAGAACTTGTCAGCGCCCATCCAGTACGTTACGCCAGCCGCAACAGTTGAACCCCTGTCACTAACAATAGAGATGTTGTCCGCAAGCAGTTGAGTGCCCCACACAATCGGAGCCCCAAGATACTGCATGGAGTACAGGGCAGTATCCGTAAACACCAAGATTTCCTGTCGAACCTGCATGGCGGAAACAATTTCTGACCCGTGGGACAACCGAATTCCACCCGCTTGATTGGTGGCGGCGGGTGTCCAATTAACAGCACTTTCTTGATCCGACCAGCGAATCAACATTGCGTCTTGAGATGCGCTACCAAGTTCGTTTGCGCCGAAAGCAATGACAAACCGTGATGAATCCGAAACAAGGATGATGTTTTGTTTTGTTGGGACATTAGATGCCCCAGCTTTAGAACTTATCAACACCCCGGGGGTTGTCAGCGCAAACGCAATGTTAGATTCCCAGTAATACATCGCCCCACCTTTGGGGCCGTAAATCAAGTCTTCACCAAAATTCTGAGCGGACCATATCTGGATGCGAGAAGCGGTAACAGTACCAACCCCCCACACTCCGCTACCCCAAGTGCCGCCGCCCCAGCCTCTAAATGGCGTTTGGATTTCAGTACCAACGGGGATTTGGTATTTAGCCACAACAGAAGACCCGCCGCCAGTGGTTGCCCCCGATGCAGGGGATGAGGCAGTGATTCTGTAAGAGTTGGCGTTTACTACAGTAACTTGATAGCTGCCGTTTAAGGTCAGTCCTGCGACAGCAGTGGCCCCGGAGAATGTCACGAAATCCCCCGTCTTTGCTCCGTGAGAAGTATCTGTTACGGTAACGGTGCGGCTATCAACCACAGTAGAAAATGGATTACTACCTAAAGTTTCGGTCTGCCTAATCGGGGTAATGTCGTAGTACGAACCGCCACGCATGACGTAATACTTGAGGTGTGTGCCAATCCCAAGATATTTAACGCTACCCAGAGTCATCCAAGGCCACATTGATCTTGCGGTTCCAAGAAATGTGTTGGAAGAAAGCTGCTCCCACCCGCCAATTTTTTCCGGCATCCCCTGCCGAAACCGCACTTTGTCGCAAGAATACCAACCGCCCTCAGTCGTATATCGGGTGTTTTCTTGATTAACCCCGGGCTTAAAGACGAGTTTTTTCAGCGGCATATTAGCCTCACATTGAGAGCGCGGTGGCTTTTACTTCTGCAACTCTACGGTCCCAACCCCCACCAAACGTAGGCCACGTAGATAGACCTTCTAGGAACTTCAGACGTTGGGCACAGTAGTTTCTGATAATGGTTTTTGGAGATACAGCTAACGTCATAGCAAGAGTTTGTGGGCCGATAACGCCGTCTGCTGTAACACCCAGTGAGATTTGAAGCCACTGCGAAGCCCTGCGTACACCTGAATTGACCGCAGCATCGAATACACAGTAATCAACACCAGCGGGTAGTTTATCCCCCTTGACCCGATCCCAGTACAACTCTTTGTACAGTGGCTTGACCTTTTCTGGTGTAAGCGCCCTCATTTCGGATTCGTTTACTGCGCGGTCAGTCCAATCTTCCCATACTTCTTGGGTAACTCCAAGATTTGTCCTGCCTCCCGGATCATTCGGGTGGTTAACGTAACCTCCCTCGTGTTTGATGAGGTGGTTGAAGCAAGCATCAAAGTTGGTGTTCATTTTCTCAGTGCCTCGCCTTTTTCTTTGGAGCCTATGGAGGAGCCAAACCAAAAATTCAAAACCGTAGAAACAACCGTGCCCAGTATGAAGCCAAGAATCGTGTCGGCAAACCTGACGTTATTATCTGGAATTACGCCGAAAGTAATAAAACCCACGTAGGCTGCTGCGGCAACAGACCAGAACACGGTCAGGTACATCGTAAAACGCTTGGAGAAAATGTCCGATTGATTGAGCGCAGCGACCTGCATGGCCCTCGCGTCAGACGTATTTGCGTGTTGAATCTTGATGTGCTCTAGGTCAATCTGAGCCAGTTTAAGTGCGGCTTCTGGATCACCAGCAATTGCCTTCGCAACCTCATCAACCGTGTCTTCTACTCCAAACTTTTTAGCAATAGCAGACACAACAAGACCGCCAGCAGGTCCAGCAACAGCACTCGCCAAAGCAGGGGCAATGTTGCCCAGCAATCTAAGCAGGTCATTCATTGGCTCCCCCCAAGGTTTCGATGACAACCCAAGATTCCTCTCCGGTTTCTGGGTCCGTGCTACACGTAGAAATGCTGTATGAGGCTTTCAGTTCCGCAGCTCTTTTTTGACGCTGCGCCTCTACCGACCTTCTCGCATCTTCAAAAGTTTTGCACACAACGTACTCTCCAGAGTACATATCAAAAAAGGCATATTCATCTGCGGGTGGTATTTGCTGCGTATCAAACGGCACAGAAATAGGCATGTACCCTTTATCGAACATAATGCGACATTGGATTTGGTACGACTGTTCTTCGGATTTCTGGTACTGCTCAAAAGCAAAATTTAAAACAGCGCGAGCTTCTTCGATGGTGTTAAATCCATTAGACCCAAACATCCCTTGCGCTATAAATTTGTTCATTAAGAGGCCTTTCCTCGAATTCCGCCTTCGCTTGTAATCACACACGTTTTGCCGTTAAAGTCGATAGCTTTACCGCCTATTGCCCCTGCTTGAGTGGAAAGAAGAGTCCCACTGGCTCTGCCGTTCTCGCCAACACCGATAGTACCCCCATAACCCGAGATAGGTTTTGCCTCGCCAGTGCCACTATATCTAGATTCTCCTGAACCCCCAGTCTGCCCCCAACCACCCCCGCCGCCAGCGGCCCAACTGTACAGATAATTGCCACTCGAAAATCTCACAGCACCGCCACCACCGCCACCGCCACCGCCACCAGCACGGGAGAACGGACCGCCTACAATTGCTGTTCGTACTGAACCTCCAGTACCGCCTATAAAGGTATTACCAGCACTGAGCCTTCCGCCGCCACCCCCCGATGCTTGATATGTATAAGCTTCCCCCACTGAACCGGGCGGGTTAATACTTCCACTAGTACCAGCCTCCCCATAAGTTACGCCGCTTACAGTAACTACGCCGCCCCCGTAGCCTCCCGCACACGCAACTCCAGAGTATGCACTATACGAGTCACCACCCTCACCGCCACCAGCGCCACCGCCACCACCAAGGGCGGGATTACCACCTCCCCCGCCTTGTGTACCCGCCCCGCCACCGCCACCTCCACCGCCGCTAATAAATGCGCCCGCACTATTAACAACAGTAGTGTCAAAGCCTAACTTTAGGGCAGTACCTCCCGGCAAGGGTGCATATGACACAGCAGGGCCGCTGGTCGTTTGTTTAGTGCCGCCACCGCTACCGCCTTTACCAAGGATGTACCCGTTATTGATTAGTGTGACCGTATCCCTAACAGCCCCACCAACCAACGTCAATGCTGGGCTAGTATTAACCTTAGAATATATGTACCGTCCAGACTCTACAACAACAAAAATATCCGTTTTCCCAGCCACATACGTGCCATCCGAATACCCAGTAACATTTGTCGCTGCGCCTGTTGTTACATTCAATGTAACGGCACCTTTGGAGTCGCTGGACAACGCCAGAGTATATTGATATCTAGAAGGCTCCGGGGGAGGGGGAGGAGGTGGTGGTGGAGGTGGAGGCGCAGGGGGTGGAGGAGGCGCAGGGGATGGAGATGGCGCAGGAGCCGGAGCCAACATTCCAAAAAATGGCCTTGACGCAAAGGTCATACAAACCCCTTAGATAAGGTTGCGTACCAAAGCCCCGTAAATGCGCGATACGTCAGGACCACAAGGTCAACCGAACTTGCAGCCGTACTCAAAACGCCCGCAACACCCCCGGGCCACTTAACATTTGAACCCCAGATAATGGTCCTTGATCCCACGGTATCTTGGGTAATAAAGATACTAATGGTCTGCCCATCTTGGGGGTTAAGGTATAGCGGCGCCGCAGTCATGCTGGCGGTCATTACAAGGTTAAACACATTACTTAGAGCGCAATTTATAACCATTGAGGTGGCACTAAAAGTGATGGTCACTGGCGGCGTTGTGGCAAATCCGTTCGCTTGCAAACCACCAGTAGGCAGAGATACCGTGCCATCATTTGCCAACGAAATAATCGTCTTTGCGGTTTCTACAGACGAAATTGTAAATCTGCCCCCCTGAGTTGGGTTTTGCTGGGCAAAAGTTTTTAGGTTCCAAGTAGAACTGAAGGTAGACAAACAGACGGCAGAACCAGCACCCGATGCGCCCGTTGCGTTTTCAACTAGAACCGTGGCAAACTTGTTGTCGCCAGAATCAATAACATGCAGCTTAGAGGCCGGGAAAGCTGTGCCAATTCCAACCAACCCATTGCTAGATTTAAAAAACTCGCCGTTACCAATACTAAAAGTGGATGGCGAGGCTGCACCATTAAAGTTTCCCGAGTATGAGAGGTTGGTAAAACTTCCAACTGCCGACTCAGCGCCACCAAACGTAGAGACTGCATTAAAGACATTTGTGCCATCGCACATCAGAAGCATAGCTGCCCCATTAGGAACACTTACGCCCGTTCCGGCAGAGGTTTTAAAAATGATTGGGCTGTTACTAATCGTATCGTTTTTAACAATGTAAGCTTTACTAACCGAGGGGCAGATGACGTTTCGAGTTGAAGTCAACGTGCCTCGCAAAGAAAGAATCATGTTGCGAGATTGGCTTGGCGCACCATCTGCCACGGTAAGCGTGGTGTCCACCGAATCAGATACTGTTACCTGTACATACCCGGCAATTGCCTCGTCGATCAACGATGTGATCTCGGTATTTACTACAGAGCCCCACGTACCGTCAAACTCCCCATCTCCGGGCAAGGTCAACTTCAATCGGCTTGTGTACGTTGTCATGCTAATCCTTACGTTATAACGGCTGTCCAGCTAGGGGACTGGGCGGTGTTAATGCCAACCCACGAGACAGGAGTGTACTGGCGTATGTACACGTTACCTATCCTACCTATTGCGTATACGCCAACAGCTTCAACTCCAGCGCCGCTTGGGTCCAGAACAGTAACTCTGCCTAATCTTGCAAAAATTGGGGTGCCAAATACGGCAACTGTATTGTCCCCAAGCACAATGCCAACACTGGCTACAACCCCAAATCCGGCAACACCAGTCGCCAAGATGACGATATTTCCACTGGCCGTTGCAGCGCCAATTGCTCCAGTTGCCGATACGCCAGTGACGTATATGACGGTATCTACTCGGGCAGTGCCAACTACTCCAGTAGCAAAAACGCCAGTGGGAGTAACTAAAGTGCCAGCCCCCGCGCCCTCATAACCGCCAATTGGAAAAGAGGCAACGGAATCAAATCCGAGCAAAAACCCTTTGGCTGTTTGCGTCTGTCCGCCACCACTGGCTGATACAGCGTTTATTACGCCAGTGGCAAAAACACCAGACGGCAAAACATTAACGCCGCCTACAGCGACAGCGGTGCCTGTTGCGCCTGTTGCGTTTACTCCTGTTACTGCAACCGTAACGCTAGAAGAGGACGCTGCTCCGGGGAACGCCGCAACGGGTAGTTCCGCTACTGATGAAGTGGCGGGCATAGGTAAACCCTTATGCCGCGATCAGCCCAAGAGAGACAAGGGCGGTATGAATAGCCGCTGCGGTTACAGCCACACCAGTTGGCTTGACTACGGGGGTTGCGCCAAAAAATCCAATCTTTACCGGAGCAGTGGTGGTTGCGTCTGCTGGTTGGATTTTAATGGCTGGGACTCCCCCCAGACTAAGCAAGACATATCCGTTGCTGCCTGACCCCAGCGCAATGCCAGAATCTATAGATATATTGCCACCATTACCTGCATAAGAAGACGGAACTCCCCCCGCAGTAAGGTTTATGTCTCCGCCCGACCCCCCACCATCCCCAGCAATAATTTGAACTATCCCGCCGCCACCGGTAACTGAACCCCCAGACGTTATATATATGTCTCCCCCGAGTCCCGATCCCGGAGCGTTCCCGGCGGTAAGGTCAAGGTAACCAGCATCGCCTGTAGTGGTACCATCCCCTGAGCTTATAGCTAAATATGTACCTGTCTGTGCAGACAAAGTAGAAGTAGGGCAGGAAATTGTAAACGATGTTACCGAATAGCCCGCAGGGGAAAGTTCAGGAGAAATATTTGGAAGAGCGGATGTATTGACGGTTGGGATTACGATATCCCCGTTTCCATTTATCACAAGCATTGAACTGCTAGGCGTCGTGCAAAATACGTCTTTAGTCCCCGCTGGAAAGTTAATTTTGGTGGTACTTCCTGCTACGCTAGTAGCTGTCACGATATTTCTAACAAGAGTGTTGGTAGATGATGTGTAGACACCAAACCCAGTTTCCCACTCATACGGAGAATTTGGGTTAGAGATGCAATAGCACACTTGCTTGCTCGAACTAGAGCCAAACCCCTGCAAAAAGGTCATATAACCTGCTGGCGCGGTGTTTGCCAGAATGACGTTGGCGGTTCCCGTTGTGGTGGTAGCGTCTTTTACACGATCTGCAATTGGTATTGCCATTGCTATCTCCTTTTACTGGATGCGGATGATGGCGTTGGTTGCGTCAACCGTTGGCATCTGAACCGTAAAGGTACTGGCCGTTACAGCCTTACCGCTACCAAAATCAAGAACAGCAACTGCTTTGTTTGACTTGGTAGAGTTGTAAATCAAAGCGTATTGGACGCCCGAAAATGTGGCGCTGGTAAAAATAGCATTACCAAAAGAGAGGAACGCAGTGCCAGTACTATCACTGATAGCGGTGGTGGTTGGAGCCACAATCGTCAGCGTAACGCCGCCAGAGGTATACCCGCCACCCGCTGCAAGTTCTCCGGTAGGAGTGCCATAAGTAGTCGTCGCTGCGTTTAGGTTGGTCGCCGCAGTGGTGTACAGCGCGAGCTTGAACGTATCCGCCGATTGAGCGGGGGAAGCATTAGCGTAAAAAATATGAGTCCCGTTGAGGAGTTCATACTTAAAGCTGGTACACATTGCTTGAGCATTTGCCATGATCGGCTCCTATTAAATTACTTTGGTTCTGAGTTGACCGCTACGATATGAGTCTTGGCGTAGTTTGCCGTCACTCAAGTTCTTCAGCAGTGTCAATGATTGCTGGTACTGTGCATCATACAACGCAACAATGTCCGGCTCCGCTTTCATGAATCTTGCCGCTTCTACCATAACCGCATTAAACAAGGCAGATTCAAAGTTATCACCCAACCACGAAGTCCCGGCAGTTGAAATGCTTTCGGGATAGTAGAAGTAATGAAGCTCTGCGGTTAAATTGGCACTTGGCGTAGGACCAAGCAAAAATGTCAGTTCTTGTGTTGCGCCACTGTCGGGGCCGAACACAGCATAATACCTTGGAGTGCCCACCGTGGCTTGCGCTGGGTAAGCCTCTCGGATAAAACTCACATCCTTGTTTATAAGATATGTGTAAACCCCAGTACTACCGATAACCGCCAAGCTAAACACCGACAAAAAGTCAGTGGGTGCTGAAAGGTATGGAATAGTTTGCGACAAAGCGCCCGTGACGTTCTTACGCAACGAAGGCAACTGAACGCTGTTGTAAATCTTTTGCTCGGCCAATACGGTCATCTGAGCAAAATCTGTTTCGGAGAACGAATTCTCCGTGTAATCAGACACGGCAGTGATGAGCGCCGAATAGTTCATGTCAGGCGATTGGTCCGCGAGCGGTCACACCCTTGGTAGCGCAGCCCGTACCACGAATCTTGATGCCAGTGGTTTTAACGGGACCAGTATCACCGATTGATACACCCTCCATCGGGGTCCAGTTTTCTTTGCGTGGCATCTTGGGAACCAAGCCGTAGTCGGCTGGCGTCATTGACTTACCGCTCATATCGTGCGGCTTGGCATAAACGCTGGCTTGACCAACTTCTTTGCCGTCTTGTTTCTTGCTGAAATTAGGCATGGTATCTCCTCAACCA
>Ga0181347_1000649_pt1 | contig 11516 bp, 16 predicted proteins | sample Su13VDMM110SN_FD_130102 | JGI IMG/M metagenome (GOLD analysis project Ga0181347, IMG submission 130102) | Freshwater viral communities from Lake Michigan, USA - Su13.VD.MM110.S.N | ecosystem: Environmental > Aquatic > Freshwater > Lake | place: USA: Michigan | collected 2013-07-16
TCAAGGAGATATCCAAAATTTTATATTTTATGGACCTGCAGGTACAGGTAAAACAACATTAGCTAAAATTATAGTTAAAAACCTAGATTGCGATTACCTTTATATAAACGCAAGTGACGAAAACGGAATCGATACTATTAGAGAAAAAGTAAAAGGATTTGCTAGTGCTGCTTCATGGAAAGGTATCAAAGTAGTAATATTGGACGAAGCAGATTTCATCACAATCCAGGGACAAGCCGCTTTACGAAACGTAATTGAAACATTTTCCCGCTCAACACGTTTTATTTTAACTTGTAATTTTATTGAGCGAATTATTGACCCATTACAATCCAGATGTCAGGTACTTAAAATTATACCACCAACAAAAATGGATGTGTACAACCATTTAACTTGGATATTAGCTGATCAATTAAATTTATCTTATACACCTGAAGATATTAAATCACTAATTGTAAAGTATTATCCCGATATGCGTAAAATGTTAAACGTTTTACAAATGTCTGTAAAAGATGATGAAATTGTATTAGATGAAACAGTCTTAACCTCAAACAACTATATTAAAGAGGTATTGAAAGAACTAGCAGGTAAAAAAAATTGGCTTACCATTAGACAAATTATAGCGGATTCAAATACAAAGGACTTTGAAGAATTGTATCGCAATTTATTTGAATACAGTTCAAAATATGCCCCAGGTAAAGAAGGTTCTGTTGCAATTATATTAAATGAGCATTTATACCAAGCAAATTTTCGAATAGATAAAGAAATTAATATATCTTCTTGTATAGCCAAAATCATAGAGGCAATATGAAACATTTTGTAAAATTCACTCTTTCGTGGGTGTCTCAAAATTTATCCGTACCTTTTTGGACAGTAGGACATATTCATTTAATGACAACTGTTTATCAAGACATACACGAAATAATAGTATCTATGGGAATGAACATAATAGTTGCAGCTGGATTCATACATGACTTTATAGAATATAAAAAAGAAAAAACAAATAAATAATAAATAAAATGGAAAAACCACAATTAAACATTGATTTTGCAAACACTACCCCAATTGAAGGATTTGATGGAGGTAAATTATTTGGACAAGCAGTTATTATCCGTAAAATATCCAAATTTATAGTTGGAGCAGACGAGGACATGCTTATCCCAATCCCAGTATTTTACGATCTAGAAAGTAAAAAAATATTATCTGATTCACTCCCAAAAGAACTTAGAGACGAATATAAAGATATTACTTTAGATGTCTAAAAAACACATTCCTACAGTTTGGAAATGGTTAGATGAAATTACCTATTTTAAGACTCCTATTGAAGACATTTCAGAGGAGTCTTGGGATAGTTGGAATAGTTATACTATAAATCGTTCTATTTCAATGAAGCAAGAATATATTGAACTATCAAATTATATCCAATCTATCCCATATGATCAAAAGAAACAAATATATCAAATATATAAAGAAATGTTACCTAAACGTAAAATGTTTTTTAAATGGATAAAATCTAGTAATCCAAATCCAAACCCAAAATTAGTTGAACATGTTGCTTTACATTTTGAAGTAGGACATTCAACCGCTATTGAATATATTGGAGTTTTAAAATTAAAAGAAAAAAAATCTATATTGGAAAGTATGGGAGTAGACGAAAAGGAACAGAAAAAACTATTAAAATAATATGGATAAAGGACTTAGACTAATAAACCAAACAGATTCAATTGTTGATTCAATTATTGATCAATTTGTTCAGAGAGCAACATTTGGTAAACAAAAGTATGGAGTTGATTTAGATCGTGAAGACTTATCAATTTTAGAATGGATTGAGCATGCTAAACAAGAACATATGGATGCTATATTATATTTAGAAAAGTTAAAAAAAATTGTAGAAACAAAAGATATACAATATTTATAATAAAATACCTAAAATGGAAAAAGACACATTACGTATGCAAATGCTTTCAGGTGTAATCACAGAAAGCGAATATAAAGTAAAATTAGAAGAATCTAAAAAATCACTAAACGAACATTACATTGCTGGTGGAATTGTTGGAGTTGGAGCAATTAATAATCCATTTGAAGGACGTAAAAAAGAATCATACGAAGATGCTTTTGAACATTTCTTAGGTCAAAAATATGCTTTAAACGAAGAAGAAGATGTTGAAGAGGGTAAAGAAGTTGAAGAACCATCTTTATATGAAGGAGAACTAAATGAAAATATAGGTTCTTCTATTGAAAAAATGATTGATGGTGCTAAATTTGAGTTTTCTGAAAAAGGAAATGACGAAATTATTGAATTAGCTAATTATATTCTTACACCTGAAGGAGCAAAAAATATAGCTATGTCACTTAAAAATAGACTCAAAGGTGAAGGTGGTGAAAATTATTTTACTAACAAACCTGAAGCATTACAATCTTTACTAGACAAACTAAAATAACATGAACCCAAGAGATACAGTCAAATTAGACATACCTCTATTTATTCGTTTACTCGAATATGCTAGAGAGGATGCAACAGATGATATGGACTTACACCGTATAGCTGAAAATGCAATTGATTTATCTCGTTTAGGAGGAATATTAGGGATGATTGACTACCCAGCTATTATTGGATCCCAAGAAGAAATGAATGAACGTAGAATGCTCCAAGTTAGAGCGGGAATCATTAAATAATTTAAAATACGGCTTAGGACCGTTTGCTAGTTATAGCAAGAGATTATCTTCTTGTCGCTATCAAGATAATTTCAAAAATTTAAAGAAAGCTTGCCTCTGGCAGGCTTTTTTTGTATCTTTAGGTAATGAAAAAAAAGTTACCTCCTATATTAAAGGAAATTAAATCCAAGGTTCTACCTCAAATTGACTACGCAACTCAAAAATCGATTTCCTACTCTCAACTATCAATGTTTAATGATTGCCCTAAAAAATGGTCATTACAATATAAAGAAGGATTTAAACAATTTACCTCCTCCATTCATACAGTTTTTGGAACAGCATTCCACGAAACCCTCCAGCACTACCTAACAGTATATTACGAGCAAAGTGGAGCAGAAGCAGATAGAATAAATATGTCTGAAATGCTAGAGGAAAACCTTAGAGAAGAATATAAAAAGCAATATAAATCCAACAATAACCAGCATTTTGTAGCTCCAGATGAACTTAGAGAATTTTACGAGGATGGAGTTGAAATTATAAGAGAACTATCTAAAGACAAAAACAAATATTTTGGTAAACGAGGATGGTATTTAGTGGGATGTGAAATACCTATTATATTAACTCCCCACTCAAAATACCAAAACATATTACTACAAGGATTCATTGATGTTGTTTTATATCACGAACCAACAAATAAAATTAAAATTATAGACATTAAAACATCCTATAATGGATGGAATAAAAAACAAAAAGCAGACGAAAATAAACAATTTCAACTTATAGCATATAAAAAATATTTCTCCGAAATTTACAATATACCTTTAGAAAATATTGAAGTTGAATTTTTGATTGTAAAACGTAAAATATACGAGAGCGAGCAATTTGTTATTAAACGTGTACAAATCCACAAACCTGCAGCAGGTAAAGTAAAATTAAATAGAGTAACAAAATCAATAGAAGAATTTATAGAACAAGCATTTGATTGGAATGGTTTTAAACAAGTAGAACACCAACCTAAAATAAACAATAATTGCAAGTGGTGTCCTTTTCACAAGACTCATTTGTGCTCTGCAACCTTCTAACCTACTCACATACGTATATACGATATAAACATATAAAAATATACACATGAGTGAAAAAAACCAACAATTAACATCCGTAAAAATAGATATGGACCTATTCGACAAATTTAAAATTGAGTGCATCAAGCGTAAATTTTCGTTTCAAAAATTAAGTGAAAGAGCAATCCACCTTTATTTAACAGACGAGGACTTTAGAAAACAAGTCCACAACCACAACAACTTAAATTTGGAAAACGAAAAATAATTTTTTACATTTAAATAAAATAAAGTTATATGAAAGAAAAATTTGGTTATTTACCTCAAAACGAGAGAAAAAAAATCCTATTAATTTGCGATGACATTAGAGTACACTCAGGGGTAGCAACAATAGCACGTGAATTAGTTTTACACACAGCCCAACATTTTAATTGGGTAAATGTAGCAGGAGCAATCAATCATCCCGAGGTTGGAAAACGTTTTGATTTATCTCAAGATACAAACCATAATACAGGTTTAACGGATGCATCTATTTTTCTTTACCCTGTAAATGGATATGGAGATGCCGATTTAATTAGACATTTAATTGAAATAGAAAAACCGGATGCAATTATGTTGATTACGGATCCAAGATATTTTGAATGGTTATTTATGATTGAAAACGAAATCAGAAGACAAATGCCAATTATTTATTTGAACATCTGGGATGATTATCCAGCACCATTGTACAACAAAGCATTTTACGAGTCATGTGATGCATTGCTTGCAATTTCAAAACAAACAAAATTAATTAATGAGCTTGTATTGGGTGAAAAAGCAAAAACAAAAATAATTGAATATGTTCCTCACGGTTTAAATGAAAATAATTATTATCCAATTGAAAAAGAAGATGAATTAAAAGATTTAGAGGCATTTAAAAACAATTTATTTTCAGGCAAGGAAAAAGATTTTGTAGTATTTTTTAATTCAAGAAATATTAGACGTAAACAAATCCCAGACACAATGCTTGCATTTAGGTATTTTTTAGATACGTTACCTAAAGAAAAAGCAGGAAAATGTGCTATGGTTTTACATACCGAAGTAGTAAGTGAGCATGGAACGGATTTAGAAGAGGTTAGAAAAATATTATTTCAAGATTATCCAAATGCAATTTGTTTTTCAACAAATAAATTAGACCATAGACAATTAAATTACTTATATAACATTGCAGATGCTCAAATTTTATTAACTTCAAATGAAGGTTGGGGCTTATCGTTAACAGAGGCAATATTGGCGGGAACACCAATTATAGCAAATGTAACTGGTGGAATGCAAGATCAAATGAGATTTGAGGACAATTATGGAAAATGGTTTGAACCAACACCACAATTACCTTCAAATCATACTGGTAGATTAAGAAACCATGGTTGTTGGGCATTCCCGGTTTATCCAACCAACCGTTCAATTCAAGGTTCACCTAAAACACCTTATATTTGGGATGATAGGTGTACATCTGAAGATGCAGCTGCTCGTATATCCGAAGTATATGCAATGGATAGAACAATGAGAAAAGAACTTGGTAAAACAGGAAGACATTGGGCTATAAATGAAGCAGGTTTTACTGGAGAAGCTATGGGAATTAGAGCAATTAACGCGATAGATAAATTATTTAACACGTGGATTCCGCGCTCAAAATATGAGCTAATCAATTGCAATGAAGTAAAAGAAGATACAATTAAACACGAATTATTATATTAATATTATGAGTAAACCAGTTTTTGTAATTAGTTGCCCAATTGACACTTATAGTGGATACGGAGCACGTTCCCGCGATATCGTTAAAGCCATCATTGAAATGGATAAATACGATGTGAAAATTTTACCTCAACGATGGGGAGCAACACCTAAAGGATTTATTAAAGATAATGCTGAATGGTCATTTTTAAATAAACATATTTTAACTAACCCACAATTACCAGCTCAACCAGAAATTTGGATGCAAATTACTGTTCCAAATGAATTTCAACCTATTGGAAAATATAACATTGGATGCACAGCAGGAATTGAAACCACAATTGCCCCAGCTGAATGGATTGAAGGATGTTCTAGAATGAATTTAATTTTAGGTTCCTCAAAACATACAATTGAGGTACTTAAAAATAGTAAATTTGAAAAACGTGATCAAAAAACAAACCAATCAATGGGGTTTATTGAATGGAAAGGAGATAGCGAAGTAATATTTGAGGGTGCAGATATTGAAAAATATAAAGTTGCAAAATCAAATTTTGATTTTTCTTCAATTAAAGAAGATTTTGCTTATTTGTTTGTAGGACATTGGATGCAAGGTGCTTTAAGTGAGGATAGAAAAAATGTAGGATTGCTTGTTAAAGCATTCTTTGAAACCTTTAAAAATAAATCTAAAAAACCAGCGTTAATCTTAAAAACATCTCAAGTAGGTTCCTCTTATATGGATAGAGATGAAATATTGAAAAAAATCACTGCTATTAAAGAATCTTGCAAATCAAACAATTTACCAAATGTTTATTTATTGCATGGTGAATTTACAGATGTTGAAATGAATGAGATTTATAATCATTCTAAAGTTAAAGCAATGGTTAATTTAACTAAAGGAGAAGGATTTGGTCGCCCATTACTTGAATTTTCACTTGTAAACAAACCAATAATTACAACAAATTGGAGTGGCCATACTGATTATTTAGATCCTGAATTTGTAGCGTTATTGCCTGGTACACTAACGAATGTTCACCCAAGCGCCGCAAATAACATGCTATTGCAGGAAGCACAATGGTTTTCTGTTGATACAGGACATGCAGGGCATTTTTTAAAGGATGTATTTGAAAATTATAAAGGATATGCTGATAAAGCAAAACGACAAGGATTTCAATCTAGAACTAAATTCTCGTTTGATGCAATGAAAGAAAAATTAAATAAAGTATTTAGTGAAAAAATACCTGAATTTCCAAAACAGATTCAACTACAATTACCTCAATTGAAAAAAATCGAATTACCAAAACTTAAAAAAGTAGAAGCATAATGCAACACGAAGAAATAATAAATTGCCCTAAATCAGGAGGAGATTTATGTTATAAAACACAAGTTACTCCTGACATTTCAAATTACCTAAGTTTATCTTGTGGTTTTTGGACTAACAGCTTAATGAAAGAAGGTGAAGAATTTTATGAATCTCAAATGGAAACTTTACCTGAGTTATATAAAGATTTAGCTTGGAAAGATGAAAAAACCGGTTTAACATGGATTCCAAACACCATTAATGAAAGTGGAGTTGGTATGGTATTTGCTAACGGAACCAATGCTCAAAATTGGCAATGGGCAGCAGTAAAATCTATTAAAATCCCTAAAAAAGACCAAAAAAACCATCCAATCCCAGGCAAAAAAGGAGAATTTATGGAATATAAAATGGATATGGTTAATTTAAAATCATTCCATGAACGAGATTACATTGAAGCTTTAGATTATATTGGAATTTTTTCAAAATAGATAGGAAAATAAAAATAGGTTTTGTATACTAAAAAATATGAAAATAAGTTATGCAATTACAGTTTGTAATGAATTTTTAGAAATTCAACGTTTAGTGAGATTTTTGCTTCAACACAAACGTATTCAAGATAATATTGTAATTTTATTTGATGAAGCAAATGGTGATCCCGAAGTAGAAAATTTCTTACGTTCCCATTCAATTAATGGAGAATTTAGTTGGCATAAAGGAAAATTCAACAAACATTTCGCAGACTGGAAAAATAAACTATCCAGTCTATGCAGTGGCGATCACATATTCCAAATTGATGCTGATGAAATACCCAATGAAAATCTAATAGCAGTTTTACCTGATGTACTAGCTGAGAATGAAGACATAGATGTTTTTATGGTACCAAGAGTAAATACAGTAGAGGGTTTAACTCCCGAACACATTGCAAAGTGGGGATGGAGAGTAAACGATGTGGGATGGGTTAATTGGCCTGATTATCAATGGCGTATTTGGAAAAATAAACCGGAGATTCAATGGGTAAACAAAGTACATGAGCGTTTAGATGGTTTTAAAACATATACCGCTATGCCCGATGTAGAGTATTTTGCTTTAAATCATCCAAAAACAATTCAAAAACAAGAAAAACAAAACAATTTTTACAATGAAATATAAAAAAATATTTATAGCCGGGGCTAACGGAATGTTAGGTACTACTTTACAAAATATTATTGATACTAAACACTTTCTCCTAACTGACAAAGAAACCTCAGACATAGTCAAATTTTGTGATATTAGAGATTTAGATAATACAACAAAAGTTATTAGTGAATTCCAACCTGATATTATTTTAAATTTTGCCGCTTTAGTAGATTTAGAATATTGTGAGCAAGAAAAAGATGATTGTTATTTAACTAATACTATAGCAGCAATACATTTATTTAATTTATCTAAAGATTTAAATATCCCACATGTGTTTATAAGTACCGCTGGTATATTTGGTAATGATAAAGAATTTTATACTGAAGAAGACCAACCAACCCCATTAAGTACTTACGGTAAAAGTAAATATTATACTGAACAGTTGCTTTTAAATCAAAATTACCCTAAATATTGGATCTTTAGAGCAGGATGGATGATGGGAGGAGGACCAAATAAAGATAAAAAATTTGTTAATAAAATCATGAAACAAATAAACTTAGGAGCTAAAGAATTATTTGTTGTAGACGATAAGTTAGGAGTACCTACTTACACTAAAGATTTTGCTTTTTCTATTTTGAAACATATTGAAGAAGAATTACCTTATGGTTTATATAATATGGTAAGTCAAGGTGAAGCAAGTAGATATGAAACCGCAGTTGCTATTAATGAACATCTAAACTTAGGATTAACAATAAATAAAGTGGATAGTGATTATTATAAAGAAGAATATTTTGCCCCACGCCCATACTCAGAAAAACTTATAAATAAATCTCTAAATGATTTAGGAAGAAATTATATGAGAAATTGGAAAGTATGTTTGTATGAGTATTTAAACGAATCTTTTAAAAAATGAAAATACCTATAGCTCGCCTTTGGCATAAAAAAGGAAAATTAGAATATTTTTGTTTTAAACAATTATTAGAATATTTTCCCAATATAAAATTTGATTTTCATATAGTACTCCATTCTCCTGAATATAAAGATAAATGGTCTGATAAAATTGATTTACTGCCTATTAATGTAACTTGGTATTCTACTCATGATATGCTTTCTTATGCTAAAGAGTGTGATTATATAGATGATGATTTAATTCAAAAAATCCCAAATTTTGTTCATTTTTATCACATATTAATCTTTCATTATTTAAGAAGAGTTAAGAATTTTGATTATGCTTTATCATATGAATATGATATAATTTTCAACGATATTGATTTAAAAGAATTAGAAGATTGTATTGTAAATAAAATCCCATTTGGAATTTGTGAACCCGCTAATGCAGGATGTGATAAGGCTCTTTATAATAATCTGTGTAATTTATTCCAAACAGACATTCTTCAAAATAATCCCCACTCCCAATATGGAATAAATGCAGGATTCCAAGGAATGAATCTTAAAATATTTGATTATTTCCTTAACCCAGACTCATTCAAAGAATTATTAAAATGTTTTAATTTTGAAGGAATTTATAATACTGATGGAACTGAAAAAACCGGAGGAGAAAGAACAGTAATTGATACCCAAGAACAATCATTTCATTCACTGATGAATCATGTTTGTAGTACTAATTATTGTCTTCTTCCTGTAGAAAAATATTATTTTTACCCATCATATTTAAGTATGGATAAACTTCTCCAATCTAAAGTAATCCATTATTTTGGACATACTAAACCACAACAAATGATAGATACTATTGAACTAAAATTAAAACAATATGAAAACTAATAAACAAATAGACTTATTTAAAGTCCACATGGCTCCAACCGCTGCTGAAGAAGTTGCTAAAGTTCTTAATAGTGGTTACATAGGGCAAGGTCCTAAAGTAGATGAATTTGAAAATCAACTTAAAGATTTTTTCAACCACGACTTTATCCAAACAGTAAATTCAGGTACTTCTGCTCTTCACATGGCTATACATTTACTAAAAAAACCAAATAGCAATTGGCCGGGAATGCAAGAAGGTGATGAAATATTAGCTACTGCTTTAACTTGTACAGCATCTAATTTCCCAATTTTAGCAAATGGTTTAAAAATTAAGTGGGTAGATATTGATCCAACTACACTTAACATGGATTTAGATGATTTAGCTCGTAAAATCACTCCAAAAACAAAAGCAATTATTTTAGTTCATTGGGGAGGTTATCCTAGTGATTTAAATAAAGTAAAACAAATTCAAACTCAAGCAGAAGAACTACATGGTTTCAAACCAGCAGTAATTGAAGATGGGGCTCATGCATTGGGTTCAAAATATATGGGCAAACATATTGGAACTCATGGTAATTTAACTATGTACTCACTTCAAGCAATCAAACATATTACTGCTATTGATGGTGGTTTACTTTTAAGCCCTCATCAAGAATTACATAGACGAGGAAAATTAATTCGTTGGTATGGAATTGATAGAGATAGTAACAGAAAAGATTTTAGATGTGAAGCGGATATTGAAGAATGGGGATTTAAATTCCATATGAATGATGTTTGTGCTACAGTAGGAATTGAAAATTTAAAACATGCTGATGAATTGATAAAAACTCACCAATCAAACGCGGCATATTACGATAAACATTTGAAAAATGTTAACGGTGTTACTTTACTAACTAGACATGAAGGGCATGAATCAGCCTTCTGGATTTATTCAATGTTGGTTGATGATAGAGATGGCTTTTATAAGTGGATGAAAAAATGTGGAATTGTAGTATCTCAAGTTCATGAACGAAACGACAAACATTCTTGTGTTAAAGAATTTAGATCAACCCTCCCTACATTAGATAAAACTATTGGTAAAATAGTTTCTATTCCTGTAGGATGGTGGGTAACTAAAGAAGAACGTGAATATATTGTTGATTGTATTAAAACAGGGTGGTAATGATATCCTTTAGACATTTAGAAGAAATAGATTTAGAGTTCCTTAATGAAGTGAGAAATCATTGCGCTAAAGAATATTTACATGATTCTCGAACATTTTCTTTATCTGATACTTTAAATTGGTTTAAAATAACAAACCCAAATTATTATATAATATTAAATAAAGATGAAAAAATAGGATATTTTAGACTTTCTAATTACTCTCAACTAAATCAAAACATATATATTGGAGCTGATCTTCATCCTAAATTTTGGGGTGAAAAATTAGCATACCCTTCTTATAAAAATTTTATTAATTATTTATTTATTAATTATAATTTAAATAAAATATCTTTAGAAGTACTTGCAACCAACACCCGAGCTTATAACCTATATAAAAAATTAGGTTTTATTCAAGAAGGAATCAAACGTCAAGAAATACTTAAACAAGATAAATTTGTTGATTCTATTATAATGTCTTTACTTAAAATCGAATACGATGCCAATATTTTGGAGAATTAATTCTAATGAACTAACCCCTATATTTGAAACTCCACTTTTAGGGTTCCCTATAGAAGATCCATCTTTTATCTCAGATGAATATTTAGATAAAAAAGAATTTATAATATTTAGAACTTGCCATTCTATTGGAGATTGGGGAATAATATCTGCATTCCCGAAATTACTAAAACAAAAATACCCAGACTGTAAAGTATATGTGCCTTCTTCTAAACTAGTATCAAAAATATTTGGGGGGTTTAATAATTGGAACCATTGGA
>Ga0181347_1000650_pt1 | contig 11515 bp, 26 predicted proteins | sample Su13VDMM110SN_FD_130102 | JGI IMG/M metagenome (GOLD analysis project Ga0181347, IMG submission 130102) | Freshwater viral communities from Lake Michigan, USA - Su13.VD.MM110.S.N | ecosystem: Environmental > Aquatic > Freshwater > Lake | place: USA: Michigan | collected 2013-07-16
CAGCAATAACTGGAAAAACATTTTATGCTTTAGTTGTAAATGAGGATTGTGTATTGAGCGTTTTGACCTCAAAAGGTAATCAAAATTTGCTTACTCAATATGGATTAAGCGGTAAGACTTTAAAGCAAGGAATGATAATTCCAATGTTTAATGGCGATGCTATTGCAGCGGTAACTCCTGCAAGTGGTTCGGTAATTGGTTACGGTTATAACGATAGCTTGTAATGATTGCAATAGGGATAGGAATACCATTTATTAAGTCAGGTGGTGGTGCATCTTTTAATTCTGAATACCAAGCTATACTAGCAAGGGCAACCGCATTAGGTTACGCCTTACCAAGTGCGGGGGTTCAAGTGTTACAAAATACATTAGTGAAGGATTTAGTTGACGGTGGCGTGTGGGCTAAGTTAGACCACTTGAAGATATACGCAGGTAGTAATTCAGATTTTAGTTTAATTAATTGGATAACTCCTGCAAACTTTTTAAGTACAAAGGTCAACTCACCTACTTATGGTTATGCCTATGGGTTTAAAGGTAACGACACTAATGCGCATTTACAAACGGGTTTTACTCCTAGCGGTTCGCTGAATTATAAACAAGATGATGCGAGTTATTTTAATTACAGAAAAAGTGAAAACACAGTAGGTCAAGCACAAAATTATATGGGTGCTTTTGATGGTAATAATTCATCGTTGATTGGTTCAAATAATAGCAATAGTTATGAATTATATATGAACTCGGCAGGTAGCGGTGCGGTAACTTATGGCTCTGGCGGTACAGTTGGATTGGCTTTAATAAATCGTAACAATTCATCTAACTATGATGTTTGGTTAAATGGTTCTAACCTTGCAACTGTAACCACTTCATCAGGTGGAATACCTACCGTTGAATTTCTAACTTGTAAATTAAATATTACAAGTTCAAGTGATGCAGAACGCTCAATGGAGGGTGCAGGAGGATCACTTACGAGCGGTCAAATAGCAACACTCACTAATTCATTCGCCACCTATTTAGCTGCCCTATAATGAAAGTTTTAAAAGCCACACCAAAACAATATAACCTATTGAATGGTTACAAAAATGGAAACAATCTTTTGCAATTCTTTAAAGATGCAAATGATAATTGGGTGATAAATACAGAGGTTATAAACGACCCTGCATTTGCCGAAATAAAAGAACAACTATCAACCCTAACCTTAATCGATTATAAACAAAAAAAAGTTACACTTAGTAAAGAATAAATTATGAGCTTAATAACATTAGGGCCAAAAAGACCACTAAAAAGACCAACGCCCAAAGCAATAGAAATGATAGACAATAATGTTATCTTCATTGACGCGGCAGACGTTATCGAACAAGGCACGCAAGTATTTGTTTGTTCTGATGAAAAAACGCCTATTTTTGAACTGTTAGAATCAGGAAGCTATACGCAAGCCGATGGCAATGTAATTACAGTAATAGACGGAATAATTCAATGAAGCCTTTAGCAATAGTCATACTATTAACTTTGTGCTATATCTTATTTAGCTTTGATATAATAATAGAGCCTTTTTATGCTAAAATCTTTGCAAATGATTTCAGTCAAGAAGGTATAGCAGATTGGCTATACTACCAAATTAAAGTCAATTTTTTTATCTTAATAATTGCACTTGTAGGTTGCAATGATAAATATAAGGAATTTACGCAAGGCGTGTTGATGGCGGTTGTTATAGATGCAATTTTAAATATATTCGAATCATTGATATTTGGCTACTATTCCCCTATTTACATATCAGCAATTATTAACGCGATTCCTTTAGCTTACATTTATTATTCTTACTTTTTTCATGGTAGATTGGACTAGCGTTTTTTTGTTTATAGCAGGTGTAGTTGTTACATTCTTAGGTGGGGTGTCGAAGTACCTGTTTGATAAATCTCAAGACCATGAAAAGCGCATCCAAAAAATGGAAGATTTGCATGGCGATAAGATTGATGTTTTAGAGAAGAAAATTGATAAACTAGAAAGCGCAATTAATTCACTAGCGGATAATCTTCATAAGGGAAAAACCCAAGAAGGGCAGTTAACGGAAGCTATCAGCGCACTAATTAAACACCTGGAAAAGAATGAAAATAATTGATAATTTAATAAAATCATTCACAACTGAAAAGGGAGGTTTTGCAGCTCGCAAATTAACTGCATTTGCTTTGATGATTTTAATAGCTTATATCCACTTTAAATATGTTGACTTAACTAATGTAGTTGAAGTTCTTATAATAGATTTAAGTGGTGTGTTATTGTGTTTGGGATTGGTTACAGCATCAAATATAATTGAGTTGAAAAATGGCAAAAATAACGAAACTAAATAAAGAAGGTTTAGACCTCATTAAACAATTTGAAGGTCTTAAACTAACTGCTTACTTATGTAGTGCGAATGTACCTACGATTGGTTACGGAACGATTAGATACCGCAACGGGGATAAGGTGAAGTTAGGTGATACTTGCACAATCGAACAAGCGGAAACCTATCTTAAAAACGATGTAGCACAGTTTGAATTAGCAGTTGATGCAATGGCAACTGACTTGTTAAATCAAAATCAATTCAATGCTTTAGTATCCTTCGCGTATAACTTAGGTGCAGGTGCTTTGAAATCATCAACACTTTTAAAAACCGTTAATTCAGACCCAAGTAATAAGGCTATCAAAGGCGAGTTTAGCAAATGGATTAATGCAGGTGGCAGACCCGTGAAGGGTTTAGTAATTAGAAGAGAAAAAGAAGCGAACCATTATTTTTTATAATGGAAACAACGATAGAGATTCCTTACGAAATACCTTTTAATCTTGATGAGCAATATGGATGGGAATGAGAACATCGAAGAAATTTACTACGAGGAGGCCGACACTAGAGGCCAAATACTACTTCATTGCTATAACGCAATAGCAGCGACAGAGATGATAGATTCATATTTGAAAGAAGAATTAGACAAGAAAGAAAACATAAGGCGAAAGTCTTTAGATGTTATAGATTATTACATCTCGGAAATTCACGCAGAAATATTTGACGAAACCAATGAAAATTAGTAAAACTAAATTAGCCGAAGAAGTTATTTTGGGAAACCCAACTATAACTGCAAACAGAACACTTGCAAAAATTCTTAAAAATAAATATCCAATGCTTTTTAACACGCAAGAAGATGCTAGAAGTATTATAAGAACAGCACTTGGGCAAAAAGGGCAAAAAAATAAAATCGACCGCAAAATCGCACTTCCTGTATTCTTAGAAAAATTAAATCAAGTCAGAGCCAATTATGACTTAGACTTTAGGCAGCAAGAAGACAAGACTCCATATGTATTTAGCGACCAATATAACAAAGCTTTAGTAGTCGGAGACTTTCATTATCCATACACAGATATAGACTCCTTAACTTTAGCTTTAGAATACGGCTATAATCAAGGAATAGACTGTATAATTATCAATGGTGATTCATTAGATTTTAATACTATCTCTAGGTTTATTTCTAAGCCAAATGAAATGAGAGTAATGGAACAGATTGAAGGAGTTAAAAATCTGTTATTTTGGATGCAAAACGTGATGGATGTTAAAATAGTGTTCCACGTTGGGAATCACGACAAAAGAATAGAGGACTATGTAATTAGGCAAGCACCAGAACTATATCTTAATAACAAGTTAGATAAATTATTAATGTTAGAAGATATGAAGATTGACTATGTGGAAGATTACCGATTTATGAAGTTTGGTAAGTTAAACATTGCACACGGACATCACATTGTTAAAGGTATATTTGCGCCTGTAAGTCCTGCAAGAGGGGTTTTTACTAAGACTAATACATCTACTTTAATCAGTCATGTTCACAGGACTTCGGAACACATGGAATCAGATATGAATGGGAACGTATTAGGATGTTTTTCTATTGGTGCAATGACAACTATAACCCCTGATTATAACCCACAAGTAAGCAAGCATAATCAAGGCTTTGCGATTGTAACTAAAGACCCTATTACTGGAGATTTTGAAGTGAATAACAAGAAAATAATTAACGGGAAAATACGATGACAAACGATTTTTTAACTACTGTAATCTTAAAAAACGGAGAGATGACTGTTACAATGGATTGCGATATGAGCCTTACAGAGGATGCGGTGGACTTCATGTTCAGATTATTGGTATTAAGTGGACATAATAATTCAAACGTAGCAAAAGCAATGATTGAAAGAGGTGAAGAACATTTAGAATTGTACAAATGAAACCAGGCGAATTAAAACCACTAACCGAAACCCAAAAGAAAGGGATTGAGCAAGCCGACAAAGAGCGAGCAAGATTAATAGCTATCGTAGAGGAAAATCATAGAAAGTACCCTCGCAAAAAGAGAAACAAATGATTTATATTTTACTTTTTATAACTATTCTATCCAATGCCGTAATGGATTCTATTATCAGCAATGATACATTTGAAAAATATGGCAAGTGGTTTAGTAGGGATGGGTGGCAAATTAAATATCAATTAGCAGAGTGGTTAAATAAATACTTACCACTTTGGTTAAGCAAATTCTTAGCACAAGATATATTGGTAGTGTTTACAGAGTTATATAAGACTGCTAAAATGATTATGATAATATCTTTTATGATATTAGTATTTGGATTCAATATACACGCTCTAATAGCTTATATGATTTGGGGATTTGTGTTTAGTTCTATTTATGCAATTATAAGATGAAAAAATACTGGATAGAAATTAGCTTAATAACAATGTTCAGTCTGCTATTGTGGTGGACTTGCAACCAACCATCCCCAAAGCCAATTAAAGACTATCAGAGTGCAATAGATTCCATTGGTGAGGTATTGGATTCAGTTAGTAAAATAGAGCGAATACAAACTACTAAAACAATTTTAATAAAAAACTATTATGATAGCAGTAAAACTTATATTATCAACTTGCCTGATTCTATTCAGCCTAATCTCCTTCGCTCAAACATTGCCCGATTCAGTTACCTGCTTAACGAATAAACAAATTAAGATTATAAACTTAGCATTTAACGAACTTGATAAGTATATGACTTTAGATAGCAACAACACTAAGCTAATAGCTACTAAGGATGCTAAGATTAAGTTACTTGAATGGCAGTTTCAACTTCGCTCCGAACAATTAACGGAGGCAAATACCACAATTGCCACTCACGAAAAGCAAATTAAACGCTTAAAAAGGACAATTTTAGTCCACAAAATCGCATTAATCGGGGCGGTTATCATTACAATTTTCATTTTAAATTAAAATAATTAGCTTGATTTTCAATCAGTTATGCAATAAATAGAATAATATTTAAATATTTATTTGCAGGTGTTGAAAGTAGGTGTATATTTGTACCACAATTAACAACAAAATGAAAACAACAACACAAGCAATCGCAACAAAAAAACTTTTAAAATCAAAAGTAAACAAAACTTCAATGGCTTACCAATTTGTTAAAGAAGTTATTGCAGGCAAAAAAGAGATTAGACCAGTCTATGTTAGCGGTTCAGGAAGGTTTACATCAAACCAAGACCACACAGAATCCACAATGGTATTATTAGCAGAATTGGGCATAGAGTTTACAAAAACAAACGATAGCCCTAGAGGGGGATTAACAGGAAATTTAATTACAATTATTACTAAAATTAAATAAAATGGCAACACCACCAAAAAACACGAAGCCTCAAACCTTCATTGTGGATACCGATTTAGGACCACAAATTCAAATGATACTTGCTAAATCGAGGATAGCAAGTAACGTGCAAAAGTACAAGTCCATTAGTGATTTTGTAAACCAAGCAATTCGCAACCAATTAATGAGGGAGGCTAAGTAATGAACATATTTTACAAGCAACCACAAGGCAGAGAAAACGTGATTATAGACCACGATTTGAACCGATACAACCGAATACTAAGGTTAAGACAAATAGCGCAGGAGATAGCAGCAGAACGCCACGATTGCACTAAGTTATACCAAGCAGATAGATTGCTTACTGCAATTACTTTAAAACTTAATTCAAGATTTAACCACCAAAATAGATTTAATTTTAATTAGAATGATAGTATCAGGCAACCAGTGCCAATTAATGGCACAATACATCATTGCTGATTTAACCGACAAAGCAAATGAAGCAACAGAACGATTTGAGATTGAGGCTTTGAAATTAGAGGCTGAAAGATTAGGATTGGAGATTGACTTCGATTCTATTTGGGAGGAATCAGTAAAACAATTTGTGCAATTGCAACGTGACCAATTATACTTTAATACCTTTGGCATATAAACACTGAAACTAAAGAATACATAGACAAGTGTTTATCGGATATAATCTTTAACGGATGCAAGATACCAAGCAGCATCCTAAAACTTTACTTTGAGAACGTAGCTTTAATGGCTAAGATTGACCAAAGTGAAAAAATGGCAACAGAACTTTTTAAACCAACCGAAATAAACAACCAAAACTAATGACAGACCAGGAATTAATCTTATTCTTAACTCGCAAGAATGCAGAGTTAGAACAACAGAATGAAAGCTACAAAAAGGATGCGAATAAGTACGCTGATTGGTGGCTCGCATCAACCAAAGAAGTAGCTGAATTAAAGCTTCAATTATATGGAGGGGATATAAATGGAGGAGAGTAAATTACCAACCCTTGCAGACCTTACGCAAGATATAGAATTGGCGTATAAGAATGACCAATTAAACCTACTTCTTAATCAAACTCCTCCGACTAAGTGGGTAAAAGAACACCCATTTATTAAAGGTTATAAATACCTACCTATCGATAAGGTAGAGTACTTATTAACCCGCATCTTTAAGACCTATCAGATACAGATTACTGGGCAAGGAACTGCATTTAATGGCGTATGGGTTACGGTTCGATTGACAGTAAAGAACCCAACCAATGGAGAGGTAATGCAATTCGATGGCATCGGGGCAGCGCAGTTACAAACAAAGCAAGGAACTTCACCTGCTGACCTCCAAAACATAAACAACGGTGCTTTATCAATGGCTTTCCCAATAGCTAAGACGATAGCGGTAAAAGATGCAGCCGACCATATCGGTAAACTATTTGGAGCAGACTTAAATAGGAAAGATGTATTACAATACCAACCCGACAAAGACCTTGCTGAAAGGTTTGGAACTAATAAGGAGAAGTTAAATGAAAACTAAAAGATTTGTATTTGAGACAGAGGATGAATGGTTGCAGTATCGCAATGGATTGTTTACCTCATCCGAGATTAATAGGCTAATGACTAAGCCTAAAGCATCTGAATTAAGTGATGGGGCAATAACATTTGTAATTGAGAAGGTAGCATCTACTTTAGGTTCATCAAAGCCTAATTACTTTAATGCAGAGATGCAATGGGGTAAGGATAATGAGCCTCCTGCTGCTTTATTGCTAGCCAACAAGTTATACTATGATGTTACCTCATCCGATGTCATCTATACTTCGAGTGGTGGCTTTGTATTCTTTTGCACTGAATCATTTGGTGGCACTCCCGACCTTATTTTTCCTGATTCAATAGGAGAAATTAAATGCCCTAACTCAGACACTCATCTATACTATAAGTTGTATGTAAGAGCGGATAATTTCCAAAAGGAACTACCGAAGTATTACGACCAGATGCAGCTTAATATGTACCTTTGCGAACGTAATAAGTGCCATTTCTTATCTTATGACCCACGATTTAACAGAGAGGAATTACAATCACATCACTTGGTGATTGAAAGGGATGAAGAACGTATTACTGATATTCTTAACAAGATTGAAAAAGCACACGAATTAAAGATAGAATTATTAAAACAATTAAACTAAAACAAAATGATTAAAATTAGCGTAAATTTAAGCAAGTTACCAAAGGACAAAATGACCATCTCAAAGACTGGTGAGAAATGGATTAACTTAATCCTTTGGCAGAATAAAGATGGAGTAGATAAGTTCGGCAACACTCACTCACTTACAGTTAGCAAGTACAAAGAGGAGAAAGACCAACCTAATGTTTATGTAGGTAACGGTAAAGATTCAAGCGTACAAGCTACAACTGCACCTAATGAGATAGGTAAGAGTGATAATGATTATGATGATTTACCGTTTTAATTATGGCAATGGAAGCAACATATTTAATTCAAAGGAATAACTTTTATGTAAAAACTAAAATTGATAGTTTTGTTTATAATGCCGAACATTTTATTGATAAAGTAATTATTGAAATAAGCAAACATTCAGGTTTAAGTGTAAAAGAAATAAAGTCTAAAAGTAGAGTAAGAGAAATAGTTGAATGGAGACATATAGCATGTTATATCTGTAGAGAGAATGGTTACGGAACATTTAGTAAAATTGGTCAAGTATTAGGAGGAAAGGACCATAGTACGATTTTGTCCGCTGTTAATAAGGTAAGTGACTTATTACAAACTAATGACAAATATTTTTATTATAAATTTAATATTGTTAAACACTTGTTAATAAAAAATAACTAACTACAAATATACATTTCTTATAATTGCATATGGAAATATATAAATCAATTGAATACAAAGGATATACTTTTAGTGTATCAAATGAAGGAAATGTAGAACACCAAAATTGCAAAGGTATAAGAAGACTGCATAAGAACAGTAGTGGTTATTTAAGTTTTACAATAGGTAACAAATTATTTTTAGCTCATAGATTAGTTGCATTGGCTCACGTCGATAATCCTCATAATAAATTATTTGTTAATCATAAGGATGGTGATAAATTAAATATCAATGCAACTAATCTTGAATGGGTTACTAAATCAGAAAACGAATTGCATAGTGTAAGGGTTTTAGGAAATCAAAGAAATATTGATGGGTTTGCAAAGAACTGGAAAAATAGTGTTAATAATAGAAAGGTTGCATTATTTACTTTAAATGGTGATTTAATTTGCACTTTTGATAGTTGTGTTAAAGCAGCTAATTATTTAAAAGTAAGTCCAAGTTCTGTTGGCAATCACTTAAAAGGTAGAACTAAAACAACAGCTAATCATACATTAAGATATGTTTCACAAAAATACAAATCTAACAAAGTAAAATATGAAAGCAAAGAAGTGTAAATCCTGCAAAGAATATTTTATTCCATTTAATTCCTTGACAACAGTTTGCGGATTTGAATGTGCTTCAAAAGAATATTACAAGCAATTATTAATTAATAAGAAAGCTGAAAGGGTTAAATTAAAGGAGAGCATTAAAACGCTATCCGATTATAAAAAAGACCTCCAGTATCATATAAACATGATAGTTCGAAAGATAGACTATGGGCAACTTTGTATTAGTAGTGGCAGCGCCTACCGAGATAATGACCAAGCAGGGCACTTCTATCCGACATCAACGCAAGGCTCAATCAGGTTTAATCTGTGGAATATACATTCTCAAAGCGTAGCTGACAATATGTATAAGAGCGGAAACAATCAAGGCTACAACAAAGGACTGCGAGAGGTGTATGGAGATGAAATTTACTTTTTTATAGTTGACTTACCTTTAATGTACCAAGATTTAAAACTAAGTAAAGAGGACATAATAGAAGCAACAAAGCATGCATCTGCAATCAACAAATCACTAAAAAAAGAAGTTAGAACTTTAGAGAAAAGAATAGAACTTAGAAAACAATTTAACAACCAAATAAACATTTACAAATGAAAACAACCAACCAAAGACAAGCTTTAATTAAGCTATTATCAACTAAGAAATGGATAAGCGCAACAGATGCGTTTAATCAAACAGGAAGCATTAAACTTGCCACTAGAGCAGGAGAGTTAAGTAAGCACTTTACTATTGAATCAAGGTGGCAAAAATCTAAAACAAGGTTTGGCACATTCCTACAATTTAAACAGTATCGAATTGTGAAGGATGAATTTTATCAGGATGCTTTGAAAATTTACTTTAATTAATTATATTTGTATTCGGGTTGTTCAGGCATGAGCGTAAAAGGTTTACACGTTACCTTTCCCATTCTTTTTTAACGTGTATTTTAAAAACGTAGTTATGGCAAAAGACAAAAAAGGATTCATCCTATACGCAGATTTAATTCATACAGTTGATAAAATGCCAAGCGAAAAGGCAGGGGATTTATTTAAACACATTTTGAAATATGTGAACGATTTAAACCCAATTACAACTGATTTAATTATTGAATTAACCTTTGAACCAATTAAGCAACAACTCAAAAGAGACTTAAATAAGTGGGAGGATAAAAGCCAAAAACGTAGTAATATCGGGCGAGAGGGAGGTTTGAAAAGTGGTGAAGCAAGACGAAGCAAATTGAAGCAAAACGAACCAATTGGTTCAAAGTTGAAGCAAAACGAACAAGTAACAGTTAATGTAAATGATATATTAACTAAAGTTAATAATATAGGACTTACAACTTTATTGGATTGTGAAAAATTGTTTTTAGAAAAGACCGCTTTCAATTGGACTGAACAATACGCAAAAAAAGAAGCTGAAAAGTTTTATAACTTTTATTCTGCTAAAGGTTGGGTAATTGGTAAAAACAAAATGAAATCTTTAACCCATGCTATTAGTGGATGGATGAGTAGGCAAGATAAACCAGAAACGATAAACGCTCAACCTAAAAAAATAACCCAACAAGAATTAAACGAACAAAAGGCACGTGAATTTATGTCAAGGTTATGAGCAATATCAAAGTAGTAGATTATAACACTAAGCGGTCCGAGTTTGAGTTATACCACAAATTCGGAGGAGCGAATATGAATTACGCAGGTTTTGAATGCTTAAACGGAATATTTCAATTTGCTGATGATGGAGTAACAGATATAACAGGTCATCCTGCAAGTGGTAAGACTGAATTTGGATTAGAATTACTTTTTTTTCAAGCTGAAAAGTTTGGCAAAAGATTTATCTTATATGCTCCGGATATTGGTAGTTACAAAGAAATAAGGAGAAAGCTACTTGTAAAGCATTATAAGCGAAGTTTTCGAGGTTATGATAACTCACTAACCGAATCAGATTTAATTCACGCTAGCGCATGGATAGACACTTATTTTTTAATTGTAACTAAAGAAGACCCAAAACTACCTATAACCCCGACAATGATTTGGGATTTTACAAGCGACTTTGAAGATGTTAATGGTCCAGTGGATGGATGTTTTATTGATAGTTGGAAAAATTTATTTCACGATTTTTCACAATTTAACGGTAGGGAAGATTTATATTTGGATTACACTTTAAGCTACCGAAATGAACTTGCAGAATTGAAAGGTAAGCACTTTATGACTATTGAACACCCTTTAAAAACTGAATTTTTGAAGACAAGTGATGGACAAAAAAGGCGGGTACCAGATGCATTAGATATTAGCGGAGGTCCTGCTTGGTTTAGAAATGGAAAAGTAATAATTACGGTTGACTATCCAGACAAAAGCAGGTCCGATGTAGATTTATATTTTTCAAAAGTAAAGCCTGACACTATTGGGAAGATGAATGTAGTAATGCAGAAACTTGAATTTGATTGGAAAAAAAGCAGATATAGAGAAACTA
>Ga0181347_1000651_pt1 | contig 11509 bp, 15 predicted proteins | sample Su13VDMM110SN_FD_130102 | JGI IMG/M metagenome (GOLD analysis project Ga0181347, IMG submission 130102) | Freshwater viral communities from Lake Michigan, USA - Su13.VD.MM110.S.N | ecosystem: Environmental > Aquatic > Freshwater > Lake | place: USA: Michigan | collected 2013-07-16
GCTTCTCGCGGTGTAGTCTGGAAGTGTTCACCGGGCGGGAGACATCGTGTCTCCCGCCCGGCAGACGCCAAGCATTCAGGAGGGACGCAAATGGCTCGCAAAAAAGAAGAAAAGTTGACCTACCAAAACTTTGGCCGTTTTCGGCACACGTGGATTCACGAGGCTGACCGGATCGTCGCAAGCTGCGACGAGTTGATCGTTCAGCCGCCTGAGATCAGCCCGCAGGCAGCACGTCACTGGCGTCGAGCGGCGAAGCTCTACGAGCGGTCCGCTGACTTCTACCGGCGTGCCGGGCTTGGCATCATGGCGAGTCTCTCGTGGACCCACGCTGAGAACTGCTTTGCAGCCCTCCATATGGCTGACGATCGTGAGCGTTGCAGGCTCAAAAGCGTCTCGATTCCCGTGTACTACGAGGAAGACTGAAAAAACTCATTTGCAGCCGATGGATCGGCTGATATAGTCGCCCGACTAAAACAAAAAGTACGGATACTTAGACATGGCTTCAAGGATGAAGCCGTGGCCTCATCAGGAGGCTGCGGTGGCGTGGCTTCTCGCACGCCTATACGGATTTCTCGCTCACGAAATGGGGGTCGGCAAGACGCTGACCGCCTTGTTAGCAACGGCAGGATGCCGCAATACGCTCGTGGTCTGCCCGATTGCAGTCGCGGCTGCATGGAAGCATCAGGTCGCATTATCGGGCGATCCTCGCGTGGTCTGCCTAGTCGCCGAAGGATCGGCGGCTAGGCGGGCCGAGCGTATCCGCGAGGCTATCGCCAGCGGTGAGCCGACGATCGTGGTCATCAACTACGATTCGGTCTGGAGGCCGGAACTCGCCAAGCTGATCGCTGGGACTCAGTGGGACGCGATCGTCCTCGACGAGTCTCACCGCATCAAGAGTCACACCGGCAAGGCGTCGAAATTCTTGTGCAAGCTGGCGGAGCGTCAGCCCCAGTCGAAGCGTATCTGCCTCTCAGGAACGCCAACTCCGAAAGACCCGCTGGACTGGTACGCACAGCTTCGCTTCCTCAACCCTGAAATTCTTGGCTGCTCGTATCCTGCCTTCCGGGCGAGGATCGCCAATACACACCCTCGATACCCCGGCTGGGTCACTAATTTCAAGCCAGAGGGTCTCGATGCCCTTCGCGAGCGGATCGACCAGCACGTGCATCGCGTGAAGAGCGACGACGTCCTCGATCTGCCAGAGGCGATCCACACGCCGATCGAAGTGTCGATCACCGGCAAGACGCGGAAGTTCTATGACGATCTTGAACAGGACATGATCGCCTTCATCGACGGAGAGCCTGTCACGGCAGCGAATCAGCTTGTCGTGGTCAGCAGGCTTCGCACCGCAGCCGGTGGCTACAGCCGGGTCGACGGCGGCAGCGAGTTCCAACTCATCGACGGCACTCCTGCCAAGAGCCTCGTATTCGCGGACTGGCTTGAGGACTTCCCGCAGGGGACGCCTCTCGTGGTGTTTTGCAGCTTCGTGCGTGACATCGAGGAGGTGGTCTCGCAGTGCCGCAAGTCTGGCCGCAGCGTCAGTCAGCTTCGCGGTGGGATCAACCAACTCGCTGACTGGCAGGGCGGTCTCACTGACGTGATCGTCATCCAGCAGCAGTCTGGTGGTGCTGGCATCGACTGCACGAGGGCGAGTCACTGCGTCTACTACTCGATCGGCCACTCGCTTGGCGACTACGAACAGAGCCTCGCAAGACTGCGACGTCCGGGCCAACAGCACACGTGCCACTACTACCACCTTGTCGTGCGAAACACGGTCGAGGAGACGATCTATCAGGCACTACAAGACAAGAGAGACGTTGTCGAAGAGGTTCTATCGAGGCTTCAGAGGAGGGTGGCATCGTGAGCGAAAGTCTGGAAGTGGTTACCGATATGCCCAATGAGGTGTATCACGCCAAGAAACCGCACGTGAGTCGGTCTCAGGCGAGTCGGTATCGAGGTGTTCGCGGTGGGCGGGCACAGCGTTACGAGGATCGTGGCGGCAAGCTCTTCGAGGGCAACGCCGGGACGTCTTTCGGCAGTCTCGTGGACACTGCTTTCGAGTGTGAGGCTCGTGGCATGGACTGGCGGAGCCGCTGTGCGGTTGCACCTCCGGGCGTGCTGACATCGAACGGGCAGCGGCGTGGCAACGCCTTTCAAGAGTGGAAGGCAAGTCTTCCGTCTGACGCGATCGAGTGCAGCACTGCTGACTTCGTCAAGATCGGCGACATCGTCGAGTCTTTGAAGGAACACAAGATCGCCCGTCAGTTGATGGAATCGATCACGCACACTCAGTACAGCGTGTTCTGGCGGGATTTGTACGGACATGATCGCAAGGCACGGCCTGACGGTCTGAACGACGACGAGTGGTTCGACCTCAAGACCACGTCATCAGAGTGGCACGAACTCAAGTGGTCATTCCGTAGGTTCGCTTATGACTGGCAGGCCGCTTGGTATCTCGACGCGGCGATCGCAGCAGGATGGAAGCCGTTCACGTTTCGCTTCGTCGTCGTTCAGACGTTTGCTCCGTATGACGTCGGCGTGTTCACGCTCGACGACGAGGACATCGCACGGGCACGAGTGGAGATCAAGGAAACACTTGATGCGATGAAGGCTCGTCGCGAGACGGGCGTCTACGTGCCGGAAGAGTATCACGAGCAACAGGTTCTCAGGCTGGGCTGATCGTCGGGTGGTCCGACGTTCATTGTTTGATTGTTTCAGGAGGGATTGAGATGAGCGAAGAAGTTGAGGTGATGGGCGAATGGTCGGTTGAGCAAGCTTGGAAAGCCTGTCGAGGCGATGCTCCGTTTCCCGCGAAGATCAGGGAATCTGGCACGGTTACAGACGTTGATCGAGTTGTGGCCTCTTTTTTTGGTGACGTCAACGAAGAACGTCTTCAAAGGGCACATGCTGCGGTCGAGTCTGTCTATCCAAGGCTAGTCGATTCAACGCTTCCCAAAACTGGCCTTCATGGCGAGGAACTCAAGAAGCACATCATCAAGACGACAGTCAAGGCGATGAAGGAATACAGGAAGGAAGTCGGTGTCACTCTCAAAGAACTTCGAGAGGACATTGAGTCCATTCAGGACTGGAACTTCGAGCAAGTCAGCGACTGGTTCTACGTGTGGGACGCGTTGGGTTCGACAGGTGTCAGCACTCAGGACAGTGACATGGCTGACTTCTATCGGTTCGCTGGATTGAATTGGCATTACAGCAAGCTGGGCTGATTTGTTTTCGCGTCGGTAGGTTCCGACGTGTGGTTCGGTGTAGGCAAGGAGGATGACATCATGGCGAATGCCATTGCAACGGTTGGTAACTTCGGTCTCTCGGTCAGCGGAAACGATTTCCGCCGCAGCGAGCAGACCTTCGTGAAGATTCCGGGGGGAGGTGTGACCAAATGGAGTTGGTCGACCATCCTTGGGGATCAGGTCGAGAGCGAGATCACGGGTGTGATCGTGGCTCTCAGCGAGGTGCAGCACGATCTGTGGCCGCATCAGGGCACGGCGGCGGAGAAGTCTTCGCCCTATATGAGGAGTCTGGATGGCAAGACTGCGACGATCGTCGGCGATGATGCCGGTGATCTCGACGTCAAGCACATCGAGGCTGCGAGGATCGCGGGTACGGATACCTACGATTGCTCCAAAATCTCCTACTTTCTGTGGGAGAAGCAGGGTGATCGCAACATCCCGCCGCGTGCAAACGCGACGAGTGTGATCGGCATCCTGCGTCCGGGCGAGTCGGCTCCCTTGTTCATTCGGCTCTCGAAGACGAGCAGCCCGAAGGTGCAGGAATTCGCTCGCAAGCTGCGTGGTCAGGGCGTGCAGCCCTACCAGTGCATCGTGTCGCTGGGTTTGGAGAAGGTCACCGGCGGCAAGGCGAACTACAGCCGTGTCGTGCCGAAGTTCGTGTCTCCGGCCCCTGCGGAGATGGTCGAGGCCTTCCGGAGCTACTTCGTCGAGGTGTCGCCGAAGCTCCGTGGATCGCTGGAGAAGTACGTGAGCAGGGACAACAGCACGGACGCTGTCCCCTTCTAGTAGTACGGACTTGTTTTCTTCGCCCGGTCGACTGGGGCTGTCTCAGTCGACCGGGCATTCTTTTCACCATCCAAGGAGGGTTCTGTGGACTATCGTGCCCAAGAAGTGTTTCAGTCTGCGGCTGCGGTCGCGGGTAAGGGTTGGAAGATCGTCAAGCTTCACGGCGTCAAGGACGACGCGACGTGTACGTGTCACAAGGGTTCTGAGTGCCCAACGCCGGGCAAGCATCCCGCCGGTGGTGCTGACTGGCAGTCTCGTGCCACGAGCGACGAGGATCAAATCTCTGACTGGTTCGACTACAGCGACGAGAACGAGTCGCATCGCGTCAACGTCGGAGTGAGACTCGGCAAGACTTCGGGCATCATCGACGTCGAGGTCGACGGCCCGGAGGCTGAGGAGACTCTCAAGAAGTACGGACTCGACAAGATCGACACGCCAACTTATCGGGCGTCTCGCGGTTGTCATCGTATCTTCCGGTACGAAGACGATCTGCCTGACGTCGGCGTCGTGAAGGTCGATCAGCTTGAGGTGCGTCTGGGTGGCGGCGGCAAGGCCGCTCAATCTGTGATGCCTTCATCGTGGCACCGCACTGGAATCCAGTACCTCTGGCTCCCCGGTATGTCACCGGACGAAGTCGACCCGGCTCCGCTCCCCCAAGAGTTTAAGGATGCAGTCAGGAAGAACTCAAAGGACGGCGGCAGCGGTGCTATCGCTCAGGCCAAGGAAGTCATGGTAGGCAACGTCGAGGTCGGCGTAGGCAACAGGCACGGATACCTGATCGGAGTCGCATCGTGGCTCTGCGGGAACCTGAGAAGCCATACTGAGGAGGACAGGGCGATCGTGACCAACATCCTGCTCGCCCAGAACCGGGCACTGCCGGTTCCCAAGACGGTCGAGGAGGTAATGCGGATCGCAACGGACCAGTTTCAACACTACGCTGGTCGGGCACTGGAGCGGCAGAACAACCGCGAGCGGCCCTACGAGCAGTTCGGTCTGGAATGGAACCCGATCAACCGGGAATGGGACAAGGGCGGCTGGCGTCTCACGGTTATTCACAGCGATCCTGTTGAGTACAGGCTGGCGATCCCGCTGAACGGGCGGATGGTGTCAGTCTCCATGAACGCGTCCCAGCTAGTCAAAGACGTGGACGTTGCTCACCTGATCATGGAGGCCAGCGGCAGGGTCGACGTCCTGAACCCTACCCCAGACAAGTGGCGTGAGACTTGGATGGGCAAGAGAGTCCGCGATGGAGACGGCTGGAGGAACATCGTCGGCCTGAAGAACAAGCTTCTGGAAGACGCTGAGGAACTCTGGCCGTCGGTCGACTCGTGCCAGTGGAGTCAGCACGCATCGATTCTCCTGATCTATCTCAGGCCGTTCTCCCGTTCTGATGATGACGAAGGCGATGACGATCCGCCGTGTGCCGACGGCACGCCCAAGTGGATCAAGAAGGACGGTCGCTGGGCGATGTACTTCAAATGGCACGAGATGTTGCGACTGGCGTGGCGGAACCTCCGCGTGCCCCTGACGGTCGAGCAGGAGCGTGTCCTCAAGCGGAAAATCCTTGAGGTCACGGGCGAGGTCGACTTCGTGACGAGCAACTACAGACGAAACGGCGACTCGTTGGGTCGCTTCAAAGTCTGGGGTCCGCAGCATCTCGAAGCCCTCGACAAGCTGACCGGGGCTTAATCCGCCCCTCTCTATATAGGAGATAGAGAGAAAAGTATCTCAAATATGAAGTCCACCAAGTCCAGAGCAAAATCCGGAATATAAGTCCTTATGAGGATTGGCCTTACGTGTATATAGAGTTGGGACTTGGATCGAATCATCACTAAGTCCGTGAAGTAACAAAGTAAAGGAGTCGCGTGAAGATGGGTAAGAACGAGAGACATATCGGCGGTCCGGGGACCGGGAAGACTCGGCTCATACTCGATCGGCTCACGGCGACGAAGCGAGAGTTCGGACTTAGCGTTGATGAGATCGGCCTCTGCACGTTCACTCGTGCGGGGAGGCAGGAGCTATCTGAGCGTGCGGCTGCGGAGTGGGGGTGCGATCCAGAGACGCTGACGAAGCATGGCTGGTTTCGCACTGCCCACTCCGTGGCTCACCGCCAGTGTTCGGTTGAGGACGGTCAGCTACTGGAAGGTGCGGACGGTGCCGCGTGGATCGGAGAGGCCGTAGGGGGCAAGGTAGCGACCCGGTATGACGCCCGGAGCCGGGAGGTGAGCTTTGTGTCGGGCGAGGGCGACAACGCACTCACCCGTGGCCTCAAGGCGTGGGACTTGGCTCGTGCGAACATGACATCGCTCAAGGAAGTGCTTCGGAAGTGGGCTGCTGCTGGCGACACGGTGCCAGACGAGCCGTCTGTTGTCCGATATGTCGAGCTTTACGAGTCTGCGAAGCGTCGCGAGGGTCGGCTCGACTATACGGACATCATCGCCAAGTTTGCAGGCATTCGCTTCGAGACAGACGGACCTCGCGAGACAGACCCGGAGGGCGAGGTTCCCGCCAGCATCAGGGCACTGGCGATCGACGAGGCTCAAGACTCGTCTGTTCTCGTGGACCGGGTCTGCCGACGTCTGGCTGGCAGTCCGTTCGTGGAGCGTGTCTTCCTCAGCGGAGACGCGTATCAGTCGATCTACTCGTTCAACGGGTCAGACTACCGGCTGTTCCTAAACTGGGACGCTGAAGAGTTCGTGATGCCAAGGTCTTATCGATGCCCGCCGAAGGTGATGCAGCTTGGCGAGCGTTGCATCAGGAAGATGCGGCGTGGCTACCGCGACCGCAAGATTCTCCCGGCTGAGCATACGGGCAGCGTGAAACGCGTTGGGAGTGCCTCGCAGGCGATCTCAGCCATCAAGGGCGACGAGTCTGTCCTGATCCTTGGTCGGTGCGGATTCGCCCTCGTGGAGTACGAGGAGGCCTTAAAGACGAAAGGCATCCCTTACACGTGGATTGACCGTGTCGGTAGTGCTGCTGAAATGTCTGGGTATGGTTGCCTCTGGAACCTCCAGCACGGCAAGCCGGTCCACCATGACGACTGGGCCAACGCGATCGCGATGGTCTCTGCCGTCGATCAGAATGAGGGCACGCTGCTGGTGCGGGGCGAGAAGCAGGCTTGGAAGAAGGGTCTGAGGTCGAGTGTCGACGTCATCCGCCCGGTCGACGAGGACTTCGCACTGGCCGGGGCCACGGAGGTGTTCGCGAAGATCGTCAGGGATGGTCGCTGGCACGAGTTTCTCGACAAGTCTCATTCCAGCAAGGCTACCCGGTGGGTCGAAGCCGCTAAGCGTTTCGGGCCGGAGACGGCGAGCAACCCGAAGGTCAGGCTCTCGACGATCCACAGTGCCAAGGGATGCGAGGGCGACACGGTTATTCTCTCGACGATCTCCAGCCCTGCCGTGGAGCGTGGCAAGCAGTCGATCGACGAGATTCACGACGAGGAGTGCCGGGTGGCCTACGTGGCTGTGACTCGTGCCCGGAAAGACTTATTGATCGTCAACGACGGCGGCAGATACGCGATGGAGATACCGGCATGAATCAGCTTTTCGACACGTCGCCGATCGAGGATGAGGACGGCAAGAAGAGGAAGAAGTCACGCCGGAAGGCAGAGCCTGCCCCAGAGCAGCCGCACGCCCGCCCCACGTCAGTCTTCACGCCCTACACGGTCCTTGCCACGATCGAGGGTCATTACGCCTGCGATCGCTGCGGTCTGACTACTCTCGACCTGTTGGATATCCGCAAGGCTGACTCAGGCACGAAGTGGCTAGTCTCGTGCGGATGGTGGTGCCTTCACTCTTGGCTCGTCGATCCGATCCCCGGCCTACTCGACGCGGCTGACAAGAAGGCCGACGTCTTCAGGATGCGTGGAGGCCGATACGACGGAAAGAGTTTCGACGAGATCGCCGCTGAAGGTGCGAAGTGGTACATCGAGACTCTTGTGACAGTCTCGAAACGAACAGCCGTATCTGACGCTGCGAAAAATTGGCTTGACTCGCACTGATTTGTCTGGATACTCACGCCCGCCGCATTTCAAAAGGAGTTGATATGCCCAAGCCAATGCCCGGCGTCGTTGACGCTCTTCAGGCCTCGCTCAGTAATCACTGGACGCAGATCGCTGCCTACGAGACTCAATCTTCTCACTTCGCACGATGGGGATACTCCCAGCTTGGCGTGGCGTTTCACGACTACGCGGTAGAGGAGCGTGAACACGCGAAGACTCTGATCGACCGTCTTGAGTTCTTCGACGCTCAGCCCACCTACGATTTCGAGAAGCCGTTTTGGCCCCGTCACGACTTCGAGGGCATCCTTGAAGTGAACTACGTGTTCGAGACCACAACCGCGAACACCGAAAGGTCTGGATACCTTCTCTGTGTTGAGTTGGGCGACGCGGATACCGCGATGATTTTCGCTGAACTCTTGAAGGGCAGCGAGGACGGCATGGCCGAGATCGAGGCAACGCGTCTCGTGATCGAGCAGATTGGCCTCGATAACTATCTGGCGGACCGGACCTGAAATTCATCGGACCACCATGTCCGTCAGGTGCTGCCAATCACGGCACCATTGGTCGCTAAGCCGAAGGTGGCGTAACAACCACGGCAGTCGAGGCTGGTGTTCATCTCCAAACTCTTTCCGCTGGTGACTCGACCGAATGCCGCACGTTACGCGGCCAATACACATGGACGACCTCGCAGAACTCAACCCGTATGCACTGCTCGCCACTGGCCTTGAGGCGGCGTTCATTGGCTACACCGTGAATCATCATCACGCACACGTCGCAGTTTACGACGTGCAGAAGTGCATAGACGTTCTCGTCGAGCGTGACGGCATGACTCCAGAAGGTGCTGAGGAGTTCATCGAGTTCAACACGCTGGGTGCATACGTGGGCGAGAACGGCCCGCTGTACGTGAGGATGACATGACTTTCGACGAACTCAAGCTTTGCATGGCGATCCAGAGGGCCAACCTGAAAGGCAAGGATCGAACCAGCGAGCGTGACCGACACAGTGCCGCGAATCTCGTGTTCATGCACTGGCTTCGATTGTTCAAGGACAGTCGATTCCCGTGGACGATCGATGAAGTCTCACGTCACGTTATGAACTGCCGGAAAAGCACGTCCAATAAGCTGAAAGCCGAAGTCGCACTGGCTCACGGCAGCGAGTGCTATTTCAAGAATCGTGGCAAGGGTCCGTGCTGCGGTGATGCTGAACTGGGTCACATTGTGCCACGGTCAGAGAACGGCCCGGACGTCGTCAGCAACTGCCAGATCGAGTGCCATGCCCACAACAGCCAGAGAGGCTGCGGAAGCAAGGTGATGACGATCGAAGAGTATCTCGCGAGTGACCTGACCACGGAAGCCTCATGTCAGTCAAAACCCTAGCAAAGAAACACGTCGCCTATCCTGATCTTCTTGAGCCGGGCGAGAACCCGTTCTCGACGAACAAAGTCACAGGCCACTCGCTGAACGTCCCGATCATCGGCACGTGCAGCCCCACGATTGTCTGCGGCGAGACTTGTTATTTCGCGAAGGGGCCGTCGACATGGACGGCAAGTCTCAAGAAACAGCACAGGCTGCTCAACTCGATCAAGGCAGCACCTGAAGAGACTGCCGGGCGGATCGCCAACTGGGCGACGAAACTCAAGCTCGACTACGTTCGCTGGAACGGCGGCGGAGACTTGGTCGACGCGAGTGTCGTGTGCATCGACTGGGCAGCAGCCCTGATGCCGACGATCCCTCAGTGGGTCGTGAGCCGCAAGCCGAATCTCGCGGCCCGGATCAAGCCACGCGAGAACGTCTACGTTCACTTCTCGACAGACAAGTCTTCGTGGGAGCGTCTCGAAGAGATGGCTAAGCTCGCCCCTCGCGATCTCCAGTGGTTCTGGTCTTACCAGTGTGACGCTGGCGAGACGCCGCCGGACCCTTTCGTTGCCCCGGTGATCTTCCGAGACAAGTACGATCCGAAGGGCGGAGAATTGTACGGAAATGATTGCCCGCTCAATGCCGCTGAAGACATCACAGGCGTCTGTGGCACATGCCGCCGTTGTTTTAACGGCTGGGCGATCGAGGGGGCAAAAGAATGCCTGTCTCGGACACCGCAGTAGGTGAAGTCGGACGGCTGCTCGCGTCGGCAGAGATGCTGATGAACGGGATAGCACCGACTCGACCAGAGGCAGACATCGGAGTCGACATCGTGGCAGTGTTTGGTCAACGGGCGTGCAGGGTTCAGGTGAAGTCAGTGAAACATCACACACCATCACCACGAACACAGGCACACAAATTCAAGGTTCGTCGATCAGGAAGCGGCAAGACCTACTCGACTAGCGAGGTCGACGCATTCGTGTTCGTGAGCATCGCAAGCAAGTCTTTCTGGGTGGTTCCGGTCTGCGAGGTAAACCTGAATGCCCATCGAGTAACGCACCACCCCGGATCACGATGGCACAACGCGTGGCACCTCCTTAAATGACGCTCGAAACCACCATCACGAAGTCGATTGTGGCACTCGCGAAGGCCAAGGGATGGTGGACGTTCAAGATCGCTGGCGGACCGATGCAGATGGCTGGAGTCCCTGACCTGTTGACTGTGAAGCACGGGCGGGCGGTGTTCATGGAGGTGAAGCGTCCGGGGCAGAGGCCTCGCCCGCTTCAGGTGCAGAGGATGAAAGAGATACGCGAGATCGGCGGAGCCGTCGCGGAAGTGGTAACGAGCAAGGCTGAAGCGGAAAGGATTCTCGATGCGAACGATGTATGAGTCGGCTCAAGACCTGAGCAATGAGGCCAGAGTTCGCGAGTACGTGGCTGAGAAGTTCTCTGCCGTCGTCCATAAGGTTCCTCTCAGCTACGGCGTCGACTCGATGGTCACTGTCGACGGCAAGCTCGTGGCGTGGCTCGAAATCAAGTGCCGTCCGGGCATGGTCTGGGGTCTGTACCCGGACGTGATGATCTCTGTTCTCAAGCTCCGTGCTGCGGCTGGACTGAAGGCCTCTACCGGCATCGACACCTACTTCGTAGTCTCGGACGTGAACAACGAAATCAAGTCTGCGAACCTCTGTAAGACTTGCCCGGATTGGATTCGATACGGCGGCAGGACTACTGATACGCGAGACTCTGCTGACATCGAGCCTGTGTGCCATATCCCGCTCGATCAGTTCACGGAGGTAACACCGTGGGATCAATAACAACACGTGAGACTTGGCCTCCGCAGCCGCCCAAGAAGCCCGTGCTTCAGTGGGAATGGATCATCGTGGACGGCGTCAAGAAACTCGTCAAAAAAACCGCTTGACCTTTGTACGGATTTGGATACCTTATGCAGGCACTGACGACGACGGTTCGCGACTTGAGTCCCCTCGATGCTGTTCTTATCCGCACGTGGTTGACGAAGCCGGGTTCTGAGTTTCAGGCGGAGGTCACGGATGCGACCTCCGACACACCGATTGCGATCGTAAGGTCGCAGGAAGAATGGGTGGCGGCATGGACGGCGAC